>ENA-OPEC01002142-OPEC01002142.1-human-gut-metagenome-genome-assembly--contig:-NODE-2142-length-11490-cov-5.182947_pt1 | contig 11490 bp, 9 predicted proteins | sample MGYA00241622_ERZ501507 | MGnify/ENA primary metagenome ERZ501507 (study PRJEB25962, sample SAMEA2042582) | human gut metagenome | biome: human gut; feature: human-associated habitat; material: faeces... | reverse complement strand
CCGAAGATGGCGCGCGGCAGACGCTCTTCCGCGGTCAGCTCCGTCTCGCCCTTCGGGGTGACCTTGCCGACGAGGTAATCGCCGGAGGTGACCTCCGCGCCGATGCGGATGATGCCGTTCTCGTCGAGATCCTTAAGGGTATCCTCGCCGACGTTCGGGATATCACGGGTGATCTCCTCCATGCCAAGTTTCGTGTCGCGGGATTCCGTCTCATACTCCTCGATATGGATGGAGGTGAACACGTCCTCGCGGACGAGGCGTTCGTTCAGCAGAATGGCGTCCTCGTAGTTGTAGCCTTCCCACGTCATGAAGCCGATAAGCACGTTCTTGCCAAGCGCGATCTCGCCCTGCGAGCAGGCGGGGCCGTCGGCGATGACCTGACCGGCTTCCACACGCTCGCCGACCGTGACGATCGGGCGCTGGTTGATGCAGGTGCCCTGGTTGGAACGAGCAAACTTTGTAAGGGTATAATCGGCGGTATTGCCATCGTCGTAGCTGACGGAAACGTTCGTTGCAGAAACGCGGGTCACGACGCCGGGGCCTTTAGCTGTGATGCAGACCTCGGAATCGACAGCGCACTTATGCTCGATGCCGGTGGCAACGATCGGGGCCTCGGTGACCATCAGCGGCACGGCCTGACGCTGCATGTTTGCGCCCATCAGCGCACGGTTCGCGTCGTCGTTTTCCAGGAACGGAATAAACGCGGTCGCGATGGAGGTCATCATGTTCGGAGACACGTCGACGTAGTCGATGAGTTCGCGCTCAACGGAGATGATCTCGTCACGGTGGCGGCAGATGACGCGCGCGTTCGCAAAGCGGCCCTCTTCGTCCAGAGGCTCGGCAGCCTGTGCGACATAATAGTCGTCTTCGACGTCGGCGGTCATGTATTCGACAATATCCGTGACCTTGCCGGTTGCCTTATCGACCTTGCGGAACGGCGCTTCGATAAAGCCGTATTCGTTGATCTTCGCATAGGACGCCAGATAGTTGATCAGACCGATGTTCGGGCCTTCAGGCGTCTCGATCGGGCACATACGGCCATAGTGGGTGTAGTGAATGTCTCGGACGTCGAAGGATGCGCGCTCACGCGACAGACCGCCGGGGCCGAGTGCGGACAGACGGCGCTTGTGCGTCAGCTCCGCCAGCGGGTTGTTCTGATCCATGAACTGCGACAGCGGGGAGGAGCCGAAGAACTCCTTGATGACCGCCGTGACAGGCCGGATGTTGATGAGGCTCTGCGGCGTGACGACGTCAAGATCCTGCACGGTCATGCGCTCGCGGATCACGCGCTCGAGGCGGGTGAAGCCGACGCGGAACTGGTTCTGCAGCAGCTCGCCCACGCAGCGCAGACGGCGGTTGCCCAGATGGTCAATGTCGTCCTTCGTGCCCGCGCCCTGCACCATGCAGCACAGATAGTTGATGGAGGCGAGAATGTCGTCTCTCGTGATGTGCATCGGAATGAGGTCGCTGCGGCGGGCCTCAATGGCCTCCTCCCAGCCGTCGGCGGGGACAGTCTCGAGCATTTCACGAAGAACGCTGAAGCTGACCTTTTCCTTGATGCCGTACTGCGCCGGGTCAAAGTCGACGAACTTCGCCATATCGACCATGCCGTTGGAGAACACGACGACCTCGCGGCCGTTCACGTCGATCACGGCGCGGCTGACGCCGCGGCTGGAGATCTCGTGCGCCTTGGCGCGGTTGATCGTCTCGCCGTTCATGGCGATGATCTCGCCGGTCATGGGATCGGTCACGGGCTGGGCCAGCGTCTGGCCGTTCAGACGGCTCCAGATGTCGAGCTTCTTGTTGAACTTGTAACGGCCGACCTTGCTCACGTCATAGCGGCGGGCGTCGAAGAACAGCGCCTCGAGATAGCTCTCGGAGCTTTCGACTGTGGGCGGCTCGCCCGGACGCAGGCGGCGGTAGATTTCAAGCAGGGATTCCTCACGCGTCTTGCACGGGTCCTTGTCCATGGTCGCCTTGATGAGCGGGTCCTCGCCGAACATCTCGGTGATCTGGCCGTCGGTCGCCACGCCGAGGGCGCGGATGAGGCAGGTGATGGGCAGCTTGCGGTTCTTGTCGATGCGGACCCAGAAGACGTTATTGAAATCCGTCTCGTATTCCAGCCATGCGCCGCGGTACGGGATGACCGTCGCGGAATAAATGTGCTGGTCGGTCTTGTCGACCTCGTCGCCGAAGTAGACGCCGGGGCTTCTGACGATCTGGGAGACAATGACACGCTCCGCGCCGTTGATGACGAAGGTGCCGCCGTTGGTCATGAGCGGGAAATCGCCCATGAAGATCTCCTGCTCCTTGATCTCGTCCGTCTCCTTGTTGTGCAGGCGCACGCGAACCTTGATGGGCTTGGCGTACGTCGCGTCGCGCTCCTTGCATTCCTCCACGGAATACTTGGGCGGCTCGTTCATGGAGTAGTCGAGGAAGCTCAGCTCGAGATTGCCGGTGTAGTCGGTAATGGTATCGACGTCGCGGAACACCTCGCGCAGCCCCTCGCGCAGGAACCACTCATAGGAATCCTTCTGGATCTTGAGCATATTCGGCAGCTCCAGGATCTGCTCCTGCTTCGCGAAGCTCTTGCGGGGCGTCTTGCCCATCATGACATCCTTTGTGATCGCCATGTAAAGTCATCACAGCCTTTCTGTAGTTGTCTTATGACACGCCTGGTTGCGTTGTTTATTTCTTTCCTTTTCTGCTTGCGTATGCGGTCTTGCGATGCTATAATCACAACAGATAGTGGTGAAAATTGTGAATGGCCCTACGCAGGCATTATGGACTTACATTCTATCAGCTTTTGTCTGGAATGTCAATTCATCCGGCCCATTTTTGTGAATTATTTTCTGTTGACAACCGGCGCATCCAAGCGGATGCGCCGGTTTTTTGCGGTTCATATAAATATAAAAATGCAGCAGACGCGCTGTGTTCACGCCTCAAGCAGGTAACTCAGCCCGAGCAATATGTACAGCGGGCCGAAGCAGTAGGCCATGAACAGCTCCTTCCGCGGGACCTTCCGCCGGAAGCCATCCGTCAGGACGAGAATTTCGGCAAAATACGCGCCCGCGCCGAGAAAATATGCCGCTGCGCGCAGCAGCTTGTGGATATCCGCCAGTGCAAACGAGGCAAGGAACAAAACAGCCGCCGCGCCTGCCGCGAAGTTGCGCGCGATGAGCAGGATATGCTCCCGCCGGGCCTCCTCCGGCGACTGCTCCTCCATGATGGTGTAAACCGCGTTCTTTTTCTCCATGCAGCGTCTCCAATGCTTTAATTTTATATATTGTATCAGAACCACATGGCGTTTGCCTAGTCCTTTGGGAAGAAAACTTCCTGCTTCGACAAAATTTCCATCCGCTCCCCTGTCATGGGATGCGGAAAAACGAGCCTTGCGGCGCACAGCTGCTGCGTGAACAGTCCGTGGGCGGCGGAATACGCCATCGCTTCCGGGCTTGTATACTGCGGGTCGCCTAAGATGGGGAAGCCGGAGGCCATGCAGTGCAGGCGGAGCTGGTGCGTGCGGCCCGTCAGAGGGTGCAGCTCCAGAAGTGCTGTTTTTTCCGCCCGTTCCAGTACGCGGTACTGCGTCAGCGCCTGCTGGCCCCGTTCGTCCACGACACGGATGAGACTGCCGCCGCCGACCTTATAGACAGGCAGGTAAATCTGGCCCTCAGACTGCGGCGGCTGGCCGAAAACGGCGGCGCGGTACGTCTTTTCCAGCTGCCGCTCGTGCAGCATCCGGCAGAAGCGGTCGTGGATATTCGCGTTTTTCGCTAAAATCACCACGCCGAACGTGTCCCGGTCGAGCCGCGTCACGGGATGGACGCCGGACGCCTCGCCGCGCTCCAGCAGGTGATACAGCACGCCGTTTGCCAGCGTCCCGCTGTTTTTCTGCGGCGACGGATGCACCAGCATTCCAGAGGGCTTGTCCACAGCGAGAAAGCATTCATCTTCATAAAGGATGGAAAGCGGCAGCGGCTCCGGGTCAAAGCCCTCCGTCCGCTCCTCCAGCACGACGCGTACCCGGTCGCCGGGCGTGACCGGCGCGTCGGTATGGGCGGGCGCTCCGTTTACAAACAGCGCGTTCTGCCATTTGAGCCGCTTGACCAGCCCGGCGGACAACCCGAATTCCCGCCGCAGGAGCGACAGCAGCTTCGTCTGCCGCGCGGCCGTCTGTTCCAGAATCATGCGCACCGCCTCCTTCGGCGCTATTATACCCTGCGGAGGCAGATCGCGCAAGCCCCGCTATCCGTCCGGCTGCAGGCCGGAATGGTCCCAGAGCTGCTTGAAGAGCATGGCCGCGATGGGGAACACGATCATCCCGCCCACGCCCAGCAGCCGGTAGCCCGTGTAAAGCGCCAGCAGCGTCAGAACCGGGTTCAGCCCCACCTGCTTTCCGACCAGACGCGGCTCAAGCGCCTGTCGGCTGAGGGCCGCGGCTCCGTATAGAATGACGAGGCCGATGCCGGTTTTCGTCTCCCCCTGCAAAAACAGCGCCAGCGCCCACGGGATCAGGATCGTCCCCGTGCCGAACACCGGCAGCGGTGCCGGTTCTTCCTTAAAGCGCGTTACATCCTTATCTCGCAGAAGACGGTTTACAAGGCGTGCCGGTGCATCAATATCCGCCAGCACGTGGTAATTTATAACGATATTGCTTTTACGGCGGGCGTCAACGGCCCGCCGCAGTACCCTTATGCTGCCAATATCCTGTTTTTTTACGCCAAGCCTGCGGGCAGAGGCCTCACGCAGCGAAGCCTCGCTCACAAGCGGAATTCTTACATTATTTATCCTTAGAAGCATTTACCTCTCCTGTTAATCTTCGGTTATAAACCTTACCGTAACTGTTTTGGTTTCGCACATTACCCTTTCAGGCAGTTCCAGCTCCACATCAATCGTACTGTCGGAGCGCAGCTGGCTTAAATCCACATTTTTGGTATGCAGCGCAACAATGCTGTGTACCAGCGAAGGTTCCGCCAGAATATTAACTTTCTCGGGCACACATTCAGCCTTTTCAAGCTTTTTGCCGTCGGCAAACTCGCCGCTCGTGCTTACAATAACAGGTATCTGCGCAGTTATCATCTGGCGCACCAGCGTAGCCTTAATTTTTGCATCGGCAGGCTCAATGGCCAAATCGTGCATTTCAGCGCCGGTATCGCTTATGGCAACCAAATGGCTGTCAATTTCAAAATCGCGCTGTTTGTCACTTACATCAACAGGCGCAACAACCCTTACCATAGCGTCAAGGCGGTGCCCTGCGCCGCGTACCTGCACCGTCTGCGGCGAAACATCCTGCTTGCTGAGTGCGTAATCGTTGGCAGGCAGGCCTATAACAACGGTTTCAACCGGCATGGTGCGTTCGCTTATTTTATCAAGATAAACGTAAATATTATTCGGGTAAACTTCTACAACCTGTCCTTCCGGGAACTGGGCATGCACCGGCAGATACTGCTGCCCCACGTCACGCCCGTCGCAGTCGATATAGGCAATAACTTCTTTTTCAGTTACGCCGCCCAGAAGGCTGCGCTGGCCGCTTACCTTAACTTTAATGTTATCGGGCGCATTAAGCACAACCATGTTTTCGGCAACGTTGCGCTGCTGCAACTTAACCACAAAATCGCGCTCAATTACCGGGTTCTGCTCGCTCATAACATACAGCCACAATCCGCAGGCCACTATCAGGGTGACGATACGCGGAATTAAATTCTCACGTTCAAAAAACTGCTTCACTTTTTGTCACCTCTTAAATCACGGATTTTTTCACGGAGCATCTGTTTAAAATCGGCTTTGGGCCGTGTAATGGAAGCCTTTAAAAACTCTTTTACGTCGTCGGCCGTTAAATAACGCTGCAAAGTGCCGTTGCGCGCCAGCGAGATAGTGCCGGTTTCTTCACTTACAACAAGAATTACCGCGTCGGACTGTTCGGATATGCCAAGCGCTGCCCTGTGGCGCGTGCCAAGCTCCTGGCTGAGGTTACGCATTTCCGTCAGCGGCAAAAGGCAGCTTGCGGCGGCAATGCGGTTGCCGCGGATAATTACTGCGCCGTCATGCAGCGGGGTATCTTTTTCAAAAATATTTAAAAGCAGGCTGTCACTGATAAGGCCGTCAATGGCAACGCCGGTTTCAATGCGTTCTTCAAGCCCTATCTCGCGTTCAATAACAATCAGCGCGCCTATTTTGCGGCGCCCCATTACAATGGCGGCCGAAGTGATGGAGTTAACCATTTCGTCCACTTCGTACTCGTCAAGCTCGCCGTGCTTGCGGAAAAGCCTGCCGCGGCCAATCTGCTCCAGCGCGCGGCGCAGCTCCGGCTGAAAAACTATCGGCAGCGCAACAATAAGCACCGTCATGCTTTTTTCCAGCACCCAGCTGATAACATGCAGATTAAGCCAGCGGCTTATAAACATAATGGCTCCCAAAGTTAAAAGGCCCTTTACAAGCACCGCGGCTCTTGTGTTTTTCAGCATTAAGTATATTCTGAAAAGAAAATACGCCACCACCAAAATATCTATAACATCAAGGATGCCGATGGTTTTGATGAGGCTGTTAATATTAGTCAGCAAAAACATCACCCATTTCTTAAATACTGCTACATTAGTTATTATATCAAACTGCAAGTTTATATTCTATGCCCGCGGCATATATTTTTAAATTTTTTCGCAAAGCTGAAATTTTTCTGCCGCACAGTGCATAAACAGGCTTTACAAACTTGCCATTTGCCGCAATATACATTAAAATATTACAGGCTATAAAATAGAAAAGAGGTTATGTGCATGGAAAGAAAAATTATCCAAGTTGAAGAACGTCCGCCCCTTGCGCTGAACATTCCGCTCAGCATACAGCATTTGTTTGCCATGTTCGGCTCAACGGTGCTCGTTCCGTTTTTGTTTAACGTAAGCCCTACAACCTGCCTGTTTATGAACGGTATCGGCACGCTGCTGTACCTGTTCATCACCAAAGGCCGCATCCCTTCCTATCTCGGTTCCAGCTTTGCTTTTATTTCCCCTGTTCTGGCAATTATGGCAACAAGCAGCTACCACGATGCGCAGTCCGGCTTTATTGTGTTCGGTATTATTTTCATTTTGTTCTCCGCACTTATTAAAGCTACCGGCACCGGCTGGATTGACGTTATCTTCCCTCCCGCGTGCATGGGCGCCATTATTGCGGTTATCGGCCTTGAACTTGCGCCGACCGCTGCTTCCATGGCCGGGCTGACGGGCGAAAACATTAACCCAGACCACATTATTGTTTCTATGTTTACCCTTTGCGTTACAATTATCGGTTCCGTCGCTTTCCGCGGATTCCTTGCCATTATACCGGTACTGTTCGGCGTTATCTGCGGATACATTCTGGCACTGTTCATGGGCCTTGTAGACTTAACCCCTGTTATTAACGCACCGTGGTTCCAGCTTCCGCATTTTTACAGCCCAGTATTTAATCTGGATGCCATTTTGATTATCGCCCCTGCGGCACTGGTTGTACTGGCAGAGCATATCGGGCATCTGGTTGTTACCGGCAATATTGTTGACCGCAACCTCATTAAAGACCCGGGCCTTTCCCGTTCTCTCTTTGCTGACGGCTGCTCCAACATTTTATCCGGCTTCTTCGGTGCAACGCCTAACACCACTTACGGCGAAAACATCGGCGTTATGGCCATTACCAAGGTTTACAGCGTATGGGTTATCGGCGGCGCGGCAGTATTTGCCATTCTGCTTTCCTTCATCGGTAAGCTCTCCGAGCTGATTCACAGCATTCCCGTACCGGTTATGGGCGGCGTGTGCATCCTGCTGTTCGGCGTTATTGCAGCCAGCGGCCTGCGCGTACTGGTAGAAAGCAAGGTAGATTACAGCAAATCTTCCAACCTTGTTATGACCGCCGTTATTATGATTATCGGCCTGTCCGGCGCCAAACTTACCTTCGGCACTATCAGCGTACAGGGCATGGTTCTGGCAACACTGGTTGCAATCCTGCTCAGCGTTACCTTTAAAATTCTCGACCGCCTCGGATTTTTGAACCATATTTAAAAGCTAATAAAAATTAAAGTTTTGCTTTAATAATTACAAAACGCAGGTTAACCGCAAAGTTAGCCTGCGTTTTTAGTTTGCTTTGCTGAACAGCAATAACCATTGACCCTTTTATTTTTGCTTACAGCCATTTGACTTTAATGCCATATTTGCTATAATAATTATAGAAAAACAAACGGCTGCCGATAGACGGTCAGCCGCAAATTAGTAGATTATTAAAGAAATAATCGCCCAAGTTTGTCAGGCTGCGGGCGGTTATTTCTGTTTATTGGAGAAATCTTTTCCCAAGGAGTATCCAAGGGTAAAAACTGCTATTGTATAACCTACAATGGCTATAAACGAGAGAATATCCACGTTTACTCCTCCTTCGCCGGAAATTTCAATCTGCAAAAACAAATTGATTTCTATATAAACGAAGGGTCACAGTCCCTTCAGAGAAGGGCTAACCGCCTACCGTTATGGCAGCACATTTGCCTGCTTATTTTAACAGATAAATATAAAACTGTAAAGAAATATATTTTATGTAAATTTTGCTTATTTCAATCACTTTTACCCGTGCTGCGGGTACCGGTTAAACACAGGCGCAAGCATTAATTTAACTGCTAAAACACCCAATAAAGCACAAAAGCGGCGGCATCAGCCGTCGCTTTTGTTTTGCGTATCGTATTCTTTTTTAACGCCCTCAGGCGGGGCGTTTACTACTTTTTTGGGAATACCACCTGTTTAGGTCCGAATTCTGCATTTTTAGGCACCAGCACTTCATCAAATTTGATGTTGCGTGTGTGCAGCGTATGGCTCCACTCGTGGTCATGCCTGTGCAGGAAGCCGATAAACGAAATGGGAATCCAGCTGTAAATAAACAGCGGGTACAGCAGAAGATACAGCCACGATTTAAACGAAGCACGTATTTTCCAAAGTACAATTACCGGGAACACATACTGCCCGATACCTATCAGCGTCCATACCTCAACCGGCAGAATGGAATAAAGCACGTTTGTATAGAACGGATAGTACATATAAATATAGCTGCAAATTACATAAAAAGTAGAAAGCAGCAAAAAATACGGCTGGAACAAATGTAGTATGCCGTCCAGCATAATCGGGTTGCGTTCTTTAATGCCTTTTTTAAACAGCTTACCGATATAACGGCTGCCTACGTCAAACTGGCCCTGTGCCCAGCGTTTGCGCTGATTCCAGGACTGCATGAAGGTCAGCGGCTTTTCGTCGTAAACAATAGCGTCATGCGCCCAGGTTGTCGGTATGCCCTCCAGAATCGCCTTCATGGTAAATTCCATATCTTCCGTCAGGCAGGTTGCGCCCCAGCCATAGCGGCGCAGAATATCGGTGGAAATGCACATGCCCGTGCCGCCGAGGCAGCTTGACAGACCGATATTGTATTTTGCCAGATGGTATACATGGTTAATAACCCAGAAAGCAATCGAGAAAGTACCGGAAATCCAGGTATCGTTAGGATTTTTGGAATCAAGGTAACCCTGAATAAGGCGCTCGCCGTTGCAGAGGCGGCTGTTCATTTCCTTTAAAAAGTCAGGATGTACAAGGTTATCAGCGTCAAAAACGCACACGGCGTCATACTGGCGTTCCATTTTGAACAGGCGGTTAAACATCCAGTCCATGGCGTAGCCTTTGCCCTTTTCGGTGTCGTTAAAACGCTCATGCACCTGTGCACCGGCTTTGCGTGCCACTTCAGCAGTTTTGTCGGTGCAGTTGTCGGCAACAACAAAAATATCATACAGTTTGTCAGAGTAATTCAGCAAATGCAGGTTTTCTACCAAAGCGCCGATAACGCGTTCTTCGTTATGCGCGCAGACAACCATGGCAAAAGTATGCTTTTCTTCATAAACCTTTTTGTCCTTTTTGCGGTAAACCAGCCCGAAGAACGAAAGCGTAAAATAATAAATGGTAAAAAATACGATTAACAGCTGGAGAGGAATCATTATTATATCAAAATACGTTGTCATAAAAGGCTCCTCGCTTCACACTAATCACTGCTTATGCAGTGCTTTAACATAAACCGCATTGATGATGCCGATAAGCGTATAGGTAAACATAATTACAAACGGCCAGCCTTCCGGGCGCAGGTAAAAAATGTACGCGCCAATGGCAAGCCCGATAATAACGGGCACTTTAAAGAGCGGGTTGCCCTTGCCCTTAAAATCCGGATAACGGATAGTGCTGTACAAAATGCAGCCGATAACAAAGGTCAGTACGGCAACATAGCTCTGCGGCACGTCGTAGCCGGAAAGCACGAACGCAGCCAGAACGCAAGCACCGCCGGGAATAGGCATGCCCTGAAAATAACCGTGGATAACATCGGCATTAATGTTAAAACGAGCCAGGCGCAAAGCGCCCCATACCGGAAACAGCGCAGCAATAAGCTGGCCCCAGATTCCGAAATCGGTCATGCCGTAGTAGTACATCATTACGGCAGGCGCAACGCCGAACGAACAAACGTCGCAAAGAGAATCCATCTCGACGCCGAACTTGCCTGCCACGCCGAGCGCCCTTGCCGCACGCCCGTCACAGGCATCAACGGCAACAGCCAGAATAATGTATATTGCCGCCCATTCAAAATTGCCGGCAACCGATTCAAAAATAGAAAGTACGCCTAAAATCAAGTTAGTACCGCTGATACTGTTAGGTATTATACGACGGTATTCCATCAGTCCATGACCCTCCCGATTATGGATTTACCGCCGGTGACGGCATCTCCTTTTTTTACAAGTATTTCTACATTCTTTGGCAGCACAAGCTCGGTGCTGGAGCCAAATTTAATCATGCCGTAGCACTCGCCCTGCGTAAGGTTATGCCCCAGCGTAACCCACGACACAATGCGGCGTGCCAAAAGGCCTGCTACCTGAATAACAAGCACTTTCATCTTATCGTTTTCCACGCCGATGGCATGGCGTTCGTTTTCAAACGAAGCGTTTTTTTCGTATGCCGGCACAAACTGCCCGCAGGTATAACGCTGATATTTAATTTCGCCGCTGACGGGGCTGCGGTTAACATGTACGTTAAAAACAGAAAGGAAAATCGTTACCTTAACGGCTTCTTCATTAAGATATTCTTCGTCGTAAAAATCCTCCACGCCCATTACCGTTCCGTCTGCCGGAGAATAAATTACCGAAGTGTCCTGCTCCGTAACGCGTTTTGGATTGCGGAAAAAATACGCAAAATATGCCGTAAGAACCAGGAAGGGAATGCACCAAATGATGCCCGCGCCATACCATACCGCAAGTGCCACTGCCAGGCTGCCGAGTATGAACGGGTAACCATCTTTTACTATCGTCATTGCTGCTCCTTTCTATTCATCTGCAAAAAAATAATATGATGAACTCATTTATTCATCATATTATTATAGTATAGGTATTTCCTTTTGTCTACCAAATTATTTACTTTGTAACACTTTAATTACAAACTGCGGCAGCACCATCATGCGCCCTATGCG
>ENA-OPEC01002139-OPEC01002139.1-human-gut-metagenome-genome-assembly--contig:-NODE-2139-length-11504-cov-3.416805_pt1 | contig 11504 bp, 10 predicted proteins | sample MGYA00241622_ERZ501507 | MGnify/ENA primary metagenome ERZ501507 (study PRJEB25962, sample SAMEA2042582) | human gut metagenome | biome: human gut; feature: human-associated habitat; material: faeces... | reverse complement strand
GTGACTGTTTTTACATTTTTGAATTTATACTGTATGGCAATCCTGTATGGATCTTTTGTGATGTATGCATCAAGATCTGTAAATTCCTGCACATAAGTAAGATTCAGATACACTTTGTCATCTTTCACCCATACCTTATCTCCTGCCTCAGATGATGCACTCGCAGAAGTCAGCTCCGAAGGTGTTGCATAAAGTATCTGCTGATTGGCAGAATCCCAGTAATATCTCTGGTTCAGATAAGTATTCACCACATCCAGTGGTAAATAGACTCTGTCTCCGTCCACCAGACCACGTTCTTCCAGTTTCTCAGTTCCAATGACCAGGGCAATCTCCCCATCTGCCATTTCTCCATAATATTCATTCAGATCCATTTTCTCAGAAGATGGTATGTACTTCATTACTACATGAGTGACAATTCCAAGAATCGCAACAAGAATGACCAAAACGGCAACTGCGATAACTGGTTTATACTTTTTATTCATAGTATTTTTCCTTTCAGTAAATATTGTGTTACCGGAAACAAAGCAGACAGTAACACGATCGCTATTGATACATCAGCTCACAGAAAGGTATTTCATATAGTTATTTTGAGTATGATGTACCAGTATTATCAACTGTATCGGTAACTTGATGATACTGGCTTAAGTATACCATAAAATATTACAATTGTATTGCAAAATCGTATTTTTCACAAATTTTTAAGATATGCGTAATTATATTCTTATGCTGCCCGAAGGCATTATGAACATCGGGGGGACTGGTTCAGAATCTGTTCGGGCAGCTTTCTCTTTTGTTATTTTTCTTTGACGAAATCAAAATCCACACGAGCGATCCGTCCTTTTTCATCTTCAACGTAATCACGCATATATCCACCACCTTCTGCAATCTGACAGGCTTTTGCAATTGTTTTCGGATTACTGAGTATACCATTCAGATACAGAGAAATTCCCTGTTCACGATAACTCTTCAATTCTTTTTCCAGTGGTTTACGCATGCTCTTTTTGGTTGCCCGTGATATATTTTCCGTAAGCTTACCTCCCTTCTTTCATAAGATTTTTTAGAAAGCACCTTATCGGCTGTTGAAAAAACAATATCCCTGCACCTGTTTTATCGTTACTGTGAACGGAGTGAACAGTAACGTTTCAACTTCTTATCATCATGGAAATTTTACCTGTACATTGCCACAGCAGGAACGCTGCATGAAAAACGGCAATGAAGTTTAGAAATAAAAGATCACTTTGGTTAATGTTTCAGATCTTCGCTTATGTGAACTGCAGGTTTACTGCTTCTTCTGTTTTCATTATATCCATCTGGTAAACAGATGCAAGTGTTTTTCTTCATTTATGTATTTTTTTCTGTTTTGTTTCTAAAAATTTAATATTTTGGTTGATTACTTATCTTTACATTTTGCAGTTCTGTGTTATATAATATAGTGTATAAAATTTTATAAATTCACAGTCAGACAATAGAATTTTTGAAGTTACTTGCAGCAATTTTCCAAAGACAGCGCATCTATGGCAATCCTTTAAAATTGCTGTTCAAAAAAACAATAGTAACTTTTAATTTATCCGTAATTGTCCGCAGCTTTCAAAAGTTAAATTTTCATTATCAGAAACACTTTTAATGGATTTTCACAGGCAATTATGAAGCTGCCAGATAATTCAATGTTATTCAGAATAGGATGTGACAACATGAAGATAGAAAAGATCAACGACAACCAGATACGCTGCACACTGACAAGAGAAGACCTGGAGAACCATCAGATCCGTATCAGTGAACTGGCTTACGGCACTGAGAAAGCCAAGAAACTTTTCCGCGATATGATGCAGCAGGCACAGATACAGTTTGGTTTTGAGGCAGATAATATTCCATTAATGATCGAGGCCATCCCGGTGAGTACCGAGAGCATCATCCTGATTATTACCAAAGTAGAGGATCCTGAAGAACTGGATACCCGTTTCTCCAAATTTGCTCCATTCAGAGGGAATGATAAGACAGATACTCTTCAGCTTGACGGTGCAGACAATATTATTGATATCTTCCAGAAGCTTTACGAAGCAAAGATGAAGAGTACTCAGACAAAAGATGGCAAATCTGCTCAGAATACCGGAGCAAAGGAAAATGACGATACTCAGGTTCCTGATGTAAATCTTATCCGTCTCTATGAGTTCGACACACTGGACGATGTGATTGCGGCCGCCCATGGACTGAACGGCTATTTTACCGGTACAAACACCCTGTACAAAGATCCGGCCGATGAGCTTTACAAACTGGTACTTCACCAGTCATCACTTTCTCCGGAGGATTTTAACAGGGTATGTAATATTCTTACGGAATATGGACAGGGAAAGGCTTTCTCTCTTTCAGGAGAAGCTTATCTGACAGAACATGGAGAACTGATTTCCGATTCTGCCCTTCAGCAGCTGATTCAACTGTAATAATTTTCATAATTAAAAGAGCATTCAGTTTTCATCTGAAAGCTCTTTTCTTATACCATAGTAAATTACAGATTTCTCAAAAAAGGATGTCCTGAACTTATTCAGAACATCCTTTTTACATGTCAGTCTATGACAATTCAACAATTGTCATAGTCCGTCATATGATTACCTTTCAGGAAGATTATTCTCCAAGAAAATCATTGATCTGGTTAACCAGTACATCAACATCCAGTCCATGAACCATAGCTGCTTCCTCAAGAGACTCCATCTGAGATGACGGGCATCCAAGACAATGCATACCAATCTCCATCAAAATCGGAGCTGACTCTGGAAATGTTACCAGAAGTTCGCCAATTGTTGTGCTTTTAGAAATTGCCATCACTGTTTCCTCCTTACATATTTCTATTTTCAATTAATTTCTGTCACCCTTGAACAGTAATTTTTATTATAATCCCTGATCTATGATTTAGCAACCTTATTTTCATTATCATTCCATGAAATTTTCTGAAATTTTCATACAACTTTTTCCGTTTATCACACTACTCAAAAGTCAATCAGTTTTCTTTTTTTTTTCGACAAATCGTCATTTTCATAACAATAACCAAAACGAATGTTCTTTTTATTTCCAAAAGTTATCCACACTATTCACATCTTTCTTTGTTGATAATGTGGATAACTTTCAGGAAATCTTTTATTTTTCCTCATTTTTTCGATTTTTCAATGTTGATAAGTTGAAAACTACTTTTTTTCATTTTTTTGCTATTTTGAATATTCTTGTCATATTTTGTGCATTTTGACTATCCGTATATTTTTCTTGGAAAATACCGATTTTAGAATTTACAGTCAAATCTTTCATTTCCCATACATATTCTGGACAATGCATTGTTTTCTTTCTATTATTCTTTAATAAATCCGTCTGACAGCCACGATATTTGTATACGTTGCACTGCTGATACCAATTCCCTGATCTTCGTTCATTGCATTTACAATCTGATCATTTCCTATATATAGACCAACATGTCCTTCATATAAGATAAGATCCCCCGGCTGTGCGTCTTCATAACTCACTTCATATCCCGCACTTCGCTGTTCATAAGAAGTTCGTGGAAGACTTATACCAAAATGTGCATACACGGACTGGACAAATCCTGAACAATCCGCCCCATCTGTTAAACTTGTACCGCCCCACACATATGGATTCCCAATAAACTGACAGGCATAATCAATAACTTCCTGCCCTGACGCAACTGACTGAGCCGCCGCTTCTGCAGCCTGGGCTTCTGCTTCCGCCTCCGCAGCCGCAGCTTCTTCTGCTTCCATTCGTTTTTGTTCTTCCTCTTTTGTCTCCCCATAAGAATAAGAACTTTCCTCTGTAACATAATCACCGCACACCCAGCCATTAACTTCACCGACCTGTATCGGATACCAGCCATCTACAGGATCTGCTGTCACAAGATATTCTTCTCCCTGACCGATCTGGGTTAATACGGTAGTATCTGTTCCATGTCCTTCTCTGACATTCAGACAATCTGCTGTGACTGTTACATTCTCATTTGTATACTCATCTGACCTCGAACGGGCTTCTTCCCCTGTGAACAATGTTTCCGTCGGAACATACCCCTCTGCATTTCCCGACCGGATCTTTGTCCATCCATCCAAATATTCCAGCACAACTACCGCTGAATCAGAATATAATTTTCCAACCCATTCACTGTTTTCATCTGCTTCGCTTCTAATATAGGTATAATCCCCCGTATTAGAAAACGCTATATTCAAATACTCTCCCTCTTCTGTCGGCACCAGATACAGATTGATGTTGTTCTTTATTTCTGTCTGATATGATGCTTCCAAAATGTTTTCAATTCCTGTAACCGGAACCAGACTCTTCTCACTGTCATCAGTTTCTGCCGCCTGTGTTCTGACTACACTCCCCGGAATTATGATCATCCCTGCCATCATTGACATGATAAGCTTATGCTTCATCCGCATGCTACTCATATAAAACCTCCTTTATTTCCAGCCTTATCTTTTGTGGGAAGTTTTAATTGTTACATAATTGTTAATTTTTGTTACGCCGTAATTTTATCAATCAATAATAGATGTGTCAACCGTTTTAATAGTTTTTTCATAATTACCACCCTCCACCATTTGTAATTATTCCCCTTTTTTATTAATCTTAACGTCCTTTTTGTTAATTATTTTGTAATATTTTGTCAGGAGAAATAGAAAAAACTTATTTTTTTCTATTGACAATTTTTAAAATATAAGTTATATTCTAATTACAGTAATCGTTACTGTTATTGATTCAATTTCAGAAAGAGGTGAATCTATGGCTGCAATTAAATATAGCCGACAGCGAGAAGCTATCAAGCATTATCTCGCTTCAACAAAAGAGCATCCCACTGCCGACACTGTTTATCTGCATGTTAAAGAGGATTTTCCTAATATCAGTCTTGGTACTGTTTACCGGAATTTGAATCTGCTGACAGATATCGGCGAAGCGATCAAGATCCCAACACCTGACGGCGGAGATCGATTTGACGGAAATGTTATTCCGCACAATCATTTTCTCTGTACAAGCTGTGGACGGTTACTGGATCTGGAACTGGATATGAAGAGTATTGAAGAAGTGAACCGGCTGGCCGGGGAGAATTTTGATGGAATCATCACTTCAAGTTCCACTTTGTTTTATGGGGAATGCAGTGACTGCATTAGAAAGTCTTAAGTTATAAAAAAAAATTAATAAGAAAAAGGAGATTATCATTATGAAAAAATTTGTATGTACAGTATGTGGTTATGTTCACGAAGGAGATGCTGCACCGGCTGAATGTCCAGTCTGTCACGCACCAGCTTCTAAGTTCAAAGAGCAGGAAGGAGACAAAGTATGGGCTGCTGAACACGTTGTAGGTGTTGCACAGGGTGTCAGCGAAGATATTCTTGCAGATCTTCGTGCAAACTTCGCAGGAGAGTGCTCTGAAGTAGGAATGTACCTTGCAATGGCAAGAGTTGCTCACAGAGAAGGATATCCGGAAATCGGACTTTACTGGGAAAAAGCTGCTTACGAAGAAGCAGAGCATGCTGCAAAATTCGCTGAACTTCTTGGTGAAGTTGTAACAGACAGCACAAAGAAAAACCTTGAGATGAGAGTTGATGCTGAGCACGGTGCTACAGAAGGTAAATTCGATCTTGCAAAGAGAGCGAAAGCTGCTAACCTGGATGCAATCCACGACACAGTACACGAGATGGCTCGCGATGAAGCAAGACACGGAAAAGCATTCGAAGGACTGCTTAAGAGATACTTCGGCTAAACAAACCTTATCAGCAGATGCGATTGCTTCTGCTGTGATAAACCTGCCCATCGGGAAATGTTACATTCCCGATGGGCAGGTTTTTTAATCTTCTTTCTCTTTTCTTTCATCTGATAATTTAACTTTTTTGCCGGCAATGAGTTCCTGTTTCTCTTTTCTCCCTAACTGCTTAATTGCATATTCCCGCTTCATTGCCTGTTCTTTTGTCTCAAATTCCTCATAATAAGCCAATTCAACTGGCCTGCGTGCCTTCGTATATTTCGCACCTTTCCCGGAATTGTGCGCCTCCACACGTTTTTCCAGATCATTTGTCCAGCCCGTGTATAACGTTCCGTCACTACATTTTAGCATATATGTATAATTCAAAAACTCACCTCTGCTATCTCCCGCATTACTCTTTCGATGCTTGCTATTTATTATATCATGAATCTCTTATCCAAGACCAAAACTATGATGTAAGTGGCAAAATTTACTTTTGACACTCACATCATAGTATATTATCAAGAAAACTTTTCCTGTATCCGATGTTACTGTTCACACGATGTGCGACCAGCAACGCATCTCGCCATTTTAAATCGCCTTTGGCGATGGGGCGAGATGCATTCAAGTCAAAACACGCATCCTCCGTGTCAATCAGCGGAGTGATTGACACGGGAGTGAACAGTAACTATCCCATACAATATAGTATTGATCCTGCACCCGTAATCAAACTTTTGATTCCTTCATTTTATCCAAACAAATACAACTTTACTCCATAAAATTCATTGGGTCAACCGGCGCCCCGTCTTTCATAATTTCAAAATATAAATTTGGTCCTTCGACACTATAATATTTCGTCGGTGAATTCAGTGTTCCCACTTCCTCTCCGGCTGCAATATAATCTCCAACTGCTGCCGCCACTTCATCCAGTTGGCCATAAACCGCAGTATACCCATTTCCCATATCAAGTGTCACGGTAGTTCCTGTCTGGGCAGTCTGTTCAATACTCTCTACAACTCCTGCTGCCGCTGCGTGGATTACTTCTCCCTGCGTTCCACCAATAATCAGTGCAGGATTATATTTATACTGCTCCAATGTTGGAAAATATACTGTATGATCCATACTAAAACTCAAAAGTGTTGCTCCGCTTGCCGGCCAGGCAAGTGTACTTTCCTGAGTAAACCGCACATTCTGTGTATTTGAAGATGCCGTGCTTTGAATTTCCTCTGTGGATGTATTTCCATTCTCCATACTGTTTTCATTCTCTTGCTGAACATCCTTTTGGGATTCCTGGTTTTCTGCATTATCCTCTTCTGAATCTGTGTCTGTAGGAAGAATATCATCTGTATTCGCCAATGTACTATCATCTTCTGTAAGCTGTTCTGCTGTTGTTTGCGCATCTTTGATCTGCTGCTCCATATCTTTTTTGTAATGATTGTATGTGTAGCTCCCAACCATTGTAATTACCGCAACAAAACAAAGTACTGCGCCAACTGCAGCTCCCTTTCCTTTCAAAAAGGCCGGTCTTTCATTTTTATTCATAATCATCACCTCTGGCTATAGCATTGCCTGAAATGATCGATCTTATTCATCTATGTGGTGTAGTTCTGTTCCTTCATAAAAATATTGCAGGATCTCTTCATAATTTTTCCCATCCTTTGCCATTTCCTGTGCAGTCCACTGACTCATTCCGAATCCGTGCCCTTTTCCAACCGTTGCAATCTTCAACCCGTGTGGACTTTCATAAAAAGAAAATGAACTCGAAGGAAGTTTCAGTGCATCACGGAACTGATCTCCTGTACATATCGTCTCTCCAATCCTCATTTTTCGGACATAACCGGAAGAATCCCATTCCTGAATTTCAAAATCTTCATATCCATAACCATTTTCCGCTTTTTTCTGTTCCTCTGCCACAAGGAATTCTCTACATCTCTTTTGTATCTCTTTATATTCTATCAAATGTACCTGAATTTCATCTTCTGCCGCCTTGTCAAGCGGACATTCTTTTGCTGTGATGTACGGATAATCTGCATTCCCAAGTACCTCCTGCACGTCTCTGGTCTTTCCATTACTGGATTGATGAAACGGTGCCCATGCAAAGGTCTCATGATACCACAATACAATTCCTTTTGTTTCCTGTGCTGCCTGTTGACATTTTTTCAAATTCTCTTCGTATTTTGGCCCCCACTTTTTCTTCATCTGAGTCTGCGTCAGACATTTATCCAAAATAGTTTGCTTTTCTTTCTCTGTTCTGTACAACTCTGTACGTAGAACAACCGCCTGTGCCTTCAATGCTTCTATTTCATATCCTCCATCTGTTTCTCCTGCGAGTATTCCTGCGAGATACACAGATGCATTATCGCTGTCAGCTCCCTGCACCGCATTCTTTCCGTTTATAAAAACAGAAATGATGTAAGGAAGTAAAAACAGTATGATAAGAAATGCAAAAAATAACTTTATTTTATTTCTAATTGTATCACGCATAAAAACAGCCCTCCATACTCTATTGTATGGAAGGCTGTCCTATTTTAGAACTTATCTGGTTTCATTCTCCGTGTAATTGCTTATTCGAAAAGGTCCTGTCCTGATGGAACTTCAACCTTCTCCAGATGCCAGATATCACGAACATACTCTTCGATTGTTCTGTCAGATGTGAACTTACCGCTGCATGCTGTGTTCATCATTGCCATCTTAGACCATCTCTGCTGATCTCTATAAGCTTCTTCTACTCTCTTCTGTGCATCTGCATAAGAACGGAAGTCTTTCAGAATGAAGTAAGTATCTGCTTTGTCTGTACACTGTGTATTCAGCAGTGAGTTATACAGATTGATATACATGTTGTGATCGCCGTTAGAATATGTTCCATCCATCAGCTGATCTACGACACGTTTGATCTCCCAATCATTAAAGTAAACATCTGTTGGGTTGTAACCGCCATTGTTCTCGTAATTGATTACTTCCTGTGAACTCAGACCGAAGATAAATGCATTCTCTTCTCCGACTTCATGAACGATCTCTACATTTGCTCCGTCCATTGTTCCGAGTGTCGGTGCACCGTTCAACATGAACTTCATGTTACCTGTACCGGATGCCTCTTTGGAAGCTGTTGAAATCTGTTCGCTGACATCTGCCGCTGCGAAAAGAATCTCTGCATTGGATACTCTGTAGTCTTCGATAAATACAACTTTCAGCTTTCCGTTGATGCTTCTGTCGTTATTTACAACATCTGCTACGGAGTTGATCAGTTTGATTGTCTCTTTCGCACGAAGGTATCCTGCTGCTGCCTTTGCTCCGAAGATAAATGTTCTTGGGTAGAAGGACATCTCCGGATGCTCTTTGATCTGATTGTACAGATACATGATATGCAGGATATTTAACAGCTGACGTTTGTACTCATGCAGACGTTTTACCTGAATGTCAAAGATAGAGCGAGGATCTACATCGATTCCGTTATGCTCTTTGATATATTTCGCAAGGCGAACTTTATTCTGGTATTTAATTTCCATAAATTCACGTCTTGCGTCTTCGTCTTCAACAAGTGGTTTCAGCTTTGCAATCTGAGACAGATCTGTGATCCATCCATCACCGATCTTATCTGTGATCCAATCCGCAAGAAGTGGGTTTCCATGTGCGAGGAAACGTCTCTGTGTGATTCCATTTGTCTTATTGTTGAATTTCTCAGGCATCATCTGATAGAAATCTTTCAGTTCCTGTTTCTCAAGGATCTCTGTATGAAGCTGTGCAACACCATTTACAGAGAATCCTGCAACGATTGCCATGTTAGCCATACGAACCTGTCCGTTCATAAGGATTGCCATTTTGCGGACTTTCTCTTCATTTCCCGGATACATTTCGCGAACCTTAATCAGGAAACGACGATCGATCTCCTGTACAATCTGGTAAATACGTGGAAGCAGTTTAGAGAACAGGTCGATTGGCCATTTCTCAAGTGCCTCTGCCATGATTGTATGGTTTGTATAAGCACAAGTCTTACTTGTAACTTCCCATGCATCCTCCCAGCTTAATCCTTCTACGTCGATGAGGAGACGCATTAATTCTGGAACTGCAACTGTCGGGTGAGTATCGTTCATCTGGATAACAACCTTCTCATGCAGTTTTCTGATATCACCATGTTTTTTCTTATACTTCTCGATCAGAGCCTGAAGACTTGCAGAAATAAAGAAATACTGCTGTTTCAGACGAAGCTCTTTTCCTGAGTAATGGTTATCGTTCGGATAGAGAACATCAACGATCAGTTTTGCAAGGTTTTCCTGCTCTACTGCTTTGTGATAATTTCCTCTGTCAAATTCATCAAGTTTAAAGTCTGTGATCGGTTTTGCATCCCATACACGCAGTGTATTTACTACGTGATTGCCATATCCAACGATTGGCATATCATACGGAACTGCCATGACAGACTCATAGTTTTCCTGGATAAATTTATCTTTTCCTGTAACAGGATCTTTCTCGAAACGGATATTTCCGCCAAAACGTACTTCTTTTGCGTACTCTTCACGGCGAATCTCAAACGGATTTCCTTCTTTCAGCCAGTTGTCCGGAACCTCTACCTGATATCCATCTTTGATTTTCTGTTTGAACATTCCGTAACGATAACGGATTCCACATCCATATGCCGGGTAATTCAGTGTAGCGAGAGAATCAAGGAAACATGCTGCAAGACGTCCAAGACCTCCATTACCAAGAGCCGCATCCGGCTCCTGGTCTTCAATCACGTTCAGATCAATATTCATCTCTTCCAGTGCTTCTTTTACTTCTTTATATGCTGTCATATTGATGAGGTTGTTGCCAAGTGCACGTCCCATAAGGAACTCCATTGACATATAGTATACTGTCTTAGCGTCTGTCTCATCATATCTTTTTTGTGTCTCAATCCAATCATCGATAATCACATCTTTGACTGCATAGGATACTGCCTGGAATAACTGCTGCGGCGTAGCCTCATCGATTGTCTTTCTGTAAAGTGTCTTAACGTTATCCTTTACTGCCGCTTTAAACGCTTTTTTCTCGAATCTTTTACTGAACATGTTTATTACTCTCCTTTTTTCTCAACACCCATTGTAACTGCTTCGCCGTTGATCTTCCATTCTTTCACGTAACCATCCGGCTGTGCTTTTACAACTTCATCAGCAAGTACCTCACCTGCGATCAGTGTGTTGTTCTTTTCGAAGACAGCTTCTGCCTTTTCACTACCCTCGTATGTAACTTTGATTCTGTCCATAACTTCGAAATCAGCTTCTTTTCTCATTGTCTGGATCTTGCTGATGATCTCACGTACAAATCCCTCTTCCAGCAGCTCTGGTGACAGGTTTGTATCGAGAACAACTGTGATTCCGTTGTCATTTACAGATTCATATCCTTCAATCTGTGCTGTATCAATCAGAAGATCTTCCTTGAAGAGTTCAATCTCCTGTCCGTTTACATCCAGTTTGAGTGCACCTGTAGCGTTGAGCTCATCCATTGCTGCATTTCCTTCGAGGTTTTCGAGTGCTGCTTTAATACCTCCTAACATTTTACCATATTTTGGTCCCACTGTCTTTAACTGAGGTTTAAAAGTATATGAAGTAAAGTCACGAACATCTTGTGTAAATGTTACATTCTTTACATTTAATTCATCTTTTACAATGTCTTTGTAAAATTCCGGAATTTCGAAATCAGCTTTTACATACATCTGTCCGATTGGCTGACGGTTCTTGATGTTGGCTGTATTTCTGCATGCACGTCCCATAACAACCAGTTTCAGAACGTTGTCCATGTTAGC
>ENA-OPEC01002135-OPEC01002135.1-human-gut-metagenome-genome-assembly--contig:-NODE-2135-length-11517-cov-2.670302_pt1 | contig 11517 bp, 8 predicted proteins | sample MGYA00241622_ERZ501507 | MGnify/ENA primary metagenome ERZ501507 (study PRJEB25962, sample SAMEA2042582) | human gut metagenome | biome: human gut; feature: human-associated habitat; material: faeces... | reverse complement strand
CGCCCAGGCGTATACCAGCGGCATCGGCACCACCCTGACCCTGTTCGGGTTCAGCCTGTCCATGATCCTCATCGGGAAATATCTGGTGCCGGGCTTTATCGATGCGCATATGCATATTGAATCCTGTATGGCAGCACCGGGAGAACTTGCCAAAGTCCTTGCGAAGGCGGGAACAACGACGATCATTGCCGATCCGCACGAGATCGTGAATGTCAGCGGAACAAAAGGAATGGACTATTTCTTAAAATGTGCTGCAAAACTTCTGGTAAACGTATTTTTTATGGTGCCTTCCGCAGTTCCTGCAACGGATGTGGAGACAAACGGCTGTGGTGAATTTCTTGCCTCTGACATGATGAAATATGTGGATAATGCAAGAGTACTTGGACTCGGTGAGACCATGCGTTTTATGGAGTGCTGTGAGGGTGAAAAGAGAATGGCAGACAAGTTAGAGCTGTTTGCCAAGAAACATATTGATGGGCATGCGCCTGGAATCCGAGGAAAAGAAGTGCAGGCATACCGTCTTGCCGGTGTGGAAAACGATCATGAGTGTTCTACCGCTGAGGAAGTGCTCGATAAACTCCGTGCCGGACTGCATATCTATGTGCGCGAGGGAAGTGGTGCAAAGAATTTAGAGACACTGATCAAAACAATGTTAGATGCAGGTGTATGCTTAGACCGCTGTGCTTTCTGTACGGATGACAAGCATGTGGAGGAGATCCGCAAAGAGGGACATATCAGTACCTGCATCCGCAAGGCGATTGCACTTGGCGTGCCGGTTGCAAAAGCCTATAAGATGGGAAGTTATCAGGCGGCAGAGTTTTATGGATTGAAAAATTATGGCGCGATCGGTGCGGGTTACCGTGCAGACATCGTATTTTTAGATGATTTAGAGCAGGTCAGACCGCTTGATGTCATGAAGGACGGACGTATTCTGACAGAGGAAGATTATGCGAAAGATTATTCCGTTCCGGTTCCGGATGAGCTGCTTCATACCGTTCATGTGGGAGAGGTCACCAAAGAGAAAATCAGGCTTTCCTGTGATGGAAAAACGGATGTGATACAGATGAACCCGCACCAGATCGTGACCACGCATCTGGTGGAGGAAGTGCCGACAGAAAACGGATATTTCAAATCGGATGGTGTATACAACAAGATCTGCGTGGTAGAGCGTCATGGAAAGACAGGGGAGATCGGTGTTGCGCCGCTGAAAGGGTTTGGCGTCAAAGGCGGCGCAGTGGCGACTTCCGTTGCACATGATTCCCATAACCTGATCGTTGCGGGCGATAATGATGAGGATATCCTTGCAGCAATCAAAGGTGTGGAAGAAAATCAGGGCGGATATGTTATCGCTTCCGGTGGAAAAGTCGTGGATGTGCTTCCGCTTCCAATCTGCGGTCTGATGAGCGAAAAATCCTGTGATGAGATCACGGAAAAAGTGGCGGACATGTTGGAGAAAGCAAAGAAACTTGGCATTTCCGAGGACATCGATCCATTTATCACGCTTTCCTTTATGGCACTTACGGTAATACCGGAGATCCGTGTGACAGAGCGCGGCGTGTATCTGTTTGGTGCGAAATAGTAAGGCAGTTATAATTTTTTGTATATGAAAAAAGAGATATGATATCGAAGAGTGTACCGACCCCAAAAGTTAGACCTAAAAATCTAACGATTGGAGGCCGGTATTTTTATTGCTTTATTTGTTTCATATAAATTCAATGAAATCTCAATATTTTGTAATCTTTAGAATTCCTTAATAATATTTTCCATAAAATAAATGTTGACAAATTATATTATACGAAATATAGTATTAATAAGAAAATAATATTAAAACAGATAGAATATTATAAAGAAAAGGAGATGAGTGTATGGTATTTAATACAGGAGCCGCTCTCTTAGACGCGATCGTGTTAGCTGTTGTGTCGAAAGAGGAGGAAGGCACCTATGGCTATAAAATCACACAGGATGTACGAAAAGCCATTGATGTATCAGAGTCCACTTTGTATCCGGTGCTCAGGAGACTGCAGAAAGACGGATGCCTTGAGGTATATGACAGAGAGTGCGGAGGCAGGAACAGGCGTTATTATAAGATCACGGAACCGGGGCAGGATAAGTTAGTTGAATACCGGAGAGAATGGGAAGATTATTCCATGAAAATATCAGCATTATTTTCAGGAGAGGAGCTTTAGAGGTTATGAAAAGAGAAGAATTTTTAAAACAGTTAGAACAGCTTCTGGATGGAATATCAGAAGAAGAAAAAGCGGATGCGCTTGCGTTTTACCGCAGTTATTTTGAAGATGCGGGCGAGGAAAATGAGGAATCCGTCATAGCGGAGCTTGAATCACCGGAGAAGGTTGCCCAGAGCATCAAAAAAAATCTTGGCATGGAAAAAGAGAATGGATCTTATGGCATGCCGGCAGATCAAAATCCGGAGTGGAATAAGAACGATGATGATATGTTTGTGAAAAGCGAAGAGGCTCCAAAAGAAAAGAAAGGTGGATGGAGTGCAGCGGCAATCGTATTGGTGGGTCTTACATCACCACTCTGGCTGACATTGCTTTTAGTCGTGGCATCACTTCTTCTTGCGGTTGTTGCGATATTGTTTGGCATTGCGGTTGCAGTGGTTGCAGTGATGGCATCACTTGTGTTTGCAGGTTTCCTTTTGATTGGTTTTGGATTCAGCACTTTATTTACCGGTGGAGTGGCTGTCGGGCTTGGACTGACCGGAGCAGGACTTTTGGTATTGGGACTTGGAATCCTTGCAGTACTTCTGGTCGTGTGGGTGTCTGGCGTATTCCTTCCATGGGCAGTCAGGGGAATCATCGGTTTGTGTAAAAAACCGTTTGAAAAGAAGAAAGAAAGTGGGGTGGCAGCATGAAAAAAATTACAAAAATTATGTTAATCATTGCAGTGTCATTGCTTGGTGCAGGACTGATCTTCTGCGGTGTCAGTACTGCGATGGGGGCTTCTGTATGGCGTATGGCAAAGAATGGAGAACTCCGGTATGGAAACTGGCATATTGGTCCGGTGGGACTTTATTATAGCAGTGCTGATGGAGATGACGAAGAAGATGATGATATGGATGATTTTGATGAAGATGACGATGATAGCGATGACGATGATATGATAACAGATATCGGTGATATGGAGTTTTCTACTGAGGTACCTGCAGGTGGAGAAGACAGCAGCTTTGATGTCTCTTCCATTCGAAATATCAAGCTGGATATTGACGCAGCAGAAATTACAGTCAAAGAACCGGATGACAGCACGAAGATACGTGTCGTCTTAAAGCGCGGCAAAGAGAAATATTATTCCTGTAAATTGGATGGAGACACACTAAAAATTAAATATGATGCAAAAAAACATTATTATAAAAAATCACCGCAGATCATCTTGTATCTGCCCAAGGGAAGTTCTTTTGATGAGCTGAATTTTGATATCGGTGCTGCAGACATGAGCTGGAAAGATTTTGATGTCAGCTGCAACAATCTGATTCTAAAAGTCGGGGCCGGTAATTTTGAAGCAGAGCAGTTTCAGGTATACGGAAAGATGGATGTATCCGTAGGCGTTGGAAATGTGGAGATTACAGACGGTGTAGTTTATGGTGATGTTGCGTTAGACTGTGGGGTTGGCAATTTTTCCATGGAGGGAAGTGTTGAGGGGAACCTGAAAGCAGACTGCGGCATGGGAAGCATGACACTCGATTTAAACGGCGAGGAAAAAGAGTATAACTACAAACTTTCCTGCGGACTTGGTTCGATTGATGTGGATGGTGAAACTTACTCAAACATCAGCGGAGATAAAGAAGTCAAAAATGAAGGGGCAGAGAAAAATATGGAACTTGACTGTGGCATGGGAAGTATTGAAGTGGATTTTGAGTAGACTAAGATCCTGTGTCAGTTGACAATTAAGGTGCAAATCATTATGATAAAAATGACGTCGGCGTACAATCGTTGTACATCGGCGTCGTTTTTGTAGTGTTTCTCAGACCAAAGAAAAACAAAACAATGCAAAAATGGGGGATCTATGAATAAAACAATCAGAATCGTACTTTATGTACTTTCCATACTGACTGTGGCGGGCGTGATCGCAGCGGCAATTTTAACCGGCGGCCAGGCAAAACCGGCGTCTGCGCCGGGGGCGACGGCAGAAGAGGAGCAGGCGGAGATGTCTGACGCCGAAGCCACTCTGGATGGGGAAGCCACAGCGGATGGAAGTGGAATATCGATGGATGGTGCAGAAACGGCAGGTGAAGACGGAAGCATGTCAGAGAATGCAGTCACAGCAGGTGAAAATGGAAGCATATCAGATGATACAGCCACAGCAGCTGGAACTGGGAGTGCATCAGATGAAACAGCAAACAAGGATAATCAAAAAGACTCCGGCGATACAACCATCATCCTGACCGGTGATGTTCTTTTTGCAAATGCTTTCAAGGCAGCCTACGATGCCGGCGGGATCGGGCGTGTCGTCTCACCGGAACTGTTAGAACAGTTAAAGGCAGCCGATATCCTGATGGTAAACAATGAGTTTCCATTCAGTGACCGCGGGGAACCGATGGCAGATAAGCAGTTCACATTCCGGTGCAGTCCTTCCTATGTAAAGGCATTAAATGAAATGGGTGTGGATATTGTATCACTTGCAAACAACCACACGTTAGACTATGGAAGAGCGGCGCTGTCAGACACTTTCAGTGCATTAGACGGAGCAGGAATCCTGTACGGTGGTGCCGGAGATTCGGTGCAGCGTGCAAAAGAAGTGCAGATTATGGAAGTAAATGGGAAAAAATATGGATTTATCGCTGTATCGCGCGTGGTACCGTCTGCTGATTGGAAGATCGAGAGTGCTGCGCCGGGAATGTTTACCTGTTATGATGCCACAGCACTGATCGAAGTGATCAAAGAAGCAAAACAGACCTGTGATTTTGTGACGGTATTTCCACACTGGGGGACAGAGTACAGCGAACAGCCGAATGCCGTGCAGCGTGAACTTGCGAAAAAGTGCATGGATGCAGGGGCAGATCTGGTTGTCGGAGCACATACCCACTGTCTGGAAGGAATCGAATATATTGACGGAAAACCTGTTTTTTACAGTCTGGGTAATTTTATTTTCGGACAGAATATTGACAGATCCGCAGCCGTGAAAGTTACTGTGACAGAAGATGGAACAGTTTCTTATGCGCTGATTCCGGTCTATGCATCGGACGGGCAGACAAAACAGATGGATGCGAATGCCGCACCGGGGCTGTTTTCTTATATGGAGAGTATCTCGGACAATGCATCAGTAGATGAAGCGGGAAATATCAGTGAAAAGTAGTATAGGAGGAATAGTATGAAAAACAAAATTTTGGGATTGCCAAAGGCAGCTGTGATTGTCATTGGCATTGTGATTACGGCACTGTTTCTGGTGCTGATGAATCTGGTTGGAGGAGTAGTGGCACATCTGACATCCATTGCAGACAGTTACACGTTACAGCTGATCGCCGAGATCGGTGTAGCAATCTATGCAATCGGTATGCTGTTTCTTATGGGATATCAGCAGTCGCTTAAGAAAACCGGTGTGGGATTTTTAAGAGGATTTTATATCGGTGGTTTTATGGTTGGCTACTGCGTGTATGTGGCAGTTGCACAGTTATTTTTGCAGAGTGTTTCCGGTTCAGACGGAGTGCGTTCTGCCGGTGGGATCATCATTTACATATTGACAATGTTTTTCGTAGGCATGAATGAGGAAGTGATCATGCGTGGAATCGTGTTGAATCTTTTTGCCGACCGTTTTTCAAACACAAGACGGGGTGTACTTGCAGCCATTATTTTATCCAGTGTGATCTTTGGCGCTGCACATATCCCGAATGTGCTTTCCGGTGTGCCGTTATCCAGCGCATTGATCCAGGCACTGCAGGCAACATTGCTCGGTGTGCTGTTTGCAGCGATCTATCTGCGCAGCGGAAATTTATGGATTTGTATCATTATTCATGCATTTGTTGATTTTGGCGGATTAATGGCGAGTGGCATCTTTGGAAATGGTGATATGACAGATATGATCGGCAGCCTTTCTGTGTTAAATCTTGTAGTGACAGTTCCGCTGTTTTTGGTTCCATGTATCGTATTACTGCGGAGAAGCAAGTTAGACGAGATTGTGGAAATGAGAGAAGGTGAGATTATCATCCCGTCAGAGCGTGAGGGAGAAAATATTGCGACGGTATCATTAGTTCTTGGAATCCTTGGCATTGTGACAGGGTTTGTGGGATATGGAGCAGGATTTGGTCTGGTCGGTCTGCTTGGTGCAATCTGTTCGAAAAAGATAAAACCACAGCAGAACGGTACAGCAACCGCTGCATTGATCACTTCAATTATCGGACTGGTGATCGCTGCACTGATGATTACTGCAATCATGTTTCTCATGCCGGTTTTAAGTGATACCAGTACACTTGAATCCATTATGAATCAGTGATTCTGTCTGGGTGAGGAATGCTGCCTGCGGTACTGATGCGGGGAAACACCATATTTTTCTTTAAATGACCGGATCAGGTGACTGCAGTCGGCGTATCCCGTCTCCTGACTGATATAATTTAAGTCAAAATTTGTAAAAAGAAGCATATCTTCTACTTTGCACAGCCGGATAAATTCAATGTATTTTTTACAGGACTGCCCATAGATTTCACGGAAATTTTTGGCGAAATGTGAATAACTCATATGACAGAGTGTAGCAATATCTTCTACACGGATGTGTTCGCAGGCGTGACGGTCAATGTATTCTGTGATGGTATAGATCGTATTTTCTTTTGTGAGTGAAGAAAAATAACAGTCAGTATCGAACCCGTCATCGCGCCAGATGCGAAGCAGCCAGGTCAGAAGTTCTTTGACCTTTGACTGCAGGATCATCTGATATCCATACTGCATATTTTGCATTTCGCGGACACAGTCGTCAAATAAAGACTGTACCGGAAGAGAGTGGAGTATCTCCTCCGGGAAATAAATATCAGCCTGCTCGTTATTTATGGCATTGTTAAACAGTGCACTGTAATTCCAGCTTCCACCGGTAAGTGAAGCGGAAGAATCCAGCTGGCTTAGGTCAAATTTTAAAACATAATACTGCAGAGGGGCATCGGATACTGCATGGACAGAATGAACGACGGAGGGGAGAAAGACGATCATGTCACCTTCCGTCACAATATAACTTTGTTCATTCTGATACATCAGGGCGGTGCCCCTTGTTACATACAGGATTTCCATAAAATAATGCCAGTGTGGCTGCACGGGCAGCCATTCTTTCTTCATATCTAAAAAGAAACATTCGTAAGGTTTGTTCAGTTTGTCGGTATATTCAAATAAAGATTTCATAGGCGGCTCCATAAAAATAGATTTATGCAATTTTTAACTTGAAAAATTATAGCAGATATATATGACGAATGCTATATTAATGGCAGAATCAGTAAAATAAATGTTATATTTTTAAGAGTGCATTGAGAAAAGGGAGGAAAAAAATATGGAATATATCTGTGGGGTGACTTTTGCACCGTTTGCGTGTGCCGGGGCTTTTTTTAAACCGGGGGCAAAGGAGAGCCTTGCCATGATGAAGGAGAGAACCGGCGCAAATTTCGTGATATTTGTGCCTGGAGGGTTACAGGAGACACCGCAGTCGGAGGAGATCTGCTTCACATCAAAGGCGACGATGGAAGATGACGAGCTGATCGCTATGATTGAATATGCAAAGGAAATAGGGCTTCGTGTGGCATTAAAACCGACCGTAAACTGTAAAAACGGGACCTGGCGGGCGCATATTAATTTTTTTGATGAGGATGTTCCGTGTGAACCGAAATGGGGAAACTGGTTTGCATCCTATACGGCATTTCAGCTTCACTATGCGAAAATTGCAGAACAGCATGACTGTGAAATGTTTATTGCCGGCTGTGAGATGGTGATGAGCGAGCACAGGGAACAGGAGTGGCGCAAACTGCTCTCGGATATCAGACAGGTCTATCATGGACTGCTTTCCTATAATACAGATAAGTATCAGGAACACCGGGTAAACTGGTGGGATGCTGTGGATGTGATTTCTTCGAGTGGTTACTATCCATATGGGGACTGGGAAAATCAGCTGGATCGTATTGAAACCGTGGTAAACAGATTTCAAAAACCGTTTTTCTTTGCGGAAACAGGATGTATGTCGGTAAAAGGTTCCAAAGAGGTGCCAAATGACTGGTGTGTAAGAGGTGATGCGGATCCGAAGGGTCAGGCAGAATGGTACGAAGATATGTTTACGGCGTGCAGTAAAAGAGACTGGGTAGGAGGTATGGCGCTCTGGTCCTGGGATGCAAAGCTTTATCAGGAGCGGAGCGCAAAGACCCGTATGGACTATGAAATTTATGCAAAGCCCGCAGAAAAAGTCGTAAAAAAATATTATGATATTTTTAATAAATGATGTTGAGGTCAAAAGCTGATTTTTAAATAAAAATAGTCAAAAGGTTAAAATTAGTTTACAATAACTTAAAAAAAGGTTATAATCCAAAATATAATAAAAAATGAATCGCAGAAAAGTAAAGGAGAAGAAGAATGAGCAATTACATGGAAACATACAAACAGTGGTGCACAGATCCATATTTTGATGCAGATACAAAGGCTGAGTTAAAGAAGATCGAGGGGGATCAGGCAGAGATCGAGGATCGTTTTTACAGACAGTTAGAATTTGGTACCGGTGGTTTAAGAGGCGTGATCGGAGCCGGAACCAACCGTATGAATATTTATACTGTGCGTCAGGCAACACAGGGACTTGCAAATTATATCATCTCCCAGAACGGACAGGAGAAAGGTGTTGCGATCGCACATGACTCCAGAATTATGTCCCCGGAATTTACCGAGGAAGCAGCGCTTTGCTTAAATGCAAACGGCATTAAGGCATATGTATTTGACAGCCTTCGTCCGACACCGGAGTTATCTTTTGCAGTCCGCGAGTTAGGATGTATTTCCGGTATTGTAATTACAGCAAGCCATAACCCGAGAGAATACAACGGATACAAAGTATACTGGGAAGATGGTGCACAGATCACACCGCCTCACGACAAAAATATTTTAGCGGAAGTTGCAAAAGTAACTTCCTTCGATCAGGTAAAGACCATGGCAAAAGAAGAGGCAGTTGCAGCAGGCCTTTACAATGTGATCGGTAAAGAGATCGATGACCGTTATATGGAAGAACTGAAAAAACAGTCCATTCATCCGGAGATCATCAAAGAGATGGCAAAAGATATCAAGATCGTATACACACCGCTTCACGGAACTGGAAATCTTCCGGTGCGCCGCGTGTTAAAAGAGCTTGGTTTTGAGCATGTATATGTAGTGCCGGAGCAGGAAAAACCGGATGGCAACTTCCCGACTGTTGCATACCCGAACCCGGAGTCACCGAAAGCGTTTGAACTTGCATTAAAACTTGCAAAAGAAGTGGATGCTGATATCGTTCTTGCAACAGATCCGGATGCAGACCGTCTCGGTGTTTACTGTAAAGATACAAAGAGCGGCGAATATGTGACATTTACAGGAAATATGTCAGGTATGCTGATCGCAGAATATATTTTAAGAGAAAAAACAGCAATGGGAACTATGCCAAAAAATCCTGCACTGGTTGAGACGATCGTTACCACCGATATGGCAAAAGCAATCGCAAAATCTTACGGTGTAAAACTGATCGAAGTTTTAACAGGATTCAAATATATCGGAGAGCAGATCAAATTCTTCGAGCAGCAGAATACCTATAATTATGTGTTTGGCTTAGAGGAAAGCTACGGATGTCTTGCCGGTACTTATGCAAGGGATAAAGATGCCTGCGTTGCAGTCATGATGTTATGTGAAGTAGCATCCTGGTGCAAAAAGAACAACATGACACTGTGGGATGAAATGCTTGCAATGTATGAAAAATACGGTTACTACAGAGAAGGACTTGAGACAAAGACATTAAAAGGAATCGATGGAGCAGCGCAGATTCAGGAACTGATGAGCAATTCCAGAAAGAATCCTCCGAAAAGACTTGGTGGTTTTGATGTGCTTGCAGTCCGTGACTATAAAGAGGATACAAGAAAAGATACTGTAACCGGAGAGGTGACAAAGACTGGTCTGCCGGAGTCAAACGTACTTTATTATGAACTTTCCGATAATGCATGGTGCTGTATGCGTCCGTCCGGAACAGAGCCGAAGATCAAATATTACTTTGGTGTCAAGGGAAGTTCTTTAGAGGATGCAGAAAAGAAACTTGCCGGACTAAAAGAAGATTTGCTGAAATAACAGGAGGAACAGAGGCGTGGCAATCACATACTTTGAAAAAGAACGTATTTTCAAGCTGGATACGCCAAACTCCAGTTATGTGATCGGTATCGTGGATAAAGAAAACTTTGTCGGTCATGTTTATTATGGTAAGAAATTAAGAGATGCAAACATCGCGTACCTGCTCCGTACAGGAGAAGGACCGTTTGTGCCTTCGGAAAATAACAGGGAGCGTGTTTCTTTTTACGATACATTTCCGATGGAATATGCCGGAAACGGACTCGGAGATTACAGAAGAAGCAGTATCTCAGTAAGAACGGCAGGCGGACACACCGCAGTGTCACTGTTTTATGTTTCACATAAAATCTATGCAGGAAAACCGGGACTTGCCGGTCTCCCTACAACATTTGGGGACGAGAATGCCTGCGAGACATTAGAGCTTCTCTGTGAGGATCCGGTACTTGGATTGAAAGTAACATTGCTCTATACGGCATTTTCGGATGTGGATGTCATCACAAGAAGCGTGCGGATCGAAAATGACGGCGAGATGTTATATCTGACAAAGGCACTGTCCTTCTCCATGGATATGGATAACCGTGATTTTACACTGCTTACGATGCACGGTTCCTGGGCGAGAGAGCGTATGTTAGAACACCGCAAAGTAAAAAAAGGATTTATGGGTGTGGAATCCGTAAGAGGTGAGTCCTCCCATCAGGAGCATCCGTTTATGGCACTTGCGGCAGGAAATGCCGACCAGTCACAGGGCGAAGTGTATGGCATGCATTTTGTATACTCCGGCAACTTTATTGGACAGGTCGAGTTGGGACAGTTTGATACCGTCCGTGTCGGCATGGGAATCCATCCGGAGAACTTCTGCTGGAAGTTAGAAAAAGGTGAGAGTTTCCAGACACCGGAAGTTGTGCTGGTTTACAGTGACACCGGATATGACGGCATGACACACCAGTTCCATGAACTTTACCGGAACCACCTGATCCGCAGCGAATATAAGGATAAGAAACGTCCGATTCTGATCAACAACTGGGAAGCAACTTATTTTGATTTCAATACAGAAAAATTACTTTCCATTGCAAAAAAAGCATCGGAACTTGGCATTGAAATGCTGGTTATGGATGATGGCTGGTTTGGACACCGCAATGATGACTCTACGAGCTTAGGTGACTGGTATGTCAACGAAGAAAAGTTAAACGGCGGCTTAAAACATCTGGTAGATGAGGTAAATAAGCTTGGATTAAAATTCGGTATCTGGTTT
>ENA-OPEC01002131-OPEC01002131.1-human-gut-metagenome-genome-assembly--contig:-NODE-2131-length-11532-cov-3.047138_pt1 | contig 11532 bp, 7 predicted proteins | sample MGYA00241622_ERZ501507 | MGnify/ENA primary metagenome ERZ501507 (study PRJEB25962, sample SAMEA2042582) | human gut metagenome | biome: human gut; feature: human-associated habitat; material: faeces... | reverse complement strand
CCCTACCACTCCTTCGACCACTTCATCCATTTTCTATATGAAGCCGTCCACGAACCCACCGTGCGTGAAATCATGGTGACCCAGTATCGCGTGGCAGAGAACTCCACCGTCATCAACACCTTGATAGCCGCTGCACAGAACGGAAAGAGAGTCACCGTCTTTGTGGAACTGAAAGCCCGCTTCGACGAAGAAAACAACCTCGCCACCGCCGAGATGATGAAAACCGCCGGCATCAACATCATTTTCAGCATACCAGGACTAAAGGTACATGCCAAAGTAGCCCTCGTGCTACGCCGCGACAAGGAAGGGCGCAAACTGACAAGCTACGCCTACATCAGCACCGGCAACTTCAACGAAAAGACCGCCACCCTCTATGCGGACAGCGGACTATTCACCTGCAACCCGGTGATTGTAAACGACCTGCACAACTTGTTCCGTACTCTGCAGGGAAAGGAAAATCCAGTGTTCCACCGCCTGCTTGTGGCCCGCTTCAACCTGATTCCTGAACTGAACCGCCTCATCAATCACGAAATAGAACTGACCCGGCAAGGCAAGCAAGGACGGATTATCCTAAAAATGAATGCCCTGCAAGACCCCGCCATGATAGACCGCCTCTACGAAGCCTCGCAAGCCGGTGTAGAGATAGACCTCATTGTCCGCGGCATCTGCTGCCTCATCCCCGGGCAGGAGTACAGCCACAACATCCGCGTGACACGCATCGTGGATACCTTTCTGGAACATGCCCGTGTGTGGTACTTCGGCAACGGCGGCGCACCCAAGCTCTTCCTCGGCTCGCCGGACTGGATGCGGCGTAACTTGTACCGCCGTATCGAAGCCGTCACCCCCATTCTGGACCCGGACTTGAAGCAAGAGCTCATCGATATGCTATCCATACAACTGTCGGACAAACGGAAAGCCTGCTTTGTGGACGACCGGTTGCGAAACCGCTGGAAGTCGTCACGACCGCAAAAGGAGAAGGTACGGTCGCAATATAGCTTTTACGAATACTTGAAACAAGGGATTAAGGATTAACGATAATTATCAATCGTCAATTATCAATCGTCAATCGCTTTGTAACATTTCTGTAACATGTATGACATTTCCCTGCAACACCAAACTCTTTCCTTTGCAGCCGGAAATAAAATACATGTCTATGGAAACAATTTATCTGGGTATCGTCATCTTTCTGTTCGTACTCGCGATTTTCGACCTCGTGGTAGGTGTCAGTAATGATGCGGTCAATTTTCTTCAGTCGGCTGTCGGAGCAAAGGCAGCATCTTTCAAAACCATACTGTTCATTGCAGGCATTGGCGTCTTCATCGGTGCGGCACTCAGCAATGGCATGATGGACATTGCACGACACGGCATCTATCAACCGGAGCACTTCTACTTTGCCGAAATCATGTGCATTCTGCTTGCCGTCATGTTGACAGACGTCGTGCTATTAGATGTCTTCAACACTATGGGAATGCCTACCTCCACCACTGTATCCATGGTGTTCGAACTGTTGGGAGGTACGTTCGCACTGGCGCTCATCAAGGTCTATAACAGCGATACATTGGGACTGGGCGACCTCATCAATACAGACAAGGCACTGTCTGTCATCATGGCCATTTTTGTATCCGTAGCCATTGCCTTCTTCTTCGGTATGCTGGTACAGTGGCTGGCACGTATCGTGTTCACCTTCAACTACAAGAAGAACATGAAATACAGCATCGCGCTGTTCGGTGGTATAGCTGCCACCAGCATCATCTACTTCATGCTGATAAAGGGGCTGAAAGACAGCTCATTCATGACCCCTGAAAACAAGCAATGGATACACGACAATACCGCATTGCTGATAACCGGTTTCTTTGTATTCTTCACCATACTGATGCAGATACTGCATTGGTGCAAGATAAATGTCTTCAAAGTAGTGGTTCTGATGGGTACTTTCGCCCTCGCTCTTGCCTTTGCCGGCAATGACTTGGTGAACTTTATCGGTGTCCCCCTCGCAGGATATTCCTCATTTATTGACTATACAGCCAATGGTACGGCCGCCGGCCCCGACGGATTCCTGATGTCCTCACTCCTCGGTGCAGCCAAAACCCCGTGGTATTTCCTTATCGGTGCAGGCGCCATTATGGTTTATGCACTCTGCACATCCAAGAAAGCCCACAACGTTATCAAGACTTCCGTGGACCTTGCCCGCCAGGATGACGGTGAAGAGAACTTCGGAAGTACCCCGATAGCCCGTACGCTGGTACGCTTCAGCATGACTCTGGCTAACGGAATATCCAAAACGATGCCTGAAAGCAGCAAGCGGTGGATGAACACACGCTTCCAGAAGGATGAAGCCATCATAGCCGACGGCGCCGCTTTTGACTTGGTTCGCGCCTCCGTCAATCTCGTATTGGCTGGTCTGCTCATCGCCTTGGGAACTTCCTTGAAACTTCCCCTTTCCACCACTTACGTCACCTTTATGGTAGCCATGGGTACATCGCTTGCCGACCGTGCCTGGGGACGTGATTCGGCGGTATTCCGCATTACGGGTGTGCTCAGCGTTATCGGCGGTTGGTTCATCACTGCCGGAGCAGCGTTCACCATCTGTTTCTTCGTAGCACTGATTATCCATTTCGGCGGTACGGTTGCCATCCTGGCACTGATTGGTCTGGCAGTTTTCATGCTGATTCGTAGCCAAGTGATGTACAAAAAGCGCAAGGAGAAAGAAAAAGGCAACGAGACCCTGAAACAGTTGATGAAGAGTACGGACAACAATGAAGTCATCGAATTGCTCCGCAAGCATACCCGTGAAGAACTGGTGAAGATTATGGAATTCACAGAAGAGAATTTTGAACGTACCGTCACTTCCTTCCTACACGAGAATCTACGCGGACTGCGTCGTGCCATGGGCTCAGTAAAATTCGAAAAACAACTCATCAAGCAGATGAAGCGTACCGGAACACTTGCCATGTGCCGTCTCGACAACAATACCGTACTGGAAAAAGGACTCTATTACTATCAAGGCAACGACTTTGCCAGCGAACTGGTGTACAGCGTAGGCCGTCTTTGCGAACCTTGCTTAGAGCACATAGACAATAACTTCAATCCGCTGGATGCCATTCAGAAAGGAGAATTTACAGACGTAGCCGAAGACATCTGCTATCTGTTACAAGTATGCCGCCACAAGCTGGAAACGAACAATTATGATGAACTGGAAACAGAGATTCGCAAAGCCAACGACCTCAACGGACAGTTGTCTCATCTGAAACGCGAAGAGCTGCAACGCATCCAAAGCCAGAGCGGCAGCATCAAAGTCAGCATGGTATACCTGACTATGATACAAGAAGCCCAGAACGTAGTGACCTACACCATCAACCTGATGAAAGTAAGCCGCAAGTTCCAAGTAGAAAAAGAAGAGTTATAAGTTATGAGTTATAACGCATGGTACATAACATGCAACTTATAACTCATAACTCCTTAAGCCCCATCTTCTCCGCCCGTTGCAACATAAATGCACGGGCGGCTTCGTATTCATTGGGAATGATGCCGTCCAAAATGGCATCCTTAATGGCACTCTTCAAGGCACCTACCTGCTGGCAAGGAGAAAGGCCGAAAGTCTTCATGATTTCTTCACCACTGACCGGAGGCTGGAAATTACGGATACGGTCGCGTTCCTCCAAATCCTTCAGCTTCTGGCGTACCAACTGAAAATTATTAAGGAAGCGTTTCTTACGCTCCATATTCTTGGAAGTAATGTCGGCTTCGCACAGTGTCATCAGGTCGTCTATATCATCACCTGCCTCAAACAAGAGACGACGCACTGCCGAGTCGGTCACTACATCATCCGCTATCACAATGGGACGCATGTGCAGGCTCACCATTTTCTGCACATATTTCATCTTCTCATTCATAGGGAGCTTCATCTTGCGGAAAATATCGGGTATCATCTTCTCGCCAATGAAATTATGGTTATGGAACGTCCAGCCCGCACGGGGTTCCCAACGCTTGGTGGCAGGCTTGGCTATATCATGCAGAAGAGCTGCCCAGCGTAGCCAAAGGTTGTCGGTCTTCTTGCTGATGTTGTCGAGTACTTCGAGCGTATGGTAGAAATTGTCCTTATGGGCGCGTCCATTGCGCGTCTCCACGCCTTGCAGCCTAACAAGTTCCGGGAATATCAGTTCCAGCAGACCACAGCGGTCCAGCTCAATGAATCCCTTAGACGGAATAGGTGACAAGATGATTTTGTTCAGTTCGTCTGCAATGCGTTCTTTGGAGATGATGGAGATGCGTTCGCGATTACGCTCCAGAGAATCGAATGTCTCATCGTCAATATAGAATCCCAGCTGGGTGGCAAAACGGACACAGCGCATCATGCGCAAAGGGTCATCACTGAAAGTTATATCAGGGTCGAGGGGAGTCCGGATGGTCTTTTCCTTCAAGTCTCCAATACCGCCAAAGGGGTCGACCAACTCGCCATAACGCACCCGGTTCAGGCAAACAGCCAGTGCATTGATGGTAAAATCACGGCGGTTCTGGTCATCCTCCAATGTACCGTCCTCTACAATAGGCTTGCGGGAATCGTGTGTATACGATTCTTTTCTTGCACCCACAAACTCAACTTCCGTACCATAGTACTTCAATTGTGCCGTACCGAAATTCTTGAAGACGGAAACATGCGCCCCACGCCCCAGACGCTTACCCAGCGCCTCGGCCATGGCAATGCCACTGCCTACCACCACCACATCAATATCCTTGGAAGGACGTTGCAGGAAAATATCACGTACATATCCACCGACTACGTAACATTCCAATCCCAATTCATCAGCCGTTTCGGATATCCGCTTGAATATATCATCACTAAAATATTGCTTCAGTTCTTCTGCCGTCAAATCTATCATAAATAATGCGCTAATGTAATGAATACGCAAATGTGTTAATGGTCTATTAGCACATTTGCACATTAAAATGCTGCAAAGATAAAGATATTATTTCTATTTTTGTGGACTCTAACTCCAAGAACAACAAATATGAAAAAAGTAATACTCCTTGCATGCCTATGCTGTACACTCTTCTCTTGCGAAGATGTGGAGAAGAAGGCCGGTGAAAAACTACAAGCTGCCCGCGAAGCGTTTGAACTCGGCAACTACAATGAAGCGAAGATTCTGATTGACAGCATCAAGATGCTCTATCCCAAAGCGTTTGAAACTCGCCGTGCAGGCATCGGCCTGATGCAGGAAGTGGAACTGAAAGAGCAGGAAAAGAGCCTGGTCTATCTGGACAGTATGCTTCAAGCCAAGCAAAAGGATTTCGATGCAATCAAAGGGAAATACACTTTTGAAAAAGATGCCGAATACCAGAATATCGGCAATTACCTTCATCCTTCCCAAGTGATAGAAAAAAATCTGCATCGCTCTTTCCTTCGCTTCCAGGTAGACGAAAACGGAGTCATGAGCATGACTTCCATTTATTGCGGAGCCCATAATATCCACCATGTGGCCGTCAAAGTCACTGCTCCCGATGGTAGCTTTGCCGAAACACCCGCCGCCAAAGACAGCTACGAAACCACTGACCTCGGTGAAAAGATTGAAAAGGCAGACTTCAAACTGGGAGAAGACGGAAACGTCATGGGGTTCCTTTATCTGAACAAGGACAAGAATATCAAAGTCAACTATCAAGGGGAACGTCCCTATTCCATCACCATGACTGCCGCCGACCGCCAGGCCCTTGCCAGCATCTACGAACTGGCACAACTGCTGTCATCCATGACGGAAATAAAGAAGAATATGGAAGAAGCCAATCTCAAAATCGAATTTGTAAAAAAGAAGATGGAAGAGAGAAAAGACAATGCACAAGAATAAAAAAAGGGAACCGGATGATAATATTCATTACTTAGTCGTCCGGTTCCCTTTTTATTATCAGTAAAGCCTTACCAAACCAATTTGGGTAAATAACGGCTTAGACATGTACGCAAAGCAGACAGAGTGATGGGTTTTACCAACACTTCCGAGGCTCCGCACTCCAAGGCTTTTTCGCGGTCGGCAGTAAAGGCGTAAGCGGTCTGCATGATGATGGGAAGTTCCTTATCCTTCTTGCGAATAATCACCGTAGCATCCAGCCCGTTCATAATAGGCATTTTTATATCCATCAGAATAGCTTCCGCCTTGTCGCGATTCTCTTCGAACAAATTTACAATATCCTCACCATTCTTTGCCCATAGTATCTCGCATTTCTTGCCGATAATAGCCTTTATCAGTTTAAAGTTACTATCATCATCTTCCGCAACCAGAATAAGCGGACGGTAATCTCCTGACACTTTTTCTATTTCCATGACCTATGCGTTTTGTTTATATAGGGGCAAAGATATAAAAAATAATAGATTTGCACTATCTTTGCAGCTCATTAAAAAAATATATAATGATTTCTATAGACGGACTGGCCGTAGAATTCGGCGGAACTACTTTATTCAGTGACATATCTTTCGTTATCAACGAAAAAGACCGTATCGCCCTGATGGGTAAAAATGGAGCGGGGAAAAGTACATTGTTGAAAATCCTGGCAGGTGTAAGACAACCTACCCGTGGAAAAATCTCAGCCCCCAAGGACAGTGTCATAGCTTACCTTCCACAGCACCTTATGACGGAAGACGGACGTACCGTATTCCAGGAAGCGGCGCAAGCCTTTGCCCACCTGCATGAAATGGAAGCTGAAATAGAGCGCCTCAACAAGGAACTGGAAACGCGTACCGACTACGAAAGCGACAGCTACATGGAACTTATCGAGAATGTCTCCGCCTTAAGCGAAAAGTTCTATGCCATCGACTCCACCAATTACGAGGAGGATGTGGAAAAAGCACTGCTCGGACTGGGCTTTGTACGCGAAGACTTCAACCGCCAGACCAGTGACTTCAGCGGCGGATGGCGCATGCGCATCGAGCTTGCCAAGCTGTTGCTGCAAAAGCCTGACGTGCTGTTGCTAGACGAGCCTACCAACCATCTGGACATAGAATCCATACAATGGCTGGAAGATTTCCTTATCAGCAATGGAAAGGCTGTCATCGTCATCAGCCACGACCGTAAATTCGTAGACAACATCACCACCCGTACCATTGAAGTGACCATGGGACGGATATACGATTACAAAGTAAACTACTCCAAATACCTGGAACTCCGCAAGGAACGCCGCGAACAGCAACAGAAAGCCTACGACGACCAGCAGAAGTTCATTGCCGAAACCAAGGAATTCATCGAACGGTTCAAAGGCACCTACTCCAAAACCCTGCAAGTGCAAAGCCGCGTAAAAATGCTGGAGAAGCTGGAACTGCTGGAAGTGGATGAAGAAGACACTTCAGCGTTACGCCTCAAATTCCCTCCTTCTCCCCGCTCAGGCAATTATCCCGTCATCATGGAGGGAGTAGGGAAAAGTTACGGTGACCATGTGGTCTTCAAGAATGCCAACCTCACCATAGAACGGGGAGACAAGGTTGCTTTCGTTGGTAAGAACGGTGAAGGAAAGTCAACGTTAGTGAAGTGCATCATGAAGGAAATAGAACATGAAGGCACCCTCACGATAGGACACAACGTGCAGATTGGATATTTCGCACAAAACCAGGCCTCATTGTTGGATGAGAACCTGACCGTATTCCAGACCATCGACGATGTGGCAAAAGGGGAAATCCGCAACAAGATACGCGACCTGCTGGGTGCCTTCATGTTCGGTGGCCCCGAAGAGTCCATGAAGAAGGTCAAGGTGCTTTCCGGTGGAGAGCGCACGCGCCTCGCCATGATAAAGCTTTTGCTCGAACCGGTGAATCTGCTGATACTGGACGAACCGACCAACCATCTGGACATGAAAACCAAAGATATCCTGAAGCAAGCGTTACTGGATTTTGACGGTACCCTTATCCTCGTCAGCCACGACCGTGACTTCCTGGACGGACTGGTAAGCAAGGTATATGAATTCGGCAACAAACAAGTGAAAGAGCACTTGAGCGGCATCTACGAATTCCTTGAAAAGAAGAAAATGGACTCCCTCCGCGAACTGGAACGATAAGCATCTGCTAAACCCGGCGTCCGAACAAATGGCCGATACATATTGTTTTCATTTTACTAAACACTTAACTAAGAGATATTAAAATGAAACAATATGATGCCATCATAATAGGATTCGGCAAGGGCGGCAAGTTATTGGCCGCCGAACTGGCCGAACGGAATTGGAAAGTAGCCATCGTGGAACGTTCCCCTCAGATGTACGGAGGAACATGTGTAAACGTAGGATGTATCCCTACCAAAACTCTGATTCACGAATCGGAATATGCGGAAAAAAGATACTATGACGATTATAAGAACCAGTCCAAACTGTATGCACTTGCCGTGGCGCGGAAAGACAAGCTTGTATCCTTCCTGCGTGAGAAAAATTATGAAAATGTAAAAAACAAGCCTAATATAACCCTCTATGACGGAACTGCTTCTTTCTTGTCCGAAAATACAATCCGTATAGTCTCCGGCAAGGACGAAACGATTCTTGAGGGAAAAGAGATATTCATCAACACCGGGTCCACCCCTATCCTGCCTGCCATCGACGGACTCAAGGAGAGCAAGTACGTATATACCAGTGAGACCTTGCTGCAATCGAACAAACTGCCCGCACACCTGCTCGTCATCGGCGGCGGTGCTGTCGGATTGGAGTTTGCCACTATGTATGCAGGCTTTGGAAGCCATGTCACACTGCTGGAAGCGGGAAACCGCTTTCTGCCTAAAGTGGACCGCGACATTGCCGCCTCCATGCTGGAAGCATTGAACCGAAAACGTATCAATGTCCGGTTGAACGCCCGTGTCCAATCCGTGTACGACACAGCCGAAGGAATAACTCTGACCTATACGGACAGTGCAAACGGCACTCCCTACTACCTGAAAGGAGATGCCTTGCTGGTAGCCATCGGTCGCAAGCCTATGACTGCAGAGCTGAATCTGGAAAAAGCGGGTATACAAACAGACAAGCGGGGAGCCATCGTTGTCGACAACCAATTACGGACTACAGCCCCACACGTATGGGCCCTGGGGGACGTAAAAGGAGACGAACAGTTCGACTACTTGTCCATCGATGATTTCCGTATCATCCGTAATCAACTCTTTGAAAACAAAAAAAGGAGTACAAAAGACCGGTATCCAATCCCCTTTGCCATTTTCACCGACCCACCGCTGGCACATATAGGACTGACGGAAGAGGAAGCGATGAAGAACGGTTATTCCATACATGTGGCACGTATCCCTGCTGCCATGATTCCACGTGCCCGTACGCTACACAGCATAGACGGTATGCTCAAAGCTATTGTAGACATCCATACCGGACGGATTCTGGGTTGTACCCTACTTTGTGCCGATGCACCAGAAGTAATCAATACCGTAGCATCAATCATGAAAACGGGACAGCGTTACCATTTCCTGCGGGACTTCATTTTCACCCACCCCAGCATGAATGAGGGATTGAATATGTTATTCAAACCTTTTTAGCATTTTCTATTTGGTAATTAAGTCCTTAACCTCTATCTTTGCATCCGTCCAAAGATAGAGGAATGAAAAAGAAACAGTACATAACCTATATTCTTTTTTTCATCAGCTTGATAATGCTGGTGATACCCGTCATTCCCCACCATCATCATGCCGACGGAATGATATGCATGAAGAATGATATCACCGCCGATTGCTGCGGACACCGTCATAGCCCGGGCAACGAGCACTGCTGTTGCGACACGGGATGCATGACAACCCACTTTGTACAACAGACGCCCAGCTCTTCCAATGATGTGTGTTCACATCCGGATGTCTTGTGGGCAGTTACCCTACTCATTGAACCTTTTTCCAAGTTACTCATCCTACCCGAGTTTGACATAAGCAGGCAGGAGTGTATCTATCTGGAATCTCTTCATAGCACATTTATCATATGTGCTACGGGACTTCGTGCCCCTCCGTCTCTTCTTGCTTAACTGTTACCGGAACATCACCGGGACAGATTTCTATCCGGCATAAGGAACAATGCAATTTGGTTGCACGCCCTATGCCCTAACTTTGTATTTAAAATCAAAAAGTAAGAACAAATATCATCATGAAAAAAGTTATTTTCATGGGAGTCTTGGGATTATTCCTTTTAGGCTCCTGTAACAGCAAGTCCGGAGACAGCCACGAAGGACATAATCACGAAACAGAAGAGCACAATCATGACGGACATGACCACGAGGGACATGACCACGAACATGAGGGACACAACCATGAACACGAAGAGCAGGAAAACCATGCCGGAGGAAGCGATGAAATCATCCTGCCACCAGCAAAGGCGCAAGCTGCCGGCGTAGCAGTCAGCACTGTTGAACCGGGTAGTTTCCATCAAGTCATCAAGACCAGCGGCCAGGTGATGGCAGCCCAGGGAGACGAGAGCGTAGCCGTAGCTACAGTAGCAGGCGTGGTTTCCTTCAAGGGAAAAGTTATCGAAGGAATGAGTGTCAGCAAAGGTACTCCTTTGGTGGTATTGTCATCCAAAAACATGGCCGACGGAGACCCGGTGCAGAAAGCCCGGATAGCCTACGAGGTTTCCAAAAAAGAATACGAGCGTATGAAAGCGCTTGTAGGCAACAAAATCGTATCTGAAAAGGAATTCGCGCAAGCTGAACAGATTTACGAAAATGCCCGTATCAGTTACGAGGCAGTCGCAAAGAACCATTCGGCAATCGGACAGAACATTACCGCTCCTATCGCCGGCTACGTGAAAAGTATTCTGGTGAAAGAAGGGGATTATGTCACAATTGGCCAGCCATTGGTCAGCGTGACACAGAACCGCCGCCTGTTCCTCCGTGCCGAAGTGTCGGAAAAGTATTATCCATACCTCCGTACAATCAGTTCCGCCAATTTCCAGACTCCTTATAATAATCAGGTGTACGAGCTGAAAACATTGAACGGCAAACTTCTCTCTTTTGGAAAAGCTGCCGGAGACAACTCTTTTTATGTGCCTGTCACTTTTGAGTTCGACAATAAAGGGGAAGTGATTCCCGGATCATTCGTAGAGGTGTTCTTGCTTACTGTCTCTTCCACGCACGGCACTGACAGAAGAACAAGGTATCTTCTTTATCTACCTGCAACTGGACGAAGAGGGTTATAAAAAACAGGAAGTAACGATAGGAGCCGACAACGGCAAAAGCGTTCAAATCCTAACTGGTGTAAAGGCTGGCGACCGTGTAGTGACCGAGGGTGCTTATCAGGTTCGACTGGCAAGCGCAAGCAATGCAATCCCGGCACACAGCCACGAACACTAAAGAGACTAGGCGTCGCAACCGTTTTTTTGTGCGGCGCATCTATCAAGTTATTTATAACTCTCAATTAATGAAATATCATGCTTAATAAAATTATACATTACTCCCTACACAACCGGTTGGTTGTAGTTTGTGCGGCCATCCTCCTGCTTATTGCGGGAACGTATACCGCCATGCATACGGAAGTAGACGTATTCCCCGACCTAAATGCACCTACGGTAGTAATCATGACCGAAGCGAACGGTATGGCT
>ENA-OPEC01002130-OPEC01002130.1-human-gut-metagenome-genome-assembly--contig:-NODE-2130-length-11553-cov-4.052096_pt1 | contig 11553 bp, 9 predicted proteins | sample MGYA00241622_ERZ501507 | MGnify/ENA primary metagenome ERZ501507 (study PRJEB25962, sample SAMEA2042582) | human gut metagenome | biome: human gut; feature: human-associated habitat; material: faeces... | reverse complement strand
TAATGTCAAATTTATGTAAACAGTATGTTGAAAATGAATTAAATTGTTATAAGAAAAAATTATATGATATTACTAATGAAATTCATTCAACAGAGATTGAGCTAAAAACTGTTGATAAGAATCTTATTAAGTTAAATAAAGAAAAAGACTGGTCAGAAGATATATTTCATTCATTGATTTCATTAAAACAAACTGATAATATTAGGTTACAAACATTACAGAATTCAAAAAATGAATTGAATAATAAAATTAATTTTTTGAATAATCAGAAAAAAGATGTTGAAACTAAAATTGAAGAACTTATTAATATTTTAAGAGATGATGATTCAAATGTTTCACGTGAAACAATGAGTGATTCTATACATGATAATGTCAAACTAATTGATTTTATTGAACTTGACCGAAAACGTATATCAAGAGATATTCATGACAGTGTTGTGCAGAATCTTACAGCGTTAATACATAAACAGGAATTTATATCTCAAATTATTAATACTGATATTACAAGATCAAAACTCGAAATTAACAATTCAGTTGTATTGATAAAAGAATCAATTAATGAATTGAGAAATATAATATATGAATTAAGACCAATGAGTGTTGATGATCTTGGATTTAAGAATGCTATTATGAATATGATTGATAAATTTAATAGAGAAAGTAATGTAATTACATATTACTCATCGATTAATTTTGATGATGAATTAAGTATCGATTCAAATCTTATTATATCAATACTTCGAATTATAAATGAATTAAATAGTAATGCAATTAAATATTCTAACGGGACAGAAATTATAATTAATGTTACTCTTAAAGATAACAATGTTATTATTGAATTTAAGGATAATGGAAAAGGATTTGATTATTATAATACTGCTTATGATAGAAATAAAAATTCTGGATTTGGATTAACAATGTTAAAAGAACGAGTTGCATTATTAAATGGAAATATTAAATATATATATGATAATGGTTCGGATTTTTTTATAGAAATACCAGTTTGGTAAGAAAGGGGTGTAATTATGGCGGTTAATATATTATTAGCTGATGACCATAGAATGGTAAGAGAAGGTTTAAAACAACTTTTAGAAACTGATTCAGAGATAAATGTTGTGGCAGAAGCAGGAGATGGGTATGAATGTCTCAATCTTACTAATAAGACAAAACCTGATATTGTTTTATTGGATATTAATATGCCTAATATGGATGGAATTCAGGTTCTTAATATAATGAAACAACAAAAAATGTTATGCAAGGTTATTGTACTTACAATACATAATGAAATTGAATATCTGGTTAAAGCATTAGAAATTGGATGTGACGGATTTATATTAAAAGATTCTGATTTTGATACATTAAAGAAAGCTATATTTTCTGTTTATTCTGGTGAAACATATATTGAACCTTCTCTTATGCCATTACTTAATTCTAGTCTTGCAGAAAGAGATGTATTAAAAGAAAAAGTATCAGATCTTACAAGACGAGAGATGGAAGTGTTGAAAATGATTGCATCTGGTGCATTTAATAAAGAAATCGCATTGACACTTAATATAAGTGAAAGAACAGTAAAAAATCATGTATCTAACATATTTAAGAAAATAGGTGTTTCTGATAGAACACAGGCTGCAGTGTTTGCAATAAAAAATAATATAATTAGTATAAAATAGTTTAACAATTAATATTACTTATTATGATTGAACAAAAATATGAGATGATATATATATTTCAAAATAGAAATATATATATCATTTTTTTATGTTTCACGTGAAACATAAAAAATACAATTTGTTATAACATATTGTAACAATGTGTGCTATAATAAAAATGATAAAAAAGTTATTTATTAAATAAAATGATATGAGATTATGTTTCACGTGAAACATAGAACATATGGAATAAGAGGGTAATGTGGGAAGAATAATTGCAATAGCAAATCAGAAAGGTGGAGTTGGTAAAACAACAACAGCAATAAATTTGGCAGCATGTCTTGCAGAAGCTGGACAGAAGATTCTTATAATAGATATTGATCCGCAGGGGAATACGACAAGTGGTTTTGGATTATCTAAGACAGACATTGAAAAAACAGTTTATGAGGTATTATTGGGAGAATGTAATATTAAAGATGCAATAGTAGAAAATATAATTGATAATCTTGATATACTTCCATCTAATGTGAATCTTGCAGGTGCAGAGATTGATTTAATTGACGTAGATAATAGAGAGTATATTTTAAAAGAAAGTATATTAGAAGTAAGAGACAGATATGATTATATTATACTTGATTGTCCTCCTTCATTAAGTATGCTTACTGTTAATGCAATGACGGCAGCTGATACTGTTCTGGTTCCAATTCAATGTGAATATTATGCATTAGAGGGATTAACACAGCTTATACATACAATTAATCTTGTAAAGAAAAAACTAAATCCACAACTTGAACTTGAAGGTGTGGTATTTACAATGTATGATTCAAGAACAAATCTGTCATTACAAGTAGTCGAAAATGTTAAGGATAATCTTAAACAAAATATTTACAAAACAATTATACCAAGAAATATTCGTCTGGCAGAAGCACCAAGTCACGGACTACCAATAAATCTATATGATCCAAAGTCTACTGGTGCAGAAAGTTACAGGTTATTAGCGGAAGAAGTAATGGGAAGAGAAGAATAAATATAATGGAGGATTGTAATAGTATGCCAACAAAGAACACTAAAACAAGTAAATCAAGAGGATTGGGAAAAGGCATTGGTAATCTGTTTCAGGAAGAAGATAATAATGATCAGAAAGTAGTTGTTAAGGAAGTGGTAAAAGAGGTTGTTAAAGAAGTTCCGGTTCCGGCAGAAACTAAATTAAAGATTTCTCAGATTGAGCCTAACAAGAATCAGCCAAGAAAAGCATTTGATGAGGATGCACTTATAGAACTTTCAGAATCAATAAAACAGTATGGAGTGTTACAGCCACTTCTTGTTAAAAAGATGGATAAAAATTATCAGATTATAGCTGGTGAAAGAAGATTCAGAGCTGCAAGACTTGCGGGTGTTAAAGAAGTACCGGTTATTATTAAGGACTATTCATCACAGGAGGTTATGGAGATAGCTCTTATTGAGAATATACAGAGAGAAGATCTTAATCCAATAGAAGAAGCACTTGCATATCAGCAGCTTATTAAAGATTATAGATTAAAACAGGATGAAGTTGCAGAAAAGGTGGCAAAATCAAGAACCGCAATTACAAATTCGTTGAGATTATTAAAGCTGGATGAAAGAGTTCAGGAAATGGTAATCGAAGGAAAATTAAGTAGTGGTCATGCAAGAGCAATTATTAGTATTGAAGATAAAGAAAAACAATACATGGTTGCACAGAAGATATTTGACGAAAAACTTAATGTGCGAGATGTTGAAAAACTTGTTAAAAATATTGATAAGTTAGATAAATCTGTGGAAAAGACAAAGCCAGAAAATGATTTTGTATATAGAGATTTTGAAGAAAAATTGAAGAAAATCATGGGTACACAAGTAGTTATCAAAAATAAGAATAATAACAAGGGTAAAATTGAAATTCAGTATTATTCACAGGCAGAGCTTGAAAGAATATATGATATGTTAAAGAAAATTAATGAATAATTAAGTTTATATATAATGTATACTATATAACTAATTTAATAATATACAGAAAGGAAAAATTATGTTAGATGTATTTGGATTATTTAAAGTGGACACACTTTATGTAGTTATAGGTCTGCTTGTAATAACAATTGCAGCAATAGTTCTTGCAATTGTTGCAATATGCAAGGCTTGTGCTATGACGAAAAAGTATGAGATGATGATGGAAGGCTCTGATGGAAAGAGCATGGAGAAAATGGTCAGAAAATATACCGATGACATTATCAATCTTCAGAAGACAAGTGAAGATAATACAGAAGCTATTAAGGACATATATGAAAAGATGCAGCTTACATTCCAGAAGGTTGGTGTTAATAAGTATGATGCATTCCATGAAATGGGTGGAAAGTTAAGCTTTGCGCTATGTATGCTTGATAAGAAAGACAATGGATACGTTGTAAATGTAATGCACAGCAATGATGGCTGTTTTGCTTATATTAAGGAAATAGTTAATGGAAAGTCTTATATTGAACTTGGTAAAGAAGAGGAGAAAGCTGTTAAGCAGGCACTGGTCGGACGTATGGGAGACGAAGAATTAAGTAAAGAAATTAACGATTTAATGCAGAAAGACAAAATGTAATTGAAAATATACAGAAAAAGGTGCATAATAGCATTTGGTAAATTTGATAAAATAGTGTCAATGATAGGACACGGAAATGAGGAGTAATGTTAGATTTAAAATTTGTCAGAGAAAACCCGGATATTGTAAAACAGAATATTAAGAATAAATTTCAGGACAGAAAGCTTCCACTTGTAGATGAAGTAATTGAGCTTGATGCTAAAGCTCGTGCAACACAGACAGAAGCTGATGAATTAAGAGCAAACAGGAACAAGCTTTCTAAGCAGATAGGTGCTCTTATGGCACAGGGAAAGAAGGAAGAGGCAGAGGCAGTTAAGGCACAGGTAAGTGCAGATGCAGCAAAGCTTGCTGAATTAGAGGCTTCTGAAAAGGAACTTAATGAAAAGGTTAATAAGATTATGATGACTATTCCTAACATCATAGATCCTAGTGTACCAATCGGAAAAGATGACAGCGAGAATGTTGAAATTGAGAAGTTTGGTGAGCCTGTAGTTCCTGATTTTGAAGTACCATATCATACAGATATTATGGAAAGATTCAACGGAATCGATATGGATGCAGCTGGTAAGGTTGCTGGTAATGGTTTTTATTACCTTATGGGAGATATTGCAAGACTTCATTCAGCAATTATCTCATATGCAAGAGATTTCATGATTGACAGAGGGTTCACATACTGTATTCCTCCTTATATGATAAGAAGTAATGTAGTTACCGGTGTTATGAGCTTTGATGAAATGGATGCCATGATGTATAAGATAGAAGGTGAAGATCTTTACCTTATTGGAACAAGCGAACATTCAATGATTGGTAAGTTTATTGACACAATTACACCTGAGGAAGAGCTTCCTAAGACACTTACAAGCTATTCTCCATGTTTCAGAAAGGAGAAGGGTGCACATGGTATCGAGGAAAGAGGTGTATATAGAATCCACCAGTTCGAGAAGCAGGAAATGATTGTTGTATGCAAACCAGAAGATAGCAAGATGTGGTTTGATAAATTATGGCAGAATACAGTAGATTTCTTCAGAACAATGGATATTCCAGTAAGAACACTTGAGTGCTGTTCAGGAGATTTAGCTGACCTTAAGGTTAAGTCTATTGATGTTGAAGCATGGTCACCAAGACAGAAGAAGTACTTCGAGGTTGGTTCATGTTCTAATTTAGGAGATGCTCAGGCAAGAAGACTTAAGATAAGAGTTCAGGGTAAGGACAAGAACAAGTACTTTGCACATACGCTTAACAACACATGTGTTGCACCTCCAAGAATGCTTATTGCTTTCCTTGAGAATAACCTTCAGGCAGATGGAAGAGTTCTTATTCCAGAAGCTCTTCGTATGTACATGGGTGGTAAGACAGAATTAGTACCAGTTAAGTAATATGAATACTAAATAGATATTATTAAAAATGTGGATAAAACATATCAAATGAATATGTTTTATCCACATTTGTTTTATGTTATCCACAAATTTTGTGGATAAGTGTGTTGATACTGTGGGAAATCCATTAAAATGCTGTTAAAAACCAGTATTTTAATGTGGAAAACCTTGTTTATATTGGTATGTGGAAAACTTTTACTGGAAATCTACAACATTTATCCACTGATTAAGAAGTTCTTTTTCTTCTCCTTTATTCTTAGTAAGTCTTGCTGCTGCAACTAATGGAAGCCATTCATTAACATATGAACGTTTTGTGTTAGTTAATTCACAGAAAGCACTTATGTACTTTTCAGGAATATCACTCTTGTCACCAAACTGTAATTTGAGAAGTAAAAATGTATTCGCAATATCGGCAGATGCATTACCCTGTGTAGCATGTACCCAGTCAACTGCTGTGATTTCTTTGATATTTCCCTTGGCATCAGCAGTAACAATAATATTATCAGGACAATAATCTCCGTGACAAAGCTTAGTATGATTCTTCATGGAATTAAGCCTTGTAAGAAGTTCATACTTAACGCTGTTATCAAGTTCTTCAATAGAGTTAATCTGGCGGTTCATTTTATCCTTTAATACCAGAAGAAGTGGGTTAGACTTCTTCTGGAAAGATATCTGGTATTCAACCATTTTCTTAATATAATCATCAGCCTTGTCAGGGTATTTTTCAATTAATTGTGTAAGAGTAGGACCTTCAACATATTCACTTGTGATAGACCATTTACCGTCAGTAACAGCAACCTCTAAAAGCTTTGGAATATTAACGCCTGCGTCTTCAACTCTAGAAGTATTAAGAGCTTCATATAAAACATCTGATTTGTTGTAGGTCTTGGCAAAGACCTTAGTAGCTTTGCCATTCTCTACATATACTGATTTTAACTTAGATTTTGCTAAATATTTTTTCATATGACATGTCTTCCTTTCTTAAAATAATAATGATGATTATTTACCATAGTAAGCCTTTAAGTACATGGCTTTCATTTCGCTCATAAGAGGATATCTTGGGTTAGCACCAGTACACTGGTCATCAAATGCAGCTTCTGTCATCTCATCAAGAGTTGCAAGGAAGTCTTCCTCTTTAACACCATAATCTGCAATAGTTTTCTTAATTCCTACCTTTGCCTTTAATTCTTCAATAGCCTTGATGAGGTTTTCAAATTTCTCATCATCATCTTTACCCTGAATTCCAAGGAAGTCAGCACACTCAACATAACGTGCTTTGCAATGTGGATACTGATACTGTGAGAATGTTCCCATTTTTGTTGGAACCTCTGCAGCATTGAATCTCATTACATCAGTGATAAGAAGGGCATTAGCAATTCCGTGTGGAAGGTGGTGATATGCACCCAGTTTATGTGCAAGTGAGTGGCACACTCCAAGGAAAGCATTAGCAAAAGCCATACCAGCCATAGTAGAAGCTGTTGCCATCTTTTCTCTTGCAACTGCATCATGTGCACCTAATTCATAAGCTGCTGGAAGATATTCAAATATATTCTTCATAGCCTGTAATGCAAGACCATCTGTATATTCTGTTGCCATAATGGAAGCGTATGCTTCAAGTGCATGTGTAAGTGCATCAATACCAGAAGCTGCTGTAAGTCCCTTAGGCTGATTCATATGCATGTCAGCATCGATAATAGCCATCTTAGGAAGTAATTCATAGTCAGCAAGTGGATATTTCTGACCGGTTGTTTCATCGGTAATAACTGCAAAAGGAGTTACCTCTGAACCTGTTCCAGAAGATGTTGAGATAGCGACAAAGTAAGCTTTCTCACCCATCTTAGGGAATGTGTATATTCTTTTTCTGATATCCATGAAACGCATAGCCATATCAAGGAAGTCTGCCTCAGGATGTTCGTACATAACCCACATAATCTTGGCAGCATCCATTGCAGAACCACCACCAATTGCGATGATTACATCAGGTTCGAAAAGTCTCATAGCTGCTGTACCTTCTTTAGCACATGCAAGTGTTGGATCTGGTGCTACATTATAGAAAGTAGTATGCATGATTCCTAAAGAATCTAACTTATCTGTGACACATTTGGTATAACCATTCTTATAAAGGAACTGGTCAGTAACGATAAATGCTTTCTTCTTACCCATTACAGTTCCAAGTTCATCAAGGGCAACAGGTAAGCAGCCCTTCTTAAAGTAAACCTTCTCAGGTGCTCTAAACCAAAGCATATTCTCTCTCCTCTCAGCGACAGTCTTTACATTAAGCAGATGCTTTACTCCAACGTTCTCAGATACTGAGTTTCCGCCCCAAGAGCCGCATCCAAGTGTAAGAGAAGGAGCCATCTTAAAGTTGTAGAGATCACCGATTCCACCGTGAGATGAAGGAGTATTGATAAGGCAGCGGCATGTCTTCATTCTTTCAGAGAATTCAGCAATCTTGTCTGCCTGTGTTTCAACATTAATATAAAGAGATGATGTATGACCAAATCCACCATCTGCAATCAGGTGTTCAGCTTTTGAAAGAGCATCTTCAAAATCTTCTGCCTTGTACATTGCAAGGACAGGTGATAACTTTTCATGAGCAAATTCTTCTGAGAGGTCTACAGATGTTACTTCACCGATAAGAATTTTAGTTTCTTCAGGAACAGTAACGCCTGCTAAAGCAGCAATAGTATGGGCTTTCTGACCAACAATCTTCGCATTAAGGGCACCGTTGATAATAATAGTCTTTCTTACCTTTTCTGTCTCGCTCTTATTAAGGAAGTAGCAGCCTCTGTATGCAAATTCTTCTTTAACAGCCTTGTAAACCTTCTTGTCAACAATTACAGACTGTTCAGAAGCACATATCATACCATTGTCAAATGTCTTAGAATGAATAATTGAGTTAACAGCAAGTATTACATCTGCTGATTCATCAATGATAGCAGGAGTATTACCAGCACCTACACCAAGTGCAGGCTTTCCAGAAGAGTAAGCAGCTTTAACCATTCCAGGTCCGCCGGTAGCTAAGATAATATCTGCTTCCTTCATAAGTGTATCTGTAAGTTCAAGTGAAGGAACATCTATCCAGCCAATGATTCCCTCAGGGGCACCTGCTGCAACAGCAGCTTCAAGAACAACCTTAGCTGCTGCAATTGTCGATTTCTTAGCTCGTGGATGTGGGCTTATGATAATACCATTTCTAGTCTTAAGTGAAATAAGAGTTTTGAAAATAGCTGTTGAAGTTGGATTAGTTGTTGGGATTACGGCTGCAACAACTCCAATAGGTTCAGCAACCTTTTTAATTCCATATGCCTTATCCTCTTCAATAACACCACAAGTCTTAGTATCTCTGTAAGCATTATAAATGTATTCAGAGGCATAATGATTCTTGATAACCTTATCTTCTACAATTCCCATACCAGTTTCTTCAACTGCAAGCTTGGCAAGAGGAATTCTTGCTTTATTGGCAGCAAGTGCAGCAGCAGTAAATATCTTATCTACCTGTTCCTGAGTATAAGCTGCGAAGATGCGTTGAGCCTCCCGTACACCGGCAAGCCTTTCTTCAAGAGCTTCGACTGTGTCAACAATTGGGTAATTCTCAGTTAAATTCTTTGACATAACATTTCCTCCATAACTTGATTCGTGCAATATTGATTGATAATAATTTAACAATGTCAATATAACACTAATATAATTATAAGTCAATATTCATTGTAATATTAATTAAAATATGCTATCTTTTACCTAGTAACTGGGGGACTAATAAATCTTTTGTTAAGGATGGAGCGGCTTATGAAACAGGTTAGTGTTGATAATCTTAAAGAAAACGATATATTAGCTTTTCCTATATTGTCGCATTCGGGGACTGTTCTTATTAATTCGGATGTTGCTCTGACAGATGAACTTATTGAAAGAGCAATTAATCTTGGAGTAAGAACTGTATACATAAAAGACGAAAAAGAGGGAATTGTCAGGGAGAATACTTCTGATAGTGATACGGCACGGGAAGAGGAAGAATATCCATACAGACTTGAAGAAACTGCCAATAATTCAAGGCAGATAGTAAAAAAAATATTAGAAAAACACATTTATAAACATAATGAAGAACTTAAGATAATTGTTAATGAGGCACAGAGAATACTTGATACAGTTATTGCAGAGCCGGAGGTTGTGAATAATATTACTGAAATCAGGAATGTAAGTACTGACATGTATACACACTGTATTAATGTATGTACTTTGTCAACAATTATGGCATTAAGGCTTAAAATGAGTAATAAACAGATACATAATATTGCGATGGGAGCAATACTTCATGATATAGGACTCAGATATATTAATGTTCCTTATGTTAATGTTAGTGAGAATAAGATGACTAATAAAGATGCTGTTGAATATAAGAAGCATACTATATTTGGATACAGCTCACTGCAGGACGAGGAATGGCTTCCTGACGTGGCAAAGGAGATTATTCTCTTTCACCATGAAAGAATTGATGGCTCAGGATATCCTTTCCAGCATAAGGGTGACAGGCTTAAATCAGAAGTTAAGCTTGTTTCTATCTGTGATGATTTTGACAGTATGATAAGTGGCATAGGCAGTGAGAAGATGAAGATATATGAAGCTATTGAATACATCAAAGTGCATTCGGGAGTAAAATATGACCCTACAATTGCTTCAAAATTCTTAGACTCAGTTGCTGCATACCCTGTCGGCTGTACAGTTTACACAAGTGATGGCGAAAAAGCTGTAGTTATAAGACAGAATAAGGAAGCTGCTGACAGACCTGTTATAAGAATGACGGAGCATGCAGATGGAACACCTTATACTGAAAATGTAGAGTATAACTTATTAAAGCAGCTTACTATGTTTATAGTAGATACAGAATAGAGCATTGGAGCAGCTATGAATTTATATATAAGAACCCTTGGATTTGATAATATGACATCAGAGGCTGAGGCAAAATTTATAAAAACAGGAATTAGAGAAAGCATAAAAGAAGGATTTGTGATACGCCACGAGAAATTAGATCGTGGCGTTATTATCTTGCGCCTTAGCAACTCAACCGGATTGTATGTGTATGGAAGATATGAAAAGAATGTTTTTAAATATGAGTATTATTTTCCGTTTATACTGGGGAAAACAAGCTGTGACAATGATGAGATAACCATTGAAAGGCATCTTGATAAGGAGTCGTTTGCTGTTGTATGTGATGAGTCAAGAACAGGAGTTACTCTTATATTTTATCTGCAGAATGTTATGGATTACCTTGAATTTATATTTGATAAGGATGGGCTTAAGCAGAAAGAGTATAATATTGATAGAAAGGGTTCAGTATATAGAATACCTATTAAAAATAAAAAGGTAAGTCTGACAGCACTCTCTATAGGTGGCATGATACTCCTGCCTTCTCACAGAAAAGTAGAACCAGTAAAGGCAAAGAAGGAACAGGATGAAAGGGAAAAACTTATACAGGCAGCTAAGAAGGGTGATGAGACAGCAATAGAGAATCTGACAATTGAGGATATTGATACATATAATGAGCTGTCACAACGTATATTAAAAGAAGATGTATTTTCAATAGTTGATTCATCGTTTATGCCTTGTGGTGTTGAATGTGACCAGTATCAGGTTGTAGGAGAAATATTAGAGCTTGAAGAGGAAATAAATCACTACACTAAGGAAACTGTATATATTATGGTTATTGAATGTAATAATCTTAGCATGACAGTTGCTGTAAATAAGGCAGATCTGCTTGGAGAACCTGCAGTCGGAAGAAGATTTAAGGGTCAGGTATGGCTGCAGGGAAGTGTTGCATTTAAGGGATAACAGATAAAATATAAAATTAAATGTAAAATTGAGTGTGAAATTTAAGGTGTATTTTAAGCAGATTATTTGCAGATTTTTTTAGATTATTTGTAGATTATTTGCA
>ENA-OPEC01002129-OPEC01002129.1-human-gut-metagenome-genome-assembly--contig:-NODE-2129-length-11567-cov-5.235233_pt1 | contig 11567 bp, 9 predicted proteins | sample MGYA00241622_ERZ501507 | MGnify/ENA primary metagenome ERZ501507 (study PRJEB25962, sample SAMEA2042582) | human gut metagenome | biome: human gut; feature: human-associated habitat; material: faeces... | reverse complement strand
CAGGCAGCGAAGCGTCCCTGCCAGTAACTTTGCGCATCCGCAGATGCGCCCCCAACTTGCTCTATCCACTACTTGCACATTGTCGCGCCAAATGGGCGCGACCGGATTGCTGGTCTTGCGACCATAGCTACTCTTCCCCGCAAGCAGAGGATTTCGCCTCTGCGGAGGCGACGAGGGGGCAATGGAAACGGACGAAGTCCGCGATCGCCCCCTTGACCCCTTCGGCACGGACACTCCCACGCAGCTTTGCGCCCTTTGGAAACCTTCGGCGCCATTTTTCCCCCAAAATCAAAAAAGGCGACCTCTTTCCCGCTGAATCCATCAGCCGAAAGAGGTCGCTCTTTTTATTCCCTTTTATTTTCCCGACGGGTGCATTTCCGTAAACGTCTGGTAGTGGTCGCTCGTGTAGTACACCAGCCCGTCCGACGAGTAGAGGATTCGCTCTGCGCCGCGCGGCCCGGTCGTGTAATTTGCATCCGCCTCGTACCACTTGCGCCCGGATGCATCCGGCAGCAACCCCTCGTAGTTGCCAAACTTGTCGCCGCCGATGGAATACCCCGGTGCAACGTCGCTGACGTAGTTCTGGCTGCTGTCCCAGCCCAGCTGCCGCGCCTCGTTCTTCGTCAGGAAGTTGTCCGGCAGCGTCCCGTGGGCGAAGATGTAGTCCGCAATGTCCTGCGGGGCAGTAATCGCCGTTTGCTGCGGCGCTTGCGTCGGGGCGCTGGTCGGACTGTCCGTCAACGCTGCGGCGATGGTTGCGGTCGGCAGGGAATCCGGCGCATCCGCCGTGTCGCCCAGCGGCAAAATTCCCTGCTGTCCCAGGAGGAACAGCAATAATGCCATCAGGATGGCAAAAATGCCGGATGTTGCCCGCTTCGGCGGCTGCTTCTGCTGATTTTTCTGCTCGCTCATTTATGATACCTCTCTCCTGCGCGGATTTTCATGGCACGATACAGCTGTTCCAGCAGCATCACGCGCGCCAGCTGATGCGGGAACGTCATTTTGCTCATCGACATTTCCTCGTTCGCGCGGCGGATGACGGCATCCCCCAGCCCCAGCGAACCGCCGATAACGAATACAATGCTGCTCTCGCCGCGCGTCAGCAGTTCATCCAAATGGCGCGACAAGCCGGGCGAATCGTGCATCTTGCCGGGAATCGTCAGCGCAATCACATAGTCCGACGGTTTCAGGCGGCTGAGCATCATTTCGCCCTCTTTGTCGCGAATCTGCCGCTCAATGGCTTCGGAGGTGTTCGCGGGTTCAGGCAAATCCGGCAGCTCAATCTCCTCAAACTTGCCGTAGCGCGACAGCCGCTTCAGGTATTCATCCGCCATCTGCCGATAGGGCTTCTCCTTCATGCGCCCCATCGCCATCACGCTGATGCTCATTTCTGCTTTCCTCCCGGCATGATTTTCTTCGTCCCGCTGACGACGAGCTTGAACAGGAAGCTGCCCACGCCGATGCCCAGCGCCATCATCAGGATGCCCGCCATCGTCAGGATGCCGGTCTGCGCGCCGAGGGCATACTGCTGATGCCCCAGCTGCTCCATGCAGCGGTACAGCCCCAGCCCCGGCACAAGCGCCACCACCGACAGCAGCAGGAAAATCGTCGCAATCATGCGCATTTTCCTTGCGCAGAACTGCGCCAGCAGCGACCCGAACAGCGCCGCGAGGAACATTGACGCGGCCTCATCGAGCGAAAGCTGCTTGAGCGACCAATAGAGCGTGTAAGTCATTGCGCCAATCAGGCTTGCGGGCAGCCACGCGCGTTTGGGCGCATGAAGCAGAATCGCGAAGCCGAGCGTACCGACGAACGACGTCAGGAAATACCACAGCCCTTGACCCAGCGGTTCGTAACTCATGCCGCACCTCCCGTCAGCAGGCGCAGGAACGCCGTGCCCGCCAGTGCGCCGACAGCAAGCAGCACCGCCGACATCGCCGCGCTGACCGCAGAGGAAATGCCCGATACCATATCGCCGCGCATGGTGTCCTGCACAGCGTTCGTCATCGCCAAGCCGGGCAGCATGGGCATCAGCGCGCCCGCGACGGCCGCTTCGACAACCAGCGCCCCGGTCAGGCGGTTGACCGCCATCGGGAGGAACGCCGCGAGGAAGCCGCCTGCCAGCGTCGCGACGAGCGTCTGCATATGGAATTTATCCATCAGCAGCGTCACCCACTCAATCAGCAGCCCAACGAAGAATGCTGTCACCATGTCCCACACGCCGCCGCCGAACATCAGTGACCATCCAGCGGTGGACATGGCTGCCGCGCCCGCCATTTGCAGCGGGGACAAGCGGGAAGGTCGGCGCTCGACAGCTTTGAGCTGGCTGAGCACCTCCTGACAGGACATCTTCTCCTGCTCCAAATGGCGGGAGATGGCGTTCACCTCGTCGATGCGGGTCAAGTCTATTCCCTTGCGGCGGATGCGCTTGACGGCAGTCTCGATGGTGCCGTCGCTCTTGCGGTAGCTGACGAACAGCCCGCTTGGCACGGCGAAACATTCCACCTCGCGGAAGCCGAACGCATGGCCCATGCGCAGCACGGTTTCTTCGACGCGGCAGGTTTCGCCGCCGTTTTCCATGATGAGCCGCCCCGCCAGATGGAGGGGTTCCATATAACAGCTGTCATCGAACATGAAGATGCCTCACTCGCTGTAAGTTTGGGGAATTTTGTTGATGGCTAACAAGCCGCTTCGGTCGCCACTACCGGCGTTAATTTTTCCGCAGCAGGGATATCGTGTGCCGATTTCGGAATTTCTTGCCATAAAATTCGGCTTTTGTTCCGAAATAAGCGTCAATTCCGCAGCGTAAATCGAAAGAGGTAGCGCCAGAGGATGCGCTTGTACTGGTCGTACAGACCGCGCGCGCGGTAAAGCTGCTCGTAAGAACGGTAGACCGTCAGGCGTGCCTGAATGGAGACAATGGGGTGTCGGAAGCAGTTCACCAGCTGTCGAACAACCGCGCCGTTGGGGTTACGGAAGTAATCGTAGACCGGGGTGGTGATGTAGGACATGCGCTCGGCGTGCTCAAGGTACTGCATGACGAACACGAAGTCCTCACCCCAGTGCAAGCCGGAGGTGAAGCGCAGGTCATGCTGGCGGATGATGTCGCCGCGGAAAATTTTATTCCACAGCACGCCGTAATAAAAGCTGTTGCTCAGGCGCTCCAAGCGGCGCAGGAACTCGGCACTCTCCACGGTATCGGTGCATTTGCCCAAATCGCGGACGGTTCGGGTCGTGCCCAGCACCTCGGTATACGCCGCCAGCACCAAATCGCTCTGATTTTTCTCGGCGCAGCGAACGAGCTGTTCCAGCGAATCCGGCGGAAGCTGGTCGTCCACATCCACAAAGCGGTAATAATCACCGGACGCGTGGCGCATGGCGGTATTGCGGGCTTCGGACACGCCGGCGTTCTCCTGATGGAAAGGAATAATGCGCGCGTCCTGTTTCTTCCAGTGCATCAGCATATTCCACGTTGCATCGCGGCTGCCGTCATCAACAATGATGATCTCGAAGTGCTGCCAGCTTTGGCGCAGAATGCTGTTCAGGCAAGCATCCAAGTACCTTGCCCCGTTCCAGACGGGGATAATGACGCTGATAAAGGGGCGGTGTTCCATGGTGTTCACCTCCTATGGGGGAAGGTTCGGCAAAGCGCGCCGAACAGGGGCGCTTTCTTCTTTTGGGGGAAGGGTGCTTTTTCGGTAGTGAGCTTTTTTATTGCAGGGGTTTCGCCTCTGCGGAGGCGACCAGAGGGCTTTGCGATCGCCCTCTGGACTGCTTCGCATCCCCATCTAAGTTTGTTGATGGGATTTGTTACAGGGAGACACGCCGCGGGCGCAAGGAAAATCGCACCTTGTGTGCGAAATGATATGCAAAGAAAACGGATGAAATCCACAAGTGCGGTTTCTTCCATCAGAATTATAGCAAATCGCCGGGAAAGTGTCAAGGAAGCGTAACAGATTGACAAGTGCGCCGTCAGCATGTATAATATCCGTGACAAATGAACAGCCCACACAGGTGCGCAGCGATGCGCGGCGTCGGACACGGGCGTGTTCGGCGAACATGGGAAGCCGGTGCAAGACCGGCGCTGTCCCAGCAACCGTGAAGCAGACAAGGGAGCGTGTGCCGAGGAAAATCGGTGCAGCCACTGGCGAAAAAATCGCTGGGAAGGTGCTCCTGCGGAGGAAGCCAAGCCGGGAGACCTGCCTGTGAACGGGAAAACGCCTCCCCTGGGGATGGGAGGAAGCACACAGCGCGGCCATTGTCCGCGCCTGTTGAAGTGCCTGTTTTTCCCGGAAAGTGCGCGGAAAAACAGGCATTTTCGTTCCCCTCCGCTGCTTCATTTGATTTCATTTCAGGAGGGATACCCCTATGAAGTCCACTCGTTTCTTTGCCCTGCTGCTGGCGCTGGCGATGCTGCTGAGCATGTCCGCGCTCGCCGAATCCGTCACCCTGACGGACATGACCGGCCATGAAATCACGATTGATGAGCCCGTGACGCGCATCGTCGTCCTCCAGCCCTCTGACGCGGAAATCCTCTGCGCGCTGGGTGCGCAGGATACCATCGTCGGCCGCGGTACTTACGTCGATTACCCGGAAACCATTCTGGAAGTGCCGGTGGTTGCGTCCGGCTCGAACACGAACATCGAGGAAATTCTGGCGCTGAACCCGCAGGTGGTCGTCATGACAACGATGAGCCAGACCGAAGAGCAGATTGCCGCTTTGGAGCAGGCGGGCGTGAAGGTCGTCGTCAGCAGCGCGCAGGACATTGAGGGCGTTTACACCGCCATCACCCTGCTAGGCGAACTCGTTGACAAGAACGACGAAGCCGCTGCCCTGATTGCCGACATGAAGGCTGCTTTTGCGGATGTTGCGGAAAAGGCTGCCGCCGCGAACGTCTCCGGCAAGACGGTGTACTTTGAAATCAGCCCCCTGCCCTACGGCATCTGGTCTGCTGGTCAGGGTACGTTCATGGATGAACTGGCGACCCTGTGCGGCGTGACGAACGTGTTCCACGACCAGCAGCGCTGGTTCGGCGCGAGCGAAGAACAGGTGATTGCCGCGAACCCGGATTACATCATCACGACGACGAACTACATGGTCAACGACATGGACGGCGTGACGGAAATCTGCTCCCGCGCGGGCTGGGAAGACGTGACGGCGGTGAAGGAAGGCCATGTGGTGCTGGGTGATAATAACGCGATGACGCGCCCCGGCCCGCGTCTGGTAGAAGCCGCGCAGTTCCTGCTGAATCTGGTGACGGATGCGGCGGAGGAAGAGGTAACGCCTGCGGCGTAATGGTAGGCAAAACGCCCAAAGCGCAGCACGCGGAAGGAGTATGGTAGAGAAACCAACTCAATCGCGCGAAAGGGGTCAAGGGGAAAATTTCCCCTTGCGGGGTCAAGGGGCGGAGCTCCCTTGTGGGGTTTGGGGCAACGCCCCAACTGTTCCGCGGGCGACCAGTATGCCAAACGCGCTCAACAAAGGCGCAGGCAGCGAAGCGTCCCTGCCAGTAACTTTGCGCTCCCGCAGGAGCGCCCCCCAAGCTGCTCTTTTCACCTACTCAACATTGTCGCGCCAAATGGGCGCGACCGAATAGCTGGTCTTGCGACCATAGCCGCTCTTTCCCGAAAGCAGGGGATTTCGCGCCTGCGGGCGCGTCGCCCACCGCAAAAGCCGTCCGCATCTTCGCAGGTCGTGGATGCGGGCGGCTCTTTTCCTATCAGGAGTTATCATGAAAGAAACGACTTTTCACCTGCGGGATCACCTGCTGTTCGCGCTGCTGACCGTGCTGACGCTGATTCTGTGCATCGGCGTGGGCAGCGTCAGCGTCCCCTTCCGCGATACGGCGGAAATCATCTTCCGCGCCATCGCCGGTTGGGAGCAGCCCAGCGGATCAGCCGTCGCCATCATCCTGTATACCCGTCTGCCGCGCGTGCTGTGCGTGGCGCTGGTGGGGGCAATGCTGGCGCTGGGCGGCTGCGCCATGCAGGGGCTGCTGCGCAATCCGCTGGCAGATGGCTCAACGCTGGGCGTGAGTTCGGGCGCGTCGCTCGGCGCGGCACTTGCGATTCTCAGCGGCGTGTCCATCCCGTTCCTGCCCTTCGGCGGCACGGCGGGTGCGGCGATGCTCTCCGCGTTCCTCTCCCTCGTCGTCCTCCTTGCCCTCGCCTTCGCTCTTGACCACTCCCTCGCCACCAACACGCTGATTCTCCTCGGCGTTGTGTTCTCCATGTTCGTGTCGGCGCTGCTGTCGCTGCTGATAACGTTCTCCGGCGATAAGCTGCGCGCCATCACCTTCTGGACGATGGGCAACCTCTCTTCCGCCAGCTACCAAAATGCCTTGACACTGCTGGCAACGCTGCTGCTCTGCGGCGGCATCATTCTGACGCAGGCGCGGGCGCTCAACGCCATGAGCATGGGCGAAGAATACGCGCTGCATGTGGGCGTGTCCGTGCGGCGCGTGAAGCTGACCGTGATGATCTGCGTCAGCGCCATGATCGGCATGAGCGTCTCCGTCGGCGGCGGCATCGGCTTCGTCGGGCTGGTCACGCCGCATATGATTCGCCTGATTGTCGGCGCGAATCACCGCCGGACGCTGCCCGCCTGTCTCTACGGCGGTGCGATTTTCCTGCTCCTCGCCGACCTCATTTCCCGGACAATTCTCGCCCCGGCAGTGCTGCCCGTCGGCGTGGTCACGTCCATCATCGGCGCGGCGGCGTTTCTTGTCATCTTCCTGCGGACGAAAAGGAGGGAGCGCGCATGAACCTATCCGCCGAGCATGTTTCCGTCCTTCGCGGGCGCATTGAAATTGTGCATGACGTGTCCTTTTCCGTCTCCGACGGGCAATGGCTGATGATTTGCGGCCCGAACGGCGCGGGGAAATCCACCCTGCTGAGCGCCGTCAGCCAAGAACTGCCCTACACCGGGCTGGTAACGCTGGACGGCACCGACCTGCGCCGCATGAAGCCGCGCCCGCTTGCGCGCCGGATGGCAATGCTGCGCCAGCTGAGCGACCTTGCCTACGCCTACACGGTGGAAGAAGTCGTCTCAATGGGGCGATACGCGCACCGGGGGCTTTTGCAGGCGGACAACAGCGGCGCGGAAGCGGTGGAGCGCGCGCTCCAAGCCGTGCAATTGCAGAACAAGCGGCGTCAAAATATCCTGACGCTTTCCGGCGGCGAACGCCAGCGGATGCTGCTTGCGCAGGTGCTGTGTCAGGAGCCGGACGTGCTGCTGCTGGACGAACCCGGCAACCATTTGGATTTGCGCTTCCAGCAGGAGTTGTTTCTGCTCATCGACGCATGGCGGCGCGAACCGGGACACGCGGTGGTATCCGTCGTCCACGACCTGTCCCTTGCGCGGAAGTTCGGCACGCACGCGCTTCTGCTTTCGTCCGGGCGCGGCACTTACGGCGAAATTTCCGCCATCCTGACCCCCTCCGCGCTGGAATCCGCGTGGCAGATGGATGTTGTCGGCTGGCTGCGGTCGCTGGGGGATGTGTGGCAGTGACGCAAGGGAGTTCCTCCCTTGACCCTTTCGCGCGATTGGGTTGGTGACGACTGCATACAATGCCCGCGTGTTTATGCAGGAGTTCCGCCGCCACAGCGACAAATTTTCTGGATAACCGCACATCTCTATGCAAAAATAGCATCAATAAAAAGCGCCCACCACAGGCGCTTTTTATATTGGAAAACAACTATTCTTCCGCGTGCTGTCTCAACACGCACTATTCCGCATTCCGAATTCCGAATTCGTCTCACCCATTTCCATCCTGCGGACCCCACATCCCCGTCACTTTGCCGTCCTTGTCATCCACTTCCACTTCATAGGCATCATCCGCCACGTCGCGCTGGGGAATCGTGAAATCCACCTGCCAGCAGCCTTTGTCGGCGCGGTAACCGTATTCCACCACAGTGCGGCACAGCAAATCCGACGCGTCCACGCCGTACTCCGCAATCACGCCCTGCGCGGCGCTCGTCAGCACATCCACAACCGCCGTCTGCGTGCCGGCAATGTCCGCAAAAGTATCATAGCCCTTTTCCACCTTGTTGATGGCAAACGCGGTGTACGCCGTGCCGCTCAGGGTGATTTGGTAGCTTTCCAGCGTCGGAATCGGCTCGCGCTTCGGGGCGGCAGGCGCCGCATCGTTCTCCGTCAGCGTATCCGACGAAACCCAGCTTTCCGCGAATGTACCGTCCGCGCGGGCGTAGCGGATGCGGGTCAGCATGGTGATGCTCTCCAGCGGAATTACGTTTCTACCACGCAACCCCATGCTGTCCAGCGCAAGATACGCTGTGCCAGCCGCCAGTTCGCCGTCCGGCACCAGATATTTGCCGTCCACCAGCGCATACAGTGCCAGAGGGAATTGCGCAGTTGCCGTTGTTTCCTGCCAGTCGGACAGCTCCACGCGCTCGATGCCCGCTTCCGACGCGCGCCCGCTGTAATGCAGCGTGTAGCGTTCCAATTCGCCGTACTGTTCGCGAATCGCGTCGCTCGCCGCGTCCGCCGGGAAGGAGGCAATGCCCGTCAGTTTCGTTTCGCCGTCCGCATCATCCGCCTGAACGGCGAAGAACGTCTGGGTAATGTCAACGCCCTTTTCCGCCAAGTTGTCGCGCATGAGCAGGAGAATGTCCCGCTGGGTCTGCGCGGCGGCCGGGTGCAGATTCGCGTTTTCCACCGATGTGAACGCCATCATGTCCAACCGCATCGTGAAGCGATACGGTGTGCCGTCCAGCGTCACCCGTACCGTGACCGCGACGGCGTAATCCCCGAACGTCGTCACTTCCTCGCGGGCGTAATCCGCCACTTCCACAAAGCCGTTCAGGTCGGCAAAGCGCCGAATGTAGCTGGAAATCGCCTCATCGAGGTTGTCTGGCAGTGCGCCGTCATAGGTCAGGCTGGCATTGCCCAGCAGGTCGAAATCATACGCCTGCACGCGCCCCTGCTCATCCATCAGCAGCCAGACAAACGTGTTCCGCATGTACGCCGTCACATACCAGCCCTCTTCCGCGCGCATGGCAGACCAATCGACAGCTTCGGACTTTGCGGAAAAGTTCGTGACAAACAGCGGCAGATACAGCCACGCTTTCGCCTGTTCAATGGCATCCTCGCTTGAGGAAATCGCGCCGCGCGCAAAGTCGCGGTACGGGCGATTGTTCGCCACGAGGGGCAGTACCGTCTCCGGCGCGTAGGGGGCAGACGTTTCCGCAACCGCCGCGGTCAGCAGCAGCATCACACTCAGCAGCATTGCAAGGATTTTCCGCATTCTTGTTCCCTCCATCCAGCGGGTTTTCGCTTATAGAACGCTTCTGCGGCGGAAAATCTTCCCGGTGCCGGCAATCGAAATGCAAAAAATCCACCTTCCGGGGAACTGCGCCCTTAGAAGGTGGATTTCTTATTACTTATCGAACAGTTCCTTCACCTTGTCGATGAAGGTCTTTCTCTGGTCGTACTGCTTGCCGTTGTCGTCGCCGTCGAACTGGCGGAGCAGCTCGCGCTGCTTTTCGGTCAGGCGGCGCGGAGTTTCCACGCGCACCTTGAAAATCAGATCGCCCTTGTTGTTCGATCCAAGCTGCTGGATGCCCTTGCCGCGGATGCGGAACTCGGTGTCCGTCTGCGTGCCTTCGGGGATGGTGTACTTCACGCTGCCATCGAGCGTCGGGACGTCAATTTCCGCGCCGAGCGCCGCCTGCGTGAAGGAAATCGGCACTTCGAGGCGCAGGTTCGTGCCCTCGCGGCGGAAGATCTCGTGCGGACGCACGGACACGACGATCAGAAGGTCGCCCGCGGGGCCGCCGTTCTTGCCCGCGTTGCCCTGCGCGCGCAGGGAAATGGTCTGCCCGTTGTCGATGCCCGCAGGAATGCTGACCTTGATGGTCTTGCGGTGGCGGATCATGCCCTTGCCGCCGCACTTGGGGCAGGGCTGATGAATGATCTTGCCCTTGCCTCCGCAGCGCTGGCAGGGGGCCGACGTCGACATATAGCCCAGCGGCGTCTGGCGGCGCTGCTGAACCACGCCGCTGCCGCGGCAATCCGGGCAAACCTCGGCAGTCGTGCCCTGGGCGCAGCCCGAACCGTGGCAGTCCGGGCACTGCTCGATGCGGTCGATGCTGACCTCTTTTTCGCAGCCGAAGGCCGCTTCCTCAAAGCTGATGGTAACGCTCGTGCGCAGGCTTTCGCCGCGCTGCGGCGCATTGGGGTTCGCGCGCGCGCCGCCGAAGCCACCGCCGAAGAAGCTGCCGAAGATATCGCCGAGGTCGCCGAAGTCGAACCCGCCCGCGCCGTAAGCGCCGCCGCCGGCGCCTGCGCCGTAATTCGGGTCGACGCCCGCAAAGCCGAACTGGTCATAGCGCGCCTTCTTGTCGGGGTCGCTCAAAACCTCGTTCGCCTCGTTGATCTCCTTGAACTTCTCCTCGGCTTCCTTGTCGCCGGGGTTCATGTCAGGGTGATACTTGCGCGCAAGCTTTTTGTATGCTTTTTTGATCTCTTCTTCCGAAGCGCCCTTGGAAACGCCGAGCACCTCATAATAGTCTCTTTTATTTTCAGCCATAGACTACGCTCCTAAAAACGCCGCAATCGGGGGCAGTATAAACTGTCCCCGCTGCGTCGATCGGTTTCAAATTACTTCTTGTTGTTCTCGTCGTCATCCACGACCTTGTAGTCAGCATCATAATACTGCTGACCGTTCGGGCCGGTCTGCGCGCCGCCGTTTGCGCCGCCCATGTCAGGGCCGGCCTGCGCGCCGCCCTGCGGATTGGCCTGCTGATAGAGCTTCTCGCTCATCTGGTAGAACATCTGCGTGAGCTCCTCGGTGGCAGCCTTGATGGCGTCGGTATCGTCGCCCTTGAGGACTTCCTTCAGCTTGTCGATACCACTCTGCACCTTGGCCTTCTCGTCCGCGGGGATCTTGTCGCCCACTTCGCCGAGGGTCTTCTCGCTCTGGTAGACCATCTGGTCGGCCTGGTTGCGCACTTCGACCTTCTCCTTGATCTTGGCGTCCTCGGCGGCATACTGCTCGGCTTCCTTGACGGCCTTCTCGATGTCTTCCTTGCTCATGTTGGAGGAAGAGGTGATGGTGATGTGCTGCTCGGTGCCGGTGCCGAGATCCTTCGCGCTGACGTTCACGATGCCGTTGGCGTCGATGTCGAAGGTGACCTCGATCTGAGGCACGCCGCGGCGTGCCGGCGCAATGCCGTCGAGGTGGAAGCGGCCGAGGCTCTTGTTGGCAGCGGCCATCTCGCGCTCGCCCTGCAGGACGTTGACCTCAACGCTCGTCTGGTTATCGGCGGCGGTGGAGAAGATCTGGCTCTTCTTCACGGGGATGGTGGTGTTGCGGTCGATGAGCTTGGTGCAAACGCCGCCCATGGTCTCAATGCCGAGGGACAGCGGGGTGACGTCGAGCAGCAGCAGGCCCTTGACGTCGCCGGTCAGCACACCCGCCTGGAGCGCTGCGCCCATGGCGACGCACTCATCGGGGTTGATGCCCTTGAAGCCTTCCTTGCCGGTGAGCTTCTTGACCATTTCCTGCACGGCGGGGATACGGCTGGAGCCGCCGACCATCAGGACCT
>ENA-OPEC01002128-OPEC01002128.1-human-gut-metagenome-genome-assembly--contig:-NODE-2128-length-11568-cov-3.947190_pt1 | contig 11568 bp, 9 predicted proteins | sample MGYA00241622_ERZ501507 | MGnify/ENA primary metagenome ERZ501507 (study PRJEB25962, sample SAMEA2042582) | human gut metagenome | biome: human gut; feature: human-associated habitat; material: faeces... | reverse complement strand
GCATGTTCACGAACGACGAGATGCGCCGCCGGGTGCTGACGCAGGCAATCGGGAAGAACCTGCCGGTGGATGAAAAAACGTTTCTCGCGGGCGAAATTCCACTGCCGAAGGTGATGAAGCCCGGTGTGATTGACTTGGGCGGATTAACAGCGGAAATCATCGAAGCGCCGGGGCACACGCCCGGTTCGGCGGTGGTGTATGTGCCGGAGCGGAAGCTGCTGCTGTCCGGCGACGACTGGAACCCCTGCACATGGCTCTTCTTCCCGCAGGCGCTGGGGCTTCGGGAGTACCGCAGCAACATGCGCGGCATTCAGCAGCTGCCATTCGAGAAAGTCCTCTGTCCGCACCGGGAGGCGCTCTATGACCGCTGGATGTTCGACGACTTCTTCAACGCCTTGACGGATGGCAACCTCCGCGCGGCGGAACCGGTCAATATCGCGCCGTATGAGCAGATTGACACCTGCCAGGCGACGCTGCCGCATGATCAAGTGTTCGTATTCGACTGGGCGAAATCAGGATTATAAGGAGAAAAATGCCATGAAACAGGATTCCATCCGCATAGCGGCGGATAGTCAGGCGAAGTTCAACAACAACACCGCGTTCTGCATCGGCACAGGTCGCATGGGGCTGGCGCTCCAGCAGGAGTATCAGCAGCAGCTGGCGATGGCGCAGGCGGAATGCGCGTTCACGCACATCCGCGGTCACGGGCTGTTCAGCGACGATATGGCGATTTACCAGCCGTATCAGGATGCGGAAGGAAATTGGCACGAGGGCTACAATTTCACCTACCTTGACCGCGTGATGGATGATTACCGCGCACAGGGCTTGAAGCCGTTCCTTGAATTGGGCTTCATGCCGGAAAAGATGGCAAGCGGCACGCAGACCATCTTCTATTGGAAGGGCAACGTTACGCCGCCGCAGGACGACGCAAAGTGGACGGCGATGGTTCAGGCGACGCTTGCACATTTGGCGGAGCGCTACGGGAAAGACGAAGTGTCCACTTGGCCGTGTGAAGTGTGGAACGAGCCGAATCTGACGGGTTTCTGGGAAAATGCGGATGAAGAAAAGTATCATCACTTGTATGCGGTGACGGCGAAGGCAGTTAAGGAAGTGCTGCCGGACATGCGCGTCGGCGGCCCGGCGATTTGCGGCGGCGCGACGTCGCAGGACTGGGTGCGCAATTTCCTGCGATTCTGCGAGGAGAATCAGCTGCCGCTGGATTTCGTGTCGCGCCACGCCTACATGGGCGAAACGCCGGAACACCGCGGGCGCTATCTCTATCATACAATGCGCACGGTGGACAGCCTCCTCGCTGAAATGCAGGAGACGCGCGACATTATCGACAGTTTCCCGGAATACCGCGGGATGGAGATGCACATCACCGAGTTCAACACGTCGTACAACCCGTTCTGCCCGATTCATGACACGAACCTGAATGCGGCGTACATGGCGGGTGTGCTGGCGCGGATGGGCGATGTGGCGGCGTCGTATTCCTACTGGACGTTCGGGGATGTGTTCGAGGAGCAGGGTGTGCCGCCAATGCCCTTCCACGGTGGATTCGGCTTGATTGCCAATGGGCAGATTGCCAAGCCGACACTGTGGAGCTTCGCGTTCTTCTCCCATCTGCACGGAACGCCGGTGCACCGCGACGAACACAGCGTGATTGTCCACAAGGACGACGGCTCGTATGAAGGCGTGCTGTGGAATCTCTGCCGCACCGACCGCGACGAGCTGACCGTGACGATTGCCCTGCCTGCGGGCGGTGAACAGACGCTGACGACGGAGACGGTGGATGAAGTGACGTGCAATCCGCTGAAGGTATGGCACGATTTAGGCGAACCGCGTTCGCTGACGGCAAATCAGCTGCGTCTTTTGCGTCAGGCGGGTCAGCCGGCGGCGGATACGGCGGTGCTTGCGGCGGAAAACGGCGAATGCACGCTGCAAATGACCTTGCGGCAGAACGCCGTCGTGCGCTTTACGCTGTCCGCCAGAAATCAGCAGGGCGATTATGGCTACGACTACACTTGGTATCAGCAGCACAGCTGAAATTTGCCCTTGACAACCATGCCCAAATGACGCTATAATATCCTCTGCAATGATGGAAAGAGTACCGGGGATGGATGCGCAAAGAGAGCTGCGGCAGGTGAGAAGCAGCCGGGACATCCGCGGGAACATGGCTCCGGAGCATCACGCGCCTGAACGCCTTTGGGGTGAAGTAGGGTGCGGCGGGTCGCGCCGTTATCCGCAGGATGAGTGATAAATCAGGGTGGCAACGCGGAAAATTCTCCGCCCCTCGGCAAAAAATGCGGGAGGGGCGGTTTTTTATCGTTTCTCTCAAACAGCAATTGGAGGAATGAACTCATGTGTGAATCGTGTAAGAAGCCGTTTTACATCACTACACCCATTTACTACCCCAGCAGCAACCTGCACATCGGTCACGCCTACTGCTCCACGGCGGCGGACTCGATGGCGCGCTTCAAGAAGCTGACGGGCTATGACGTGTACTTCCTGACCGGCACGGACGAGCATGGTCAGAAGATTGAGCGCAAGGCAAAGGAACAGGGCGTCACGCCGAAGGAGTATGTGGACAAGATTGTCGCGGGTATCAAGGATTTGTGGAAGCTGATGGACATTGATTACAGCGACTTCATCCGCACGACCGATGACCGCCACGTCAAGTGCGTGCAGAAGATTTTCAAGCAGCTGTACGATCAGGGCGACATCTACAAGTCTGAATACGAGGGATGGTACTGCACGCCTTGCGAATCCTTCTGGACGGAATTGCAGCTCAAAGACGGCTGCTGCCCGGACTGCGGCCGCCCGGTGGAAAAGACGCGTGAAGAATCCTACTTCTTCCGCCTGCAGAAGTACGCCGAATGGCTGATTCAGTACATCGAGGAGCATCCGGACTTCATCCAGCCCGCCAGCCGCGCCAACGAGATGCTGAACAACTTCCTCCGTCCGGGGCTGGAAGACCTGTGCGTCAGCCGCACGTCCATCAAGTGGGGCATCCCCGTCACATTCGACGAGAAGCACACGGTGTATGTCTGGATTGACGCGCTGAGCAACTACATTTCCGCGCTGGGCTACGGCACGGACAATGACGCGCTGTTCCAGAAGTACTGGCCGGCGGATGTCCATCTGGTCGGCAAGGAAATTGTCCGCTTCCATACCATTATCTGGCCGATTATGCTCCACGCGCTGGGGCTGCCGCTGCCCAAGCAGGTGTTCGGTCATGGCTGGCTGGTCATCAATGGCAAGAAGATGGGCAAGAGCGTCGGCAACGTCGTTGACCCGGTCGTGCTGTGCAACCGCTATTCCTCCGATGCTGTACGCTATTTCCTCATGCGCGAAATGCCCTTCGGCTCGGACGGCGAGTTCACGCTCAAAGCCATGCTGACGCGCATCAATTCCGACCTCGCGAATGACCTTGGCAACCTCGTCTCCCGCACGGTCGCGATGATTGAGAAGTACTTTGGCGGCACGATTCCCGCCATCGACGCGGTGGATGAAGCCGTCGACAAGCCCATCTGGGACGAGGCGGAGCAGCTTTCCGGCAAGGTGGAGAACTACGTCAACGCCTTCCAGTTCTCCAACGCGCTGGTGGAAACATGGAAGCTCATCAGCGATTGCAACAAGTATATCGACATGACGCAGCCGTGGGTGCTGGGCCGCAGCGAAGAAGGTCAGCCGCGTCTGAAGACGGTGCTGTACACGCTGGCAGAGTGCGTCCGCCGCGTCGCCGTGATGATCGGCTTCGTCATGCCGCGCACGCCGGAACGCATTTTCGAGCAGCTGGGCGTGACCGACGACGCGCTCAAGACGTGGGATTCCGTCTGCAAGCCATTTGCCGTGCTGCCGGAAGGCCTGACGGTGCATAAGGGCGCGGCGCTGTTCCCGCGTCTGGACATCCAGAAGGAAATCGAACGCGACGCACCCGCCGAAGAGCCGAAGAAGGAAGAAAAGAAGCCTGCCGCCAAGCCTGAAAAGAAGGCGGAGAAGAAGCACGAAACGCCTGATTTCCCGGCGGAAATCGCTTTCGATGATTTCTGCAAGTGCAAGATGCAGGTGGCGCGCGTGCTGTCCTGCGAGAAGGTGGAGAAGAGCAACAAACTCCTGCAATTCCGCCTCTCCTTCGGCAAGGACGGCGAACGCACGATTCTCTCCGGCATCGCGAAGTACTACAAGCCCGAAGAACTCGTCGGCAAGCAGGTCGTGGCGGTCGTGAATCTCGCGCCGCGCAAGATTGCGGGCATCGAAAGTCAGGGCATGATTCTCTCCGCTGTCGATGACGAGGATAATCTGCGCCTGATGAGCGTCGGCGAGGGCGTGGAGGACGGTGCAATCATCGGATGATGGCGCTGTTTGACTCTCATTGCCATGTCGATGAGCCAAAGTTCGACGACGACCGGGAGAACGTCCTGACCCGCATGGCGGAAGCGGGCGTCACCCGGTACGCCGTGATTGGCTCGGACATGGCGACCTCCCGGCACAGCGCGGATTTCGCAGCGGAGCATCCGGGCTGCTATGCCGCCATCGGCATCCATCCGCACGAGGCGAAGGGCTTCGTGGAGGATGATTTGCAGCGCTTGGCGGACTGGTCGAAGGAAGAGAAAGTCGTCGCCATCGGCGAAATCGGGCTGGATTACTACTATGACCTGTCGCCACGCGAAACGCAGATGACGGTCTGCGAGGCGCAGATGGAGCTGGCGTGGGAATTGTCGCTGCCCGTGGCATATCACATCCGGGACGCGCATCAGGACATGCTGGACATCATGAAGCGCCACAAGAAGCATCTGACCGGCGGCATCATTCACTGCTTTTCCGGCAGCTGGGAGATTGCGAAGGAGTACCTGAAACTGGGGTACTTCATCAGTTTTGCGGGGCCTGTGACCTTCAAGAAAGCGCCGAAATTGCAGGAAGCCGCGGTGAATGTGCCGCTTGACCGCATCCTGATTGAGACGGACAGCCCGTACCTTTCGCCCGAACCCGTCCGCGGCCGCCGAAATGAGCCGACGAACGTGCGCTATGTGGCGGAGAAAATTGCCGCGCTGCGCGAAATTCCGCTGGAAGCGTTCGCACAGATCACGATGCAGAACGCGCTGAATGCCTACAGCATTAAGGAATGAGTCCATTTGGCTGCTCCGAGCGAATACGGGGCAGCCTTTTTCTTTCCGCGTCAGGTTGCATCATGCGGGGAATCATGATATAATGGGATGGACTGCTGATGATGGGGAGGTTTGCCCATGCTGGCTTGTGTGTGCCTGAATCCTTCGTTTGACCGCACGGTGTCGCTCCGTTCCTTCACGGTGGGCGATATGAACCGTGTCCTGTCCGCGCGGCAGGATGTGGGCGGCAAGGGTATCAATGTCGCCATTACTGCGCGTCGGCTGGGCATTGCGTCCTGCGTCCTCGGCTGTGCGGGCAAAAACGGCATTGACGCGGTTCGCCGCAAGCTGGACGGCGAGCAGGTGGCGCATGTTTTCCTGCCCGTGGACGGCGACGTGCGCACGAACATGAAGATTGTCCCGCAGGACGGCACGGGCGTGACGGAGCTGAACGAACCCGGAGCGCCGGTCAATGCGGCGAATCAGCGGGCGTTTTCGGACTTGCTGGCGGAAAAGACAGTTGCGGGGCAGTATGTCGTCCTGACAGGGTCGCTGCCGCCGGAATGTCCGCCGGAGTATTACCGCGACCTGATGCTCTCCCTGCCGGAGCGCCTGTTTGTGCTGGATGTGAGCGGCGCGGCGTGAGTGGCGGGGCTGGCGGCGCGTCCGTTCCTCGTCAAGCCGAACCGAAGTGAACTGCAAGCCGCCATGAACCGTCCGCTGCCGACGATGGCGGATGTGCATCAGGCAGCGCTGGAACTGCTTGAGATGGGCGCGCAGAATGTGCTCGTGAGCCTCGGCAGCGAGGGTGCGTTGTGGGTGTCGGAACGCGGCGCCATGGTTGCCCCAGCGATTCCGGTTCGGGTGCAGTCCACCGTTGGCGCGGGCGACGCAATGGTCGGCGGTGTGATGGCTGGCTTGGAGAAAACAGGGGACGTTCGCCGTGCGCTGGCGTATGGCGCGGCGGCGGGCTGTGCGTCGGTAATGACCGAGGGGACGCAGCTGATTCGCCCCGATGATTTTGCTGCCCTGCTTCCGCAGGTGCAGATACAGGATGTGTAAGGATGCTGTTTCGCAGAGTGCGTGCTGAGTTTTCCGATGGCGTGATTGACTTGCTGCCATTGCGGCTCTATCCGCCGGAAAAAGAAATGGGATTCGGCCGCGTGTATGACTATATGATTGTGCCGCACGGGACGCACCGGGAAGTTGGACGCATCTCCCTGCGGATGGGGGAAAGCCCCTGTGTGTACTATTTCGGGCATATTGGCTATCATGTTGACCCGCCGTATCGCGGCAATCACTACGCGCGCCGCGCCTGTGCGCTCTTGCGTCCGCTGATTGCCCTGCACGGCAAGAGCAGTGTCGTCATCACGACCGACCCGGACAACTGGGCGAGCCGCAAGACGTGCCTGGGGCTGGGCTGCACGCTGGAAAGAACCGTGGCTGTGCCGCAGGAAATTCGCGACCGCTGGGAAATCAGCGCCGTCAAGTGCCGATACATCTGGCGAATTGACGGCTGAAAAGGAGATGCGTTTTGTGGAAATGACGCTTCAGGGCGTCCGCGTCCATTATGAAATCGGCGGCCACGGCGAAAGAAAAGTGGTGCTGCTGCATGGCTGGGGCTGCTCGGAAAAGCTGATGGCGGGGATTAGCGATGCGCTCACGCCGGACATGACCGTGCTTCGGGTGGATTTTCCGGCGCATGGCGAAAGCGGATTTCCGCCGCAGCCGTGGGGTGTGCCAGATTTCGCCGCGAATCTGCTGGAACTGCTGATGAAGCTGGACTTTCTACCGTGCAGCGTGATTGCGCATTCCTTCGGCGGACGCGTGGCGATTGAGCTCGCCGCCGACCATCCGGAACGTTTTGAAAAGCTGATTCTGACAGGCGCGGCGGGCATACGGCCGAAGCTATCCAGCGAAAAGAGCAAGAAGTCGCAGCGGTATCAGCGGCTGAAGAAGCTCGTCGGTGTAGCGAAAAAGACGCACCTCTTCGGCAGCTTGCCGGACAAGTGGCAGGAGAATCTCGTGCAGAAGTACGGCTCGCGGGATTATGCCGCCCTGTCGCCGGAAATGCGCAAGACGTTCGTCAAGGTCGTGGGTTATGACCAGAGCGCGCTGCTTTCGCATATCAAGAACCCGACGCTGCTGATTTGGGGCGACCGCGACACGGAAACGCCGCTGTGGATGGGGCAGCAGATGGAAAGGGAGATTGCCGACAGCGGTTTGGTGGTGCTGGAAGGCGGCACGCATTTCGCATATCTGGAGCAGGCGGCGCGCTTTCAGACGATTGTGCGTCAGTTTCTGCTGAACTGATTTGGATGGGGCAGGAGTGAATCAGGTGATAAACTTTCTGAAATGGCTTCCGGCGCTGGCAACCGCCTTGGCGATGCTGCTGGCACAACGGAGCCTGATGCATGATTTCCAGCTGGAAAGCTACCAATTTCCCGGCTATTTCCGGACGCTGCGGCGCAATTGGAAGCGCGCGCTGCTGCCCGGCGTCACGCTGGCGGCGTACTTGACGCTGCTGTATTTGGCGTACCGGAGCATTGACCGGATGCTGGACATGAGCGTCGGCAAAATTCTGCTGGCGCTGGTGAATGCTGCGCTGGCGGTCGCGGGCGGCTGGTGGTGCCGGTCGATTTTCCAGCAGAAGAAGGCGAAAAAGCCGTTTGTCGTCACGATGCGCGTCAAGCGGACGTACATTGTCATGGGCGTTGTCTATACGCTGCTCTGCACGCCGATTGCGCTGCTGACAAAGGTGTACTTCTGCGGGCTGCTGCCGCTGCTGCTGCCGCTCTGGGTGGCGCTGGGCGGATTGCTGGCGTGGCCGATTGAGAAGCTCGTGAGCGAAATGTATTTCCGCGACGCGCAGAAGAAACTGGCGGCGCGCCCGGACATCATCAAAATCGGCATTACCGGCAGCTACGGCAAGACGAGCGTCAAGTTCATCCTCGGCACGATTCTGCAGGAGAAGTATCAGACGCTGATTACCCCGAGCAGCTTCAATACGCCGATGGGCGTGACGAAGATCATCCGTGAGCGCCTGACGCCTGCGACGCAGGTGTTTGTGGCGGAAATGGGCGCACGGCACGTCGGGGATATCAAGGAACTGTGCCGACTGGTGCATCCGCGTTACGGCGTGCTGACGAGCGTCGGTCCGCAGCATTTGGACACCTTTCATACCTTGGAACGCATCAAAAATACGAAATATGAATTGATGGACGCTGTTCCGGCGGATGGCTGCTGCTTTTTCCCGGATGACGGCGCAATCTGCCGTGAACTCTATGACCGCACGGAGAAAGAAAAGCGCCTCTGCTGTCTGCATTACAGCCCGGATGCGGACGTGTGGGCAACGGATGTGACGGTTTCCCCGATGGGCAGCCGATTCGTCCTGCATACGTCGGCGGAGGAAATTGCGTGCGAAACGCGCCTGCTGGGGGAACACAACATCCAGAACATCCTGCTTGCCGCGACGGTTGCGCTCCATCTGGGGCTGACCATGCGGCAAGTAGCACGCGGCATCAGTAAACTGCAGCCGGTGGAGCACCGCTTGCAGCTGATTCCGTCGCCAGGCATCACCATCATTGACGATGCGTTCAATTCCAACCCGAAGGGCGCGGAAGCGGCGGTGAAGGTACTGGGGGCGTTCCAAGCGCGGCGCATCATCATTACCCCCGGTATGGTCGAATTGGGCGGACAGGAAGCGGCATTCAACCGTGAATTTGGGCGGAAAATCTGCGGCAACGCGGATATCGCCATTCTCGTGGGCAAGAAACACACGCAGCCGATTGCCGAAGGGCTGCTCGCAGCGGGCTTCCCGCAGGGAAATCTGCACGTCGTCGCCAGCCTCGACGAAGCGACGGCGCTCCTGCGGCAGATTGGGCGTCCCGGCGACATTGCAATGTTTGAAAACGATCTTCCGGATCACTATTCTGAAACGTAAGGAAGCTCTGCCGAATCAATCAGAGCTTCCGTAAAGGCAAGGAGATTTTTGTTATGGCAAAGGTTCAGCTTGGTGTGATTTTCGGTTCCCGCAGCTGTGAGCGCGAGGTGTCCATCATCAGCGCGGTGCAGCTGATGAACCATGTGGACAGCGAGAAGTACGACGTCATCCCGGTGTATATCGGCGAAAACGGCGTCTGGTATACGGGAAATGCGCTCCGCCGCATTGAGACGTACACGCCCTTTGACCCGAACAAAGCGGGCATCGAAGCCGTTGCGCTGGACGTGACGGCGGGTTCGGGCGCGCTGCTGGCGAACCGTCCCGGCAAGGGGCTGTTCTCTCATCCAACGCAGGTCATGGTAGCGCGGCTGGAAGTTTGCGTTATCGTCATGCATGGGCTGAACGGCGAGGACGGCACGCTGCAGGGAATGCTGGAACTGGCGAATCTGCCGTACACGTCCACGGGCGTGGCAGGCAGCGCCATCGGCATGGACAAAATCATGATGAAGCAGTTCTTCCGCGGCGCGGGGACGCTGCCGTGTCTTCCGGATTGCTGGTTCACGCGCGCCATGTATCAGCAGGACAAAAACGCCGTGCTGGACAAGGTGGAGAAGGAACTGGGCTATCCTGTGTTCGTCAAGCCCGCGAACCTCGGCTCGTCCATCGGTGTCAGCCGTGCGGATGACCGCGAAGGGCTGATGGACAGCCTTGAACTGGCATTTGAGTACGACCGCCGCGTGCTGGTTGAGAAGGGGCTGGATCACCCGATTGAGCTGAACTGCTCCGTACTGGGCTACGATGGCGACGTGGAAGCCAGCCCGATTGAGATGCCGCTGTCGGGTCAGCAGTTCCTCGATTTCAAGGAGAAGTATCTTGCCAATGGCGGCTCGAAGGGCATGGCGAGCCTGCACCGTGTGCTGCCCGCGCCGATTGAGGACAGCCTGCGCGATAAGATTCAGGCAATGTCCTGCGATATTTTCCGGATGCTGGACTGCAAGGGCGTTGTGCGCATCGACTACATGTTTGACCGCGCGTCCGAGCAGGTATACATCACTGAAATCAACACGATTCCCGGCTCGCTGGCATTCTACCTGTGGGAGAACAAGGGCGTGAAGTATTCGCAGCTGATTGACCGCATGGTGGACTGCGCGCGCAAGGCGCACGAAGACCGCAACATGCGCAATTATGCTTATTCCTCCGATATTTTGAAGGGCGTTTCGCTCGGCGGCGCGAAGGGCGCAAAGGGGAGCAAGGGCAGCAAATTCTAATACTATTTCCTGCATTCGCCTGCGCCATCCGCTTGCGCATTCTTATCTGAGAAATAGCATCAATCAACACAAATGCAAAATCCATGAAGGAGGGAAAATGCTTGCGATTGGAGGATATCAAGTCGCCGCAGGACATTAAAGGTTTGTCCTATGCGGAGATGAACGATCTCGCCGCGCAGATTCGCACAGAACTGGTCACGACTATTTCCAAGCGCGGCGGGCATTTGGCGAGCAATCTGGGCGTGGTAGAATTAACGATGGCGATTCACCGCGTGTTCAACATGCCGGAGGACAAAATCGTCTTCGATGTGGGGCATCAGAGCTACGTCCATAAGCTGCTGACGGGGCGCTACCGCACGTTCTGTACCCTGCGCTCCTTCGGCGGCATGTCCGGCTTTCCGAAGCGCTCCGAAAGCGAATATGATGTGTTCGAGACGGGTCATGCCTCTACCGCGCTGTCCGCAGCGCTGGGGCTGGCGCGCGCCCGCGATTTGCAGGGGCAGCATCACCATGTGCTGGCGCTGGTGGGCGATGGCGCAATGACCGGCGGCATGTGCTATGAGGCGCTCAACGACGCGGGTGACAGTCATACGCGTATGATTGTCATTCTGAATGACAACGAAATGTCGATTGCGCCGAACGTGGGGGCGCTTTCGCAGCATCTGACGGATTTACGCGTCTCCAGCGGGTGGACAAGCACGAAGCGGGTCATCCGCAAAGGCTTGTCCTGCCTGCCCGTAGTCGGAAAACCGCTTCAGTGTTTTTTATCGTGGGCAAAAAAGAGCGTCAAGTCCATGTTTGTGCGCGAAAATCAAGAGGGATTCTTCAATAGCCTTGGCTTCCATTATTTTGGCCCGATTAACGGGCATGACCTCAAGGCACTGGAGCACACATTGGAGGCCGTCAAACAGTTGGATGAGCCGGTTGTCGTGCATGTGCTCACAAAAAAAGGCTATGGATACAGCGCAGCGGAGGACAAGCCGGAGCGCTTCCACGGCACGCCGCCGTTCTATGTGGAAACAGGTACGGCGCGCAAGAAGGGAACGCTGCCGTCCTATGGGCAGGTGATGGCGGAAACGCTGTCCGAAATGGCGAAAACGGATGAAAAAATTGTTGCGATTACCGCCGCTATGCCGTCGGGTACGGGCTTGTCGTACTTTGCGGAGCGTTTTCCGCGCCGCATGATGGACGTCGGCATTGCGGAGGAACATGCCGTTACGATGGCAGCTGGGCTGGCGGCGGGCGGCAT
>ENA-OPEC01002115-OPEC01002115.1-human-gut-metagenome-genome-assembly--contig:-NODE-2115-length-11629-cov-2.363314_pt1 | contig 11629 bp, 10 predicted proteins | sample MGYA00241622_ERZ501507 | MGnify/ENA primary metagenome ERZ501507 (study PRJEB25962, sample SAMEA2042582) | human gut metagenome | biome: human gut; feature: human-associated habitat; material: faeces... | reverse complement strand
CCTGCCATTATTATAAATACAAATGCTGATATGTTAATACGCTCCTGTGGTCGGCACATTTACATATTAGCACATCAGCATAACAGATCAGCTGTATTCAGACAGCTTCATTTTCTTCCATTTCGATCATCAATGTCCCCTTCGGAATTTTATCTCCTGAGTTGACATATATTTTTTTGATTTTACCCGAAAATGGTGCAGCCAGTTTGTTATTCATCTTCATAGCCTGAAGAATCAGAAGAACATCTCCTTCCTGGACTTCCTGGCCCTCTTTCACTTCGATTTGCATAATGGTTCCTGGAATGTGTGAAGTCAGCAGATAGGGATTCGGTTCTTCCCATTTTTTTCGGTTTACCCATTTCTGGGTAAGCTGAGTTTTATATTCTACGCCATTCAGCAGGAATTTTTCATATTTAACAGTCATTTTACCTCCTTTTTAGTGGTTCTGAAACTTTTAAGTCTTTCAGTTTAAAAGTCCGGGAATTCATGGACTTTATAAACTCTGAACACTGTTAGAACGGAGGAATTCCGTGTTTCTTAGCAGGTGTCATAACGGTTTTATTACCGGAGACTTCGATAGAATGTTTCAATAACAGGCGTGTTTCCGACGGTTCGATCACCGAGTCGATATATCCTTTGGAAGCTGCTACATAAGGATTAGCAAATTTCTCGCGATATTCGGCAACTTTCTGCTTCCGTGTTTCTTCCGGATTAGCAGATTCTTTTATTTCTTTACGGAAAATAATGTTTGCTGCCCCTTCCGGTCCCATTACGGCGATTTCGGCTGTCGGCCAGGCAAACATAAAGTCGGCTTTCAGGTGGCGTGAGTTCATGGCGATGTATCCACCACCGTAAGCTTTACGCAGGATTACCGTCACTTTAGGTACGGTAGCTTCACTATAAGCATACAATACTTTTGCTCCGTGGCGGATCACACCCATATATTCCTGTTCAACGCCCGGTAGATATCCCGGCATGTCTTCGAAGGTCACGATCGGAATATTGAATGCGTCGCAGAAACGGATAAACCGGCCTGCTTTATCGGCAGAGTCGCAATCCAATACACCGGCTAATACCAACGGTTGATTGGCCACGAAACCGATCGTTTCTCCATCTACCCGACCGAATCCGACAACGATATTCTGTGCAAAGTCCTGTTGTACCTCGAAGAAATCGGAATCGTCGGCAACGGCTTTGATAATATCTCTTACATCATAAGGCTGGGTAGGATCTGCAGGAAGGATTTTTTCGATATTGTATTCTGCTTTCGGAGCTTTTGACGGAAAGGCTTTCGCTTTACGTTGATTGTTCCAGGGGATAAAGGTGAGCAGGTTTTTTATTTGTTCGAAACATTCTGCTTCTGTAGAGGCAAAGAAGTGGGCATTTCCACTGATACAGGCATGAACGCGTGCTCCTCCGAGGTCTTCCATACTAACTTCTTCTCCCAGTACTGTTTTTACTACTTCCGGACCTGTGATGAACATTTTGGAAATATTATCTACCACAAATACGAAATCGGTCAATGCCGGAGAATAAACGGCTCCACCAGCACAAGGACCCAGAATAACGGACAATTGAGATAACACCGGAAGCCTGTGTATTGCGGAAGAAAATTTCTCCATAACCGGCCAGTGAATCCACCCCTTCCTGGATACGTGCACCACCCGAGTCGTTGATACCGATGATCGGCATCCGCATTTTGATGGCATGATCCATAATTTTGGTGATTTTACGGGCGTGCATCAGTCCTAACGAACCTCCTGCAACAGTGAAATCCTGAGCATAAATAGCAACGGGTTCTCCATAGACAGTACCGGTACCGATAACGACACCGTCGCCGTGAAGAACTTTCTTGTCCATATCAAAATCCTTAGATTGGTGCTCTACGAACATGTCGTACTCGTGGAAAGAACCTTTGTCCAAAATCCCCTCGATACGCTCACGGGCTGTCAATTTACCCATGGCGGCCTGCTTTTTGATAGCATCTTCGCCACCACCCTGAAGTACAATTTCTTTCCTCTTTCTTAAGTCAAGAATATTCCTTTTAAGTGACATAGTAATTTAGTTTATTATTAACTTGCGTAATTCCTTCTCAGAAATTAACACACCATTTAAACTGCAAGATTACGTAAAAAAAATGATTTAAAAAATACCTGTCTTTATTATACTAATCGGTATCTATTGATATCATTGAGGGTTGAAGTCGAAATTTTAACGGTTTATTTGAAAAATTTACTATTATCTGTATTTATTAATAAATGGGGAGGGGGAATTTCCTGGCTTTGCCAGGAAATTCTCTCAACAAACCGAAGTTTTTCAACGACTAATCTCTTAGGTGTAATTAGTTTTTTAAGTTGTTCCTTCGCCGCTTACAGTTCATAAAGTTTGTAGACTGATTGAATTCTACCGTTTAAATAGTTTCAGCAGTTTAGAAGTAAGGCCTAATCGCTGTAACTGAAAAGCAGCATGTTTTACTACAAGCTTTATGTATTTTCATCGCCTGTCGTCGGGGGAAGGGGGATTTGTTCTTCCGGGGTTTTGTGGTGTTGCAGGTAGAGACTGTCGATGATACCGTCGACCAGGCCGATGGTAGGCACGACGATATGCTTCGCTTGGGTATGTTCTGCGACTAGCAGGAAGATATCTGCGGCATTGGTAATGACATCCGCACGGTCGGGTTTCAGATTGTATAACCGGGCACGTTCTTCTAAGGAATAGTTTTTTAGAGTGTTGTTGAGTTGTACTAATTTTTCTACCGGGAGAGTCATTTTATTTTTGGCCGGAAGTTTAGCTAACCGGAACAATTTATTGATATTTCCACCGGACCCGATGATCGTGATTACCGGGTATTGTTCCCGCAATTTATTCAGGTCTCTTTTCAAACGGTTGTATACGCTGGGAACGACTTTCCCTTTCAACAGACGTACGGTTCCGATGTTGTAAGAACGTGAACTGCGGAGTATTCCTTGATGGATCAAGCTGATTTCCGTGCTACCTCCCCCGACGTCGACATAGATATAATCGGCGTTTTTATCCGCCAGGTATTCGATGTGATTATCGTATACCAAACGGGCTTCTTCCTCTCCGTTGATAATATCTATCCGGATACCTGACTTCCGGGTGATGGTTTCGATTACTTCTTTCCCGTTTGCGGCATCCCGCATTGCCGATGTGGCACAAGCCCGATAGGCATCGACTTCGTATATTTTCATCAGTTGCCGATAAGCCTTCATCAGACGGAGTAGTTTTTTAGCTTTACTGGCCGGTATTTCACCTTGTGTAAATACTTCTTCTCCCAGACGCAGGGGAACCCTTAGAAGGAGCTCTTTTGTAAACAACTGTTCCGATGTTTCGGGATTGATACTTTTGATCAATAATCTGACTGCATTGGAGCCGATATCGATCGCTGCATAATTTACTTTACTCATGGGGTATGTTATTAGTTGTGATTCCTTGTATGTCTTCCTGATAATAGTGATATAAGGCCGATTGTGACCGGAATAGCGAATGGTCTTCGTTTTCCCAGGGGATATTCTGTCCTGTGCCGTCGACTTGTCGTCCCTGCAGAGAGTCTTTCAGGCCATATTCGACGATTCGTTTCAATTCGGTTTGAATTTCCTTATCATAAACGGGGGTAAGTACTTCGATCCGGTTGTCCAGATTCCGGGGCATCCAGTCGGCAGAACCTGTCAGGCAGATCATATCACCTGCATTTTCGAAAATGAAAATTCGCGAATGTTCCAGATAACGGTCTATGATGCCATTGATACGAATTGTATCACTCACTCCCGGCACTCCCGTAATCAGTGAACAATTACCACGAACCAGCAAGTCTATCCGAACACCATGCGAAGATGCTTCATACAGTTTCTTCACCATTACCGGATCAGTAATATGATTAATCTTTATCAAAATGTAAGCAGGTTTTCCGGCCTGCTTGTTCTTAATTTCTTCATTAATAAGACGGCTAAATTTTTGCTTCATCTCATTAGGAGATACCAACAGTTCTTTGAAGCGAACGGGAGAATAAGGGCGTTCTATAAAATCAAAGACCAAACTCACGTCACGCGTCACATTCTTAGCAGCCGTCATCAACATATAATCAGTGTACATACGGGCGTTACCTTCATGAAAGTTTCCTGTACTGATACAAGCTATATCCGCACCTGTTTTCATGGATATATAGGTAATCTTAGAGTGTACCTTCAGTCCCTCCACCCCAAATATCACACGGATACCGGCATCCTGCATTTTCTTTGACCAATCTATATTGGAAGCCTCGTCAAAACGTGCCAGCAATTCAATAACTACTGTTACTTTCTTTCCATTGCGTGCCGCATTAATCAATGCTTTTACCACTTTCGAATCTTTAGCCAAACGATAGAGGGTTGTCTTGATACTTTTTACTTCTTTATTAATCGCCGCTTCCTGCAATATACGGATATAAGAATCGAAACTATGATAAGGCACATGAATAAAACGATCTTTCCTACGAATCAGCTCCAACATACCAACGTTACCCGAAAGCTCATTTTTCAAAACAGGAGTCCATTCAGGGTATTTCAAATCTTTCCGGCCACAGTCTGGAAAACGCATCAGGTCCTTATGGTTATGATATTTTCCACCGCCCAATACTGTATCCAACTTATCCAGATTCAACTTGTTCATGACACGTTTTAAAAGATCTTTAGGCATACTGGCATCATAAATAACCCGTAAAGGCTCACCTCGTTTGCGACTCTTTACTCCTTTAGAAATTTTCTGCATCATTCCGTTACGCAGATCATTGTCTATCTCCATCTCCGCATCTTTGGTAAACTTGAAAGCATACGCTTCAAAATGTTTATAGTTCATACCATGAAATATCAATGGTAAACAATAGCGTACCACATCATCCAAATACATCAGGTAATTTTTACCATCCTTATCCGGCAGACGGATAAAACGCCCTGCCTGTGCTACAGGCAGCTCTATAATTGCATATTCTCCAACTTTATGTCCTTCTTTCCTCATCTTTACAGCCAAAAAGATATTTTCATCCGCTTCGTTACCCAGTTGTTTTACTGATTTCAGCCAGACAGGACTAATAAACCCATTCAGCCGTTGTTGATAAAAAGAATCGACAAATAACTGTTGTTCCTCATCCAGTTGTACATGATTGACTAAACAAATATTTTCTTTCTCCAATTCTGCCGTTACCTGCTTGATCGCACCTTCATATTCTTTAGAGTACCTGTTGTTCAGTTTATTTATCTGTCTAATCAGTTTCAATGCTTCTTCCCGTTCAGAATGCGCCGCTTTATCTTCGCACTCGGCCACCCGGCTTTGAGTAGCTACACGTACTCTGAAAAATTCATCCAAATTATTAGAGTAAATTCCTAAAAAGCTCAACCGTTCCAGTATAGGAACACGTTCTTTCATGGCTTCCTGCAAAATGCGACGATTAAAATACATCCAACTGATATCTCTCGGCAGATAATATTTATCTTCCTTTTTCTTCTTCTCCATACGGTTTTAATATTTTTAGCAAAAATACGTCATACACATTACAATAACATGTCAATATAACTACAAATCAATAACAATAAAAAAGTCACAGCCGACGCATACAGCCATGACTTAAAGAGAGTTTTTATAAGAAAATCAAATAAACTCTTCAACCAAATACATCTCATTAAATAAAACTTGTTGATAATTGGAAGAATCACTCTCTAACAAATTCAACAAAGTATATTCAGCTCCACGTACCCAATACACAAAATCACGATTGGGGTGGTAATCTTTCGCAAATTCCAGCAACTGTTGCAAATTAAAATCTGAGGAAATGATACCCGCACCGCTTTTTTTGGCATCATATGCATTACAGTCCTGTTCTATATGGGCAGGAACCATCAGAATAGGCTTGCCTAAATACATGGCCTCGCACACCGATTCAAATCCGGCAGTACTGGCATAAGCCTTGCATCCCGCCATCTGCCTCAAAAATTCCACATCATCCAGTTGATAAAAGCTCAATGTATTATCCACTCTCTTCACCGGTTCCTCCTCCCACTTGTCCCAAAAGAAACGAAGCGGTATCCTAGGATGTTGCCTATGCCATTTCATTACATTTTCACTGAAACCCGCATTAACCATATAGCCATGTATATAGTCACCGGAATAAGGTTCATGTAAAGTCACTTCCTTACGCAACAAGGGAGGAATCACACGGATATTATTCTGAGGATCATCCTTCATGTAACGAAAAGAAAGAGCCAAACGTTCCTTCGCCCCCAAGCTGGTCAGTACGGTAAAAAACTTCAAAAGAGCCAAGCTTACTTTATCAGCCTTCGGAAATTCAAAACTTTTATGCAAGAACAGATATTGATGTCCTATGCAGATTTGCGGGACAGAGGGACGGAACAGGAAATAAGTCAGTCCGGTCAGCAATTCATAGAAATTGATAACCCTGTCCGCACCACTGGCCTCGATACGCTGACGAATGTAGTTAATGCTATTGATATACACAGGAAGTTTCACTAGATTATACGCTACGCTCCGCATCAAACTCACCCGTTTGTTGGCTGGTGTAGGCAGAAAATTAGGACTGACAAAACGTTTTACGGGAGCATGGATGTTACGATTGAAAAATCCCGGCAAGCGGCGCGAACTACTTTTACCTACCAGTACTTCCACTACTTCGTGACCGTTCCGGCGCAATATTTCCTCCAACGTAATGGCTTGAGTAAGATGTCCTCTCCCCTCACCCTGTACTATAAATAAAAATTTCATGAGGCTGTATGTATTAGGGTAAACTCTTTATTATCTTCATTCTCATCAGCTAGTACATGATGGTATTCCATGATATTCCAATTCCCGTCCGCATCCTCTGTCAGTGCCGAAAGGCTTTCTACCCAATCGCCCGAATTCAGATAATGAATACCATCATAATAGGTATTAGCCGGATGATGGATATGACCACAAATCACTCCGTCACATTTACGTACACGTGCAAACTCCACCAATACTTTCTCAAAGTCCGATATATAGGAAACAGCCGACTTTACTTTTTGTTTGACGGCCTGTGACAGAGAATAATACGGTTTCCCCCGCTGGGTACGATATTGGTTATAAAAGCGGTTCGCCCATAAGAGGAATGTATAACCTGCATCGCCCAACCGGGCTAACCATTTCATCTGTGTGGTAACCCGGTCGAATAGATCGCCATGTGTCACATAATAACGCTTTCCATGTGTTTCAAGGATGTATTCTTTGACGATTTTTACGTTATAGAATGTCATAGGGACCAAGCTGTCCAAAAAATCATCGTGGTTGCCGCGCACATAAATAACTTCAGTACCGAAGTTCTCCATCATCTTCATGATAACCTTAAAGAAATCAGTATGTTTTGCTTGCCACTTCTTAGTACCTGCCTTGCGCAAATGCCAACCATCTATAATGTCTCCGTTCAATATCAGACGGTCACAATTGACAGATTTCAAAAAGTTACTGACCTCTATTGTTTTAGAATGAGAGGTTCCCAGATGGATATCCGATAAAACCACTGTAGGATAATACGTTCTCAGATGCATATCTTTATTATTAAAACTATGCAAATATCCATGTTATCTGTTACAAGATCGTGTCGGCAAAATTACTATGCTATTAAAATTAATGAAAAGACAGGCCGTTTCTTCATGGAACAAGAAACGGCCTGCAAAGCTTCAGTTTATCATACATAAACCATACTTCAATCTATAACTAACAATTAATTGTCAATATCAATCACATTGAACTGCATATCAAACTTTATCTCCCAACCATTAGAAAGTTTCACTTCATAGTCATGCTTGTCCCTCTCGATCTTGAGCATCTTGGCATCGGGGTAATTCGTAGCAACGTACTTTTTTATTGCTTCAGGAACCACAGCGACAGGTACAGCGCTGTATTTGCAATTCACTTCTGTCCAAATACCTTTTTTATCGAATTCCAGTTTGTCTCCATTAGTAAAAATCACATCATAGCTTTTATCAAACCAGTCTGTTTCCATTTTAGCCATCGCCACCTTATTATCGGGGAAATGAGTTTTGATAAAAGTCTGTGCAGTCTGAGGCAATTGGTTTACTTGAATAGGTTTGTCATCATCCGCCCATACCACTGTTTGCAACGTAAATAAGCACACTAACAATAATAATACCTTTTTCATAATCGTCATTTTTTTTATTTGGTTCTACATTCTGTTTTCTGATGCAAATATGAAGGGAGATTCTGAAAAGAATTTGAAATTCTAAAAAAAACACGATTTTTTTTATTGATTATGAGTGGATGCATAAAGTGTAAAACAATGCTCCCCGCTCTTATATTCATAGCAAAGCCTGAGAGCCTGCATTTTACATATCGTATCTGCTATTGCCAAACCTAGACCGGTAGAGCCTTCTTTTTTCTTTCCTTGATAAAAACGCTCAAAAATACGCCGGGCATCCAGCGGTTGTGCCGCCCCTGTATTGCAGAACATCACACTGTGGGGAGTAATGACAATCCGGATGTGCCCACCGTCCATATTGTGCACAAAAGCATTCTTCAACAAATTGGTAAGCAACACCACTGCCAATGTTTCATTTATCGTAAGATAGAAAACACCTTCTTCCTCTATACTTGTTATGATCTCACGATATTGATACACTTCTTTATAGTCCTCCAGATATTGCCTCAATAATTTATTCACTTCTACTTGGACAGTATCCGTAAATTGACCGTTCTCTATCTTCGAAAGCAATAACAAAGACTTGTTCAGCTTCGTTATATGTTCCAAAGTCTGGTGGGTTTTCATCAACTCTTCCAATTGGCTTTCTGAAAGATTTTCATCCTCCATCAGCATCTCCAACCGATTACGACAAATAGCCAGTGGTGTCTGCATCTCATGAGATGCATTACCAATAAATTGTTTTTGCTGTTCGAACATCTGCTCACTGCGCTCTGCATAACGAACAGCCGCTTCATTTAATTTTCTGAATTCTGAAACCCGGGTATTATTTTGTAAAGGCTCGTTTACCTTACCGATACGATATTTATCCAACCAATGAAGCAATACATAAAGAGGACGCATATTCCGATAAAACACCCACACATTAATAACAATTATAGTCAATAATAAAGCGATATAAAGAAAAATAATCCAACCTGCCATAGCATCTTTCAAATCTTCTTTTTCTATAGAAGGAGTCGCTACCGTCAATTCAAAAAACTTTTCGCCATCATCCTTAAAAATGGTCGTAAGGATTCGTGCAGGTTCAGTTTCATCTTTTTCAGGAATATAAACCATAGAATCTTTATAAATGATATCATCACAAGATCCTGCATATTCCTTCGTCACTTCACGCAGGAAATACTGATTGTTGGAAGCTGTATTTTTAGAAGGAAGCTCCTCTCCCGCCAATGCACGTATGATGATAATTTCCGAATAATCCTCCAATGAGTCATCCACTTCATCATTCACCTCATCCATTACAGCAAAATAGAAAAGGATGGCCCAGCCAGTCAATAAAACCGACAACACCAACGATATACGGATAATGATATAATAAATCAGTTTCATTTATTCCACTACCATTTTATATCCAAAACCATAAACAGCCTTCAGTTCAGGAGTAGCTCCAGCCTCTTTCAATCTCTTTCGTAAATTCTTGATTTGGGCATAGATAAAATCAAAATTATCGACTTGATCTATATGGTCGCCCCATACGGATTCGGCAAGTGTGCTTTTATTAACCAATCTGCCGGGACGGTTCATAAAATAAACCAGAATATCATATTCCTTACGGTTCAGTTCAAGCTTCTTTCCAGCTACGGTCACCCCATATTTATCGGGAAAAATTTCTATATTTCCGTATTTGATACTATTTTCCCCACCTTGCTGATGACGGCGTATCACACTTTTGATACGTGCATTCAGTTCCACCAAATGAAAAGGTTTAGGCAGATAATCATCAGCTCCGAGCTCCAATCCTAGTACTTTGTCTTCTATAGAGTCTTTGGCTGAAAGGATAATCACATTTTCCCGTTTATGCATTTCTTTCAACTTTTCCAACAAATCCAGGCCACTGCCATCCGGCAACATAATATCCAGCAAAATGCAGTCATAATCATAATCCTCTATCTTTTGTAATGCGGTACGGTAATCGGCAGCAATTTCCACCACATAACGCTCCTTTTCCAATGAGCGCTGAGTCACTTCACGCAAATTAGCATCGTCTTCTACTAATAGTATTTTCATAAGTCCTACTTTTGGTTCTTAAAGACAAAGAAACAAGATAATTCTGAAAAAACACTGAAATAAGAAAAAAAACGAAGAAACCATACAATTTTTTCCATCACCCGACTAATAAACAACAAATATCAAACTAAAAATCGTTATCAACTATACAATCAGCCCCCTGCATCTACCACAACAAGACGCAAGGGGCCACACACAACTCTCTCTAATCAAACCCTAATTATTTGATTTCCATTTGAGAAAAATCCATTTGGCTCAAGCCTACTGGTGACGGTGTTTCTTTTAAATCAAAAGAGACTTCCTTTTCACCATTTTTAGCCGAGTTTATTTTTACCTTTATACCCTTTGTTTCCGATGTTATTTCCAAAGAATTCAAATTAAAGGATACCGCACCGTTTCTCCAATAACCAGTAGTATCAGCATACGTATTGTAACGATATTCTAAATGAATATAGCCATCCTGATCGGGCGTAATTGTAGTGTTTTTTACCAAACTAACCAAATGTTTCACTTTAGAAGGCATGTTCTGATTAAAAATAATATTCAAATAACCGCCACTAATCCACATATTATCTTCAAATATATCTACAGGATCATTTCCAAACTCTTCTTCATTCTCTGCTGTCAGCTCCTCTATAGGTTTAGTTAGAATTTCCTTTATACTCAACACTTTGACTGAGCAATCATATCCTTCCGGATAATTATCATACAAAGGATTGAAATAAAGAATAACCCGTTGTCCATCTATCGGGGAATACCAAAAATAATCAGTCGTTGCAGGCCAGATTTGTCCCCATCTGTCACCTGTAAAGTCATAAACATGGGCACCTTTCACATTTACAGTAGCCCAATCCACTGCCACATCACCAAGAGAGTAACCATCATCATCATCACATGATTGCAACATTGGCACTAATGCCAATAATAAGATTCCTAAAAGCCACTTAAATTTTTTCATATCTTTTTCCTTTCTTTATTTTAGTCTTCTGCTTTATAAATAAAAAAGCCGTGCATTTACTGCATCGGCTTTACGTTTATTCAGAAAAAGAAAGTTATTTTTTCAACAAACGCAGCATTTCACGAGCTGCATGACGAGGAGCACCGGCAGGTCCTAACCGTTCGGCTACATATTCATACCCCGAAAGCATCTCATTTTTATACGCTTCATTTTCAATGATATTTCTCAATTCGCTCTGCATATTCTTCACGGTCATCGTATCTGCCACCAGTTCCTTTACCACTTCACGGTCAGCAATCAAATTAACCAACGAAATAAATCTCACAGTTAAGATATGACGCCGCAAAAAAGAAACCACTTTCCCGATCGGAGTGTAATAACAAACCACTTGAGGAACACGAAACAATGCCGTCTCAAGC
>ENA-OPEC01002111-OPEC01002111.1-human-gut-metagenome-genome-assembly--contig:-NODE-2111-length-11646-cov-2.451989_pt1 | contig 11646 bp, 8 predicted proteins | sample MGYA00241622_ERZ501507 | MGnify/ENA primary metagenome ERZ501507 (study PRJEB25962, sample SAMEA2042582) | human gut metagenome | biome: human gut; feature: human-associated habitat; material: faeces... | reverse complement strand
TCTAAAATTGTCAGCGTAGCTATATCAAGATTGTTTGTAGGCTCATCCAGCAGAATAAAGTTCGGGGATGTCGCCAGTACCCGAAGCAGATTTAATCTTTTCTTTTCCCCGCCGGACAGTTTTCCAATCGGACTGTACTGTTTTTCCGGCGGAAATAAGAAACGCTCCAATAAAACAGATGCAGATATGACTCCATCCACAGTCTGAATATATTCTGCTGTATCCTTTACATAATCAATCACTCTCTGATTTGGGTCCATATATGACAGATCAATTTCATTTTCATCCTCATTTTTTTCTGAGGCTATTTCCTGCGCATAATATCCCATTTTCACAGTCTGTCCGATGATAACCTGCCCGGAATCCTGTGGAATAATGCCTGCAATAATTTTCATTAAAGTAGACTTTCCACAACCGTTTGGTCCGATAAATCCAACCCTGTCTCCCTTCAAAAAGATATAAGAAAAATCATCGATCAGTTTTCTTTCTCCATAGGCCTTGCAGATGTTTTCTAACTCCACAGTCGTTTTTCCCATTCTTGTAGAAATAGAACTTAATTCTACCTGCGAATCCTGCACCGGAGTCTGACGGTCTCTCAGCTCTTCATAGCGCTGGATATGTGCTTTCTGTTTTGTGGAACGTGCCCTTGCACCCCTGCGTATCCATTCCAGTTCCACACGCAGGATCGACTGACGTTTTCGTTCACTGGCTGCTTCCATTTCCTGCCGCTGGGTTTTTAATTCCAGATACCCGGAATAATTCGTCTGATAACTATAAATTTTTCCTTTATCAATCTCCACGATCCGGTTACACACACTGTCTAAGAAATACCTGTCATGTGTTACCATGATAAGTGCACCTCTCCATTTTTTCAGATAATCCTCCAGCCAGTCTGCCATATCATTATCTAAATGGTTTGTAGGCTCATCCAGCAGCAGAATATCTGCCGGGGAAAGAAGTACGGATATCAGCGCAAGACGCTTTCTTTGTCCACCGGATAACTGTCCTGCAGGCTGCATAAAATCTTTAATGCCAAGCCGCATCATCATTGCCCTGGCATCACTTTCAACAGACCAGCGGTTTTCATCCGTTACATTTCCTTCCAGCACACATTCCAGACTGCTTTTTTCCGGTTCGAATTCCGGATGCTGCGGCAGATAACGTATGACCACATGGTTAGCAGTCGTAACAGTTCCCTCATCCGTCTCCTCTTCCCCCATGATCATCCGCAGAAGCGTTGTCTTTCCGGTTCCATTGATACCAATAACACCTATCTTCTCCCCATCCTGCAATGAAAATGATGCACCATCAAACAGCTTTCTTTCGGCATAGACCTTTGTCAGATCTTCTATATTAATCAGATTCATGTTATTTCCTCTTTTACTTTATTCTATGGCTCATGATACATCAAATAAATTTAGTACAGCTTCAATCCACTGCGTACCGGTTCACTTGTCAGATCCACACCCAGTTTTTTGAAAATTTTAATATCCACCTCGGAAAGCATAACCGAAGTATGCACCTGACAGCCACGGAGTGCAGGAATCTGCTCAATGGCGCATTTTGCATTTTCATTGGAAACCGCTGCAAGAGATAACGCGATCAAAACTTCGTCTGTGTGAAGTCTTGGATTCTTTCCTCCTAAGAAACGTACCTTCAAATCCTGGATTGGCTCAATTGCCTCCGGGCGGATCAGCTTCTCGTCATGTTCAATTCCAGCTAAATATTTTAAAGCATTTAAAAGCAATGCTGCTGATGCTCCAAGGAAATCAGAAGTTTTTGATGTAATAATTGTTCCATCAGAAAGTTCGATTGCTGCGGTCGGAACACCTGATTCCTCCGCACGCTTCTTTGCGGCAACGGTAACTTTTCTGTCGTCTGTTGTAATCTTCGCCTGTTTCATTAGAAGCTCGATCTTGTAAACTTCATTTTCGGTCGCTTCTTCTTTTACCAGCTTATTCACTGCGGTGTAATAACGTCTGATAATTTCCATTTTAGATGCCACGCAGCAGGCTTCATCATCGATGATGCAGTTTCCTGCCATATTTACTCCCATATCAGTCGGCGATTTGTAATAGGTATTTTCACCGTATATTCCCTCAAAAATTGCATTTAAAACAGGAAATATTTCTATATCACGGTTGTAGTTTACCGTGGTCTTTCCATATGCTTCCAGATGGAACGGGTCAATCATATTCACATCATTTAAGTCTGCTGTTGCAGCCTCATATGCAAGGTTGACCGGGTGCTTCAACGGAAGATTCCAGATTGGGAATGTCTCGAACTTCGCATAGCCGGCTTTGGTTCCGCGAATGTTTTCATGATAAAGCTGTGAAAGACAGGTTGCCATTTTTCCGCTTCCAGGCCCCGGCGCAGTAATAACCACAAGCGGTCTTGTCGTCTCAATATAATCATTTTTTCCAAAACCATTCTCGCTGACGATCAGTGGAATATTCGACGGATACCCCTCGATCTTATAATGCTGATATACTTTGATTCCTCGTTTTTCGAGTTTTTCCCGAAACTGCACTGCACCATTTTGTCCGGCAAACTGTGTGATGACCACACTTCCAACATAGAGTCCTTTTTTCTCAAACTCTCCGATCAGACGGACAACGTCCACATCATAAGTAATGCCAAGGTCTCCACGCACCTTGTTTTTCTCAATATCCGCCGCACTGATCACAATTACGATTTCTGCAACATCCGAAAGCTGCATCAGCATCTGAAGTTTACTGTCCGGTGCAAATCCCGGCAATACTCTCGACGCATGGTAATCATCAAATAATTTTCCACCGAATTCCAGATAAAGCTTATCACCGAACTGACTGATGCGTTCTTTGATATGCTCCGACTGAATTTTTAAATATTTGTCATTATCAAATCCTATTCTCATCTTAATCCCCATTCTTGCGTGTGAAAAATCTTATTTTTCACACGCACTATCCTCTTATGTTTTATTTCTCTCTCAGACACGGAATATATTATACTATATAATCCAGTCAAAATACACGTTTTCTTTTTCCTTTGTTCATTATAAAAAGCTGCCTAATGATATTATCACTATCATTGGCAGCTTTTCTCCTACACATTCATTTTCACTTTATACCTGTCTCTCTTATTTGACCACAACTTTTATTTTTTGTGCACATCCGTTTGATGCATATACATATATGGAACAGGATCCTTTTCCTTTCGCGGTGATCTTACCATTTTTAGATACCACTGCCACTTTACTGTCTGATGTAGCATATCGGAATTCCGATATATGATTAATGATCGGACGCTTCTTATCCTTCTTGACAATCGAAGCTTTTACGACAGCTTTTTTCCCTTTTGCCAATACATAAGAAGTCTTTTTCAGTTTAATGCTTTTTGCATCTGTTACTGATTTATTCTTCTTTCCTGCTGCATGTATCGTGATCGATTTCGCAACTGTTACTTTTTTGCCATCAACCATCTTATATGCAAGAACATGACATTTTATATTTTTTTTCTGATTGATTCCTTTCTTTTTCAATTTGCTGATCTCAACAGATAAACTATCCGCTGCCTTTACGGACTTTACAACCTTTTCCTTATCTTTTCCGCAGTATGCCATATAAACATCATAACCATCTGCATCTTTAACTTTTCCCCAAGTTACCTTGACCGTCTTTCCTGCTTTCACATTAAATTTCGAATTTAATGCTGCGTCTTTTGCCTCTGTCCTTTTTACTTTTACCGGTTCACTTTCCGTATTCTTTTTATCTGCAGCCTCAGCTTCTTTTTTTCTTGTTTCACTTACATATTTGCAGACACTACAGGTATATCTTTCCACACCTGCTGTTCCATAAACATGAGCTGCCTCATCCTTTTTTTCTGTGGTGTGTTCACACGTGGCAGCATGCCAATGGGAAGTATCATTGCTGCTCCACTCATCCCTAAATGTGTGCCTGTGTTCTACCCATTTTGCATAAAGAGTCGTGTCGGCAGTAAGTGCCTGTCCCGGCCGCGCAATCGTCGTAAAATCTGCATCTGTATACCAGCCGACAAAATCATATCCATCTTTCGTCGCAGCTGGCAGCGGATCTGGCAGGTTCGTCTGATTTCCCTCTGCTATCTGACTGCCACCGTTTGTATTATAGGTAATCTTGTATTTAATGTTAGCATTTTCTACGATCGTATATGGCGTATTTTTTAACAATGGGCCGGAGCTGTCAAGATTAAAATACCAGTTAAACTCGCTATACCCCACCTTATCCGGATGATCCTTATGGGCTTCCGTAGCCACCACCTCAGAGCGTTTCATGTCTCCAGTACCGTAATCCGTGCCCGTCGTAATCCATATCATATTGCACTTTTTACAAACCACAATCTGTCTGTCTACCGTTAACTGAACCCCCCTGTAAACCACATCTCCAGCTTTCAATTCGGCAGGATCAATCGTTCCCGTTGTATATTGTGCTGCATGTACCTGTGTCGTTCCCATTGCAGCAAGCATCAAAAATGCCATCATCATTGATACAACTACATTTATGTACCTGCTTCTGTGTAACTTATTCATCCTTTGCATCTCCTTTTCTGCTAATTTTCTACCAGATAATCCCGTTTTTCAAATCCGAGCATATGTGCAAGTACACTGGTTGGGAAAATGTGAAGCTCTCTGTTTAATTTTGTCACCGAATCATTATAAATCAGTCGGCTGGTCTGCACCATTTTTTCATAACACTCTACCGCGTCCATACATTTGATGTATTCATTTTCATCAGTCGAACCCGGATATTCTTCTAAAACCGTCTGTGTCCGGAAAAGCACCTCGTTTATCACACCTTCCTGGCGCAAAACCTCCTCCGGTGTGGAAGTTTCCATAATGATACACCGTTTTTCATTTACTTCATCTGTAAGTGTCTGTGCCTCGTATCCTGCATATTTTTTTGTAAAATCAAGCAGGGAAAGTAACGCATCAAACCGTGACGAAAGCTGCACTCCGATCTGATTCATGGAATGATTGATATTTTCATCCATGATCGCTAATTTTTTCCGTACAGAAACAATCCATATGGCAAGCAAAATCACAAGCAAACAAACAATTACAGAGATTTCCATTCAAATACTCCTTTACTGTACAAAATATACTGCATTGTATCCGGAAGTATCGGACAATGCTACCATTGTCAGTCCGTCAAAATCTGCAAACACGCAGGCATATACCAGATCTGTGCCGTTATTGTCAAATGTTAAACGCACACCTTCATCCTCATAATGATATTCACAGACACCGTCTAACGTTCCACCTCCCTGTACCATCTGTACAGTGGAACCATCATCGCTAAACACGATCTCCAATTTTCCGCCATACTGCTCTAATGCAGCATCATAATCGTCCTGTGTCATTTGCACACCGCCAATGTTACCCCCACAGAAACTCCAGGTTGTTCCTGCTAAGTCCGGCATCTCTAAAATCGGCACATCAAGCAGGCAGAATAAGTCTTCGGTAGAATCTGTTTCCACATCTTCGCTTTGTGCATCTGCTGCCTCTGTGTCCACAACAATATCTGCTGCATCGTTCTCTGCCGCATCGGTCTCCACATCAGTGCCAGTATCTGCCACATCTACATCTACATCTGCCTCTGCGTTTGTCACTGTGCCATCAGCAGTCTCCTCGGTATTCCCGCAGGCGGTAAAAGAGAATGCCAGCATTGAACTCAACATAATTGCTAAAATTTTTCTTTTCATAATTTTTCTCTCCTTTGTCATTTGTTTTTCATTTCTCTCTGTTGACATTAATGTACCGTATTTTGTGCTGCAGTGGATTAACTTGTTCTGAATCGACTATAATGTGCACTCAATCGACATTTTTTATTTTTCATATGTAGTTTTGTTGTCTCTTTTAAAGTGCAGCATAAAGCTGCACCTTATAAAGAAACGCGTAAAATAAATTTATTGTCTTCTACCAGAAAGCTGTACATACCACCATACCGGTCAACAATTGCACAAATACTGCGTACGCCGATTCCATGCCCCGGCCGGTCGGTAACCGGAACACCGTTTTCAAATGCTACTTCTTTTCTGCATGGATTCGTGACCTGAAAAAAGAACCTCCCGTTCTTCTCATACGCTAAAATATCTATCGTTCCCTTCTGCTCCTGTGCTGTACACGCATGGAGTGCATTTTCTAACGCATTTGATAAAAGCACACACAAATCTGTCTCCGAAACCGGAAGAATATATGGTACCACCGCTTTTATGTTCATTGTGGCACCAGCACTTTCCGCCCTTCCTGCAAAAGAGGAAAAAATAAGATTGACCGTCTCATTCTCACAGTAATTTTTTACCCTGCCTGCCTCAATCTGCACACATACTTCATGAATGTAGCCTTCTGCCTGTTCAATTTTTCCATTCTCGATACATGATAACAGATGCTGCATATGATGTCTTAAATCATGCCGGTAGGTACTGGCATCTTTCTGCGACTCCCTCAAAGCCTCAATCTCGCGGACCGCCTGGGAAATCTGGAGATTCAGACAGCTCTGCATCTGCTCAAGTTCATTTTTCTTCCGCTCCTCCTCCGAAGTACGAAGCACAAACACCAGATAAGCAATACAGCAGACGAACGGCATAAATTCCACTGCCGCCGGTATACCTTCTGAAAGTAAATCCGTATAAACTCTCGTCAGGTAATCAAAGCCGTAACCCAATGCCGGAATCAACCCGAACTGAAGCTGTATTGACACAGGATAATTTGATATTGCCCGCACCGAGGGTGCCACAAAGCGCAGTAAAAGAAATAATAACGGCAGTGTAACAATCAGTTCCGTCACATTTTGCACCGTTTCACTGTTCACAAACACAGCCATTATAAAAAGTGCCACCCACCTGCGAAGCTGACAGCAGAGATAAGCAGTCAGCACGGAAATCACTGTCCACAGACGTTTTTTCGTTAAAATGTAAAGGGCAATACACATCGGGACATGTGTGATCACAGGATAAAGATAACGGATCGTCGCTGCCCCGGCCAACAGATACATCACGCCCTGTATGGCAAGCAGCACAAAAATACTTCCAACAAGAAATTCCCGTTTTTCTTTCGTCCAGTGAATATCACAAAAAGCCCCGGACAAAACCATGCCGAATATCCCGACTGCTGCACCATTTGTTACATAAAGAAGATTCATGATAAAAATACCTGCTTTCTGTTAAACGCATACTCGAGATATTTATTCTTTATCTCCGAGCATTTTCCATGCGGGATTGGTATTTCTGCAAGACTTATCAGTTTAATTGCACGGTAAGAAATATTCTGTATATAATCCATATTTACCAGAAATGACCGATGTGGCCGTAAAAAATTGCCATAAGGCTTTAACTGCAAAAATAAATCGTCTAAACTGCCGACACTCTCAAATACTTTTCCATTTCCGAGATGAAAAAAGAGCGTCCGTCCTATCACTTCACAATATTCTAACTTTTCAAGGTCAATTCTTGTAATTCCTTCTTTGCTCCGCAGAATCAGACTGTTTTCCTGTGTCTTTGTGCACTCTGCAAGCACGGAATCCATCAGCCGGAAAAAGCTTTCCTCCCAGACTGGCTTTAACTGATAAAAATATGCCCCGACCGTATAAGACTGTACTGCAAACTCCGGAGATGAGGTAAGAAAAATAATTTTCATATTATTATCATACTGTCTGATTTCTTTTGCAGTCTCAATTCCGTTTTCCCCCGGCATTAAAATGTCCAAAAATAAAATATCGAAAGAAAACCCTTTCTCAATCGCGGCCAGTAACTCTAAGGGACTCTGAAATACCGTACAGGTAAGGTCTTCGTCTCTTTCTTTTTTATATTTGTCCAATAAGATACCAAGTTCTTTTAATATCTCTAAATCATCATCACAAAATGCTATTTTCAGCATAAACTTTCCATCAACTCTTTCCGTAATCCTCTTTGGCAGAATGCATTCTTCTGATATAGCGCAGACACTCCGTCTCCGGCATCGGTTTCCCGTAATAATATCCCTGGATCATATCCACACCAAGCGCCTCTAAGGCATCACTCTGTTCTTTCTTTTCCACGCCCTCCATGATCAGTGGGAGACCGAGTTTTTGTATCGTCTTTATTTCATTTTCAATCACGATTTTTGCAGTTGGATTTTCAAAATAGGACCAGGTCATGTTTTTATCAATCTTAATTTCCCGAAATGGAAAACGGATCAGATAAGAACAGTTCGAATTGCCGCTTCCATAGTCATCCATTGCAAACCCCATGCCGATTTTGCCAAACTCCTGCATGTGCCATAACATCAGCTTTGGCGCTTCAATCGCTGTCCGCTCTGTCAGCTCCAGTGTGATCATATGTGTCGGCACATGATAACGCTCTAACACTGGCAGTATGCTTTCTTTCAGATTCCGGTTCAGGCACTGCGCTGCAGCAATGTTCACATGGATCGTCCGTATCCCAAGCGATGGATTTGGAAGTACATGTTTTGCCAGAAAACGGCAGCACTCTTCAAGTACGATCTCACTGATCTGTGTGATCGTTCCGTTTTGCTCCGCCAACGGAATAAACTCATCCGGTGGAATGGCTCCAAGTTTTTCATCCTTCAGACGCACCAGCGCCTCTAATGATACAACACATTTTTCTTTCAGGGAATAGATCGGCTGATAATATACTTCAAATCTGTTTTCCGTAATTGCACGATCCACCGCCTGCTCTACCTTATTTCTTCGGTAATAGTCTTTTTTTACGGCTTCATCCACCTCAAAAAAGATCTGTTTCCCTGAATTTTGTGCCGCTTCCAGCAAATATCCATACAGTGCCCTGTACTCTGCCAGAGAACAAAAATCTCTTGGATAATGCAGGGTGATCATGACCTCGTTTAAAGAAATCGAATTGCCAGACACATGAAAATCCTGTTCAAATCTTTTTTTGATCTGCCCCTTTATGTGTTCTTCTTTTCCCTCATCCAGCAGGATGGTAAATGTATCCTCCGCATTGCGAGACACACAGAACTTTCCACACAGTGCGGTAAGATAATGTCCCACTTCGGCAAGCAGCCGCCTGCTGTTTTCATATCCTAAAAGCATTTCGATATGATGCATCTGTCTGATATGTACCACAAGAAATACTTTTTTTCCGGATTGCTCCGTTACATTTTTCATCTGGATCAGAAATGCCTGCTCATCACTGGTTCCGGTTTCACTGTCAATATAAGCAGACGGATTCTGCATTGCCATATAGATCATCAGAATAAACAGCATATTTGCCGCACTGGTAAGCAGCATTTCTTTTCTCTCATACTGAAGCACCACCATAAGAACTGCCACAATACTGTATAAGATAACGATTACCTTGATCCGCGTCTCAATACGCGCTCTCCCCAAAAATATAAGAAGCAGGTTCATAAAAAAATAGTATCCAATATACACATAGCCAAACCATGCAAAATTTCCCTGATAATAGCTGCCATCTTTAAAATAAAAGAAAAAGCCCATCCACGGCGTCGCTAAAAGCATGATCTCGAAAAAGAAAAACGGGACTTTTCCCATGTATTTTATCATTCGACCTGCTACTCCGGAAAAGCTGCATACCTCTTCCATATAGCGGAACATCAGATAAGAAGCCGCTCCCTCTAACGCAAAAAAAGCAAACGTAAACAATTCGTTCCAGATTAATGGAACGATTGCTGCATTTGCCAGTCCAATACATGATAAAATATTTGCGATACACTCGCCAAGACACACCCCAAGCAGTCTGCCAAATACTTTTGACTTAACCGTTGGAAACTGTCTGATCAACAGGAAATGACCGCTGATAACCACAAAAATGACGAGCGACATAATCTCGAAGTCATAATTATACTGCACCCGTCTGCTCCTCCTGTGCTTCTTTCGCCTGTATAATTGCTTCATTTAGCTGGAGCATCTTTGCATCCAGCATAGAAACAATATCGGAACATTCTCTTAGATCCCTGCTGATATAGCCGGGTGCATTTCCCTCAAATTTGTAATAGATCTTATGCTCTAAGCTTGCCCAAAAATCCATCGCCATCGTCCGGATCTGTATCTCCACCTTGGTATCGATCACGCGGTCCGATAAAAATATCGGAACAGTCACAAGCATATGATAACTTTTATAACCGCTCTCCTTTGGATTTTTAATATAATCCTTGATGGAAATAACGGTCAGATCATTCTGTTTTCCAATCATCTCTGCAAGCTTATAAATATCAGAAGTAAAAGAGCAGACAATACGGATACCTGCAATGTCATTGACATAATTGACCATGTTATCGATCGATGACTCATATCCGTAACGCTTTAACTTTTTCACAATACTCTCAGGCGTCTTGATCCTTGACTTGATATATTCTATTGGGTTGTACTGATGTACCTGCTGAAACTCATCGTTTAAGATTTCAACTTTTGTACGTACTTCCTTCAATGCGGAATTATATAAAAAAATAATCGTATTCCAACTGTCAACGCCCTCACTTAAGGTGAATGGCTTTTCCATAAAAATCCTCCTTGTTTTGCGGAGTAAAATGCAATTTCATGCATATTATTCCTGTAATGACTACTGTTTACAGTATACCATACTTTCCTCATTATGGTGGATTTATTTCTAAACTTTTATGGATTTATAAGTCCAGCCTCATATCGCCTTCTTTGATCCAGCCGATCTTACGGAATAACACACTAAAAAGCCATGATAAAACGCCCGGCAGAATAAAACTGATCAAAACAAGTCCGATCCAGTCCATCGGTGTTACGGCAGCCTTGCTTCCCACCTCAATATCTGCGATCCATCCGGTATAGACACCAATCTGTCCGACCAGTCCACAGGTTCCCATACCGGAAGATACCGGAGTACCGTTCATCTGCATTTTAAAAATACAGGTTGCGATCGGGCCGGTAATGGCAGAAGCAAGTGTTGGTGGAATCCAGATGCGTGGATTTTTTACGATATTTCCCATCTGGAGCATGGATGTTCCGATTCCCTGAGAAACAAGTCCGCCCCATTTGTTCTCACGGAAGGACATTACTGCGAAACCTACCATCTGTGCGCAGCATCCTGCTACAGCAGCTCCTCCGGCAAGTCCGGTAAGGCCAAGCGCAGCACAGATGGCGGCAGATGAGATAGGAAGTGTCAGTGCAATACCCACGAATACAGAAACAAGGATTCCCATCAGGAACGGCTGCAGGTTGGTTGCCCACATAATAATATTTCCCACTTTCATCGCTGCACTTCCAAGTGCCGGAGCCCACCATGCGGACAGGGCAACACCTATACCGATCGTGACAAGTGGAGTGACCAGAATATCAATTTTGGTTTCCTTAGATACTGCTTTTCCGATTTCGGAAGCGAAGATGGCAACAAATAATACAGCCAGTGGTCCGCCTGCACCGCCTAATGCGTTAGATGCAAAGCCAACAGTGATCAGTGAAAACAACACCAACGGCGGACAATGCAGCGCATAGCCGATGGCGACAGCCATGGCAGGACCGCTCATTGCAGATGCCAGAGAGCCTACGGTATACTGTGTGTCGTTTACAGTTGCCACAGCAGTGGTCAGAAATGAAATATGAAACTGTGTTCCAAGTGTGTTGATGATCGTGCCAATCAGCAGGGAGCAGAAAAGACCCTGCGCCATGGCACCAAGGGCATCGA
>ENA-OPEC01002108-OPEC01002108.1-human-gut-metagenome-genome-assembly--contig:-NODE-2108-length-11658-cov-4.324226_pt1 | contig 11658 bp, 7 predicted proteins | sample MGYA00241622_ERZ501507 | MGnify/ENA primary metagenome ERZ501507 (study PRJEB25962, sample SAMEA2042582) | human gut metagenome | biome: human gut; feature: human-associated habitat; material: faeces... | reverse complement strand
CATAGTATAATTTTAAATCTAATTTATCAACAGGTATAAAAAAAGATACACACACTAAATAAATGTTAAAGCTGCTGACTTCCGTCCCTGACTTGGTTCCATCATTTAATGTTGTATCAACAAGTATTATATAACAATTCAAAAACATAGTCAATACAAGCAAATAGACATACATTTGTATGTCTATTTGCTTGTAAACTATATATAATAAATAATTTTATAAAATTAATAATTGCTTAATTATAATTAGAATTTAGTAATAAAAATTATTTCCCGGGAAATAAAATATAAAAATGAAGACACCAAGGCTTCATTTTTTACATTAAAGACTACAGACTTTAATGTACTCTGAGAGATATAATATAGCTCGAAGTGAAAAAAAAGAAAGCTATTCACTTTCCTTTTCAATATTTTCACCATTAATATTATCATTGCTAACTTCTTCTCTATCAACAATAGAAGTAGAACTAACAATACTATCTTCTTTTAAATTAATAAGTTTAACACCTTGAGTAACTCTACTCATAGTAGAAATCTTATCAACAGCCAATCTAATAATAATACCAGAATCAGTAATAATCATTAAGTCTTTACTATCATCAACAGTCTTAAATGACACAATAGAACCATTCTTTTCAGTAATATTAACAGTCTTAACTCCTTTACCACCACGATTAGTAATTCTATATTCATCAACAGGTGTCTTCTTACCATAACCCTTTTCAGTAATAACAAGTACATACTCATTAGGTTCAACAATCTCCATACCAACAAGTATACCACCATCAAGATTAATACCTCTAACACCAGAAGCACTTCTACCCATAATTCTAACGGCACTTTCATTAAATCTAACCATTCTACCATTAGAAGAAGCCATTAAAATCTCATCATTACCAGTAGTTTTCTTTACAGATACAAGTTCATCATTATCTTTTAAAGTAATAAACTTCTTACCGTTAGTCCTAATACTATCAAATTCAGATATATCAGTCCTTTTAATTAAACCATTCTTAGTAGCAAAAACTAAACATTTGTATTCATCATCATTAGATATTTTCAATAAAGAAGTAACCTTTTCATCTTTATCTAAAGATAACAAATTAATAATAGGTAATCCCTTAGATTGTCTACTATATTCAGGAATTTCATAACCCTTAATTCTATATACTTTACCCATATTAGTAAACATAAGAATATAATCATGACTAGTAGCATTAATCAAATGCTCTACAAAATCCTCTTCATTAGTAGCCATACCTTTAACACCCATACCACCTCTATTTTGAGTTTTATAAGTATCAGCAGGTAATCTCTTAATATAACCCTTATTAGTTAAAGTAATAACAACATTCTCAACAGGAATTAAAGATTCATCTTCAATATAATCAATAGCAGTCATATCAATATGTGTTCTTCTCTCATCAGCATATTTATCTTTAATTTCAAGCATTTCAGTCTTAATAACTTCAAGAATTTTCTCTTCACTAGCTAATATTTCTTCTAATTCCTTAACTAATTTTTCAAGTTCAGCAATCTCTTCTTCAATCTTAGATTTTTCAAGTCCAGTAAGTCTCTTCAATCTCATATCGAGAATAGCTTGAGATTGAACCTCTGATAAAGCAAAATTAGACATAAGTCCAGCTTTAGCCTCATCGTCATCAGCAGACTCTCTAATAATCTTAATAACCCTATCAATATTATCAAGAGCAATCTTTAAACCATCTAATATATGTAATCTATCCTTATATCTCTTTAAATCAAATTGACATCTACGATAAATAACATGTTTCTGATGATCAATATACTTCTCAATAATCTCTCTTAAACCAAGTGTTCTAGGACTACCATCAACAAGCATTAAAAAATTAATACCATAAGAAGTTTGAAGCTGTGTATGCTTATATAAATTATTCAAAACAACGTTAGCATTAGCCTCTTTCTTAACATCAATAACAATCTTAATACCCTCTAAAGCCGATTCATCACTTAAATTAGAAATACCATCAATAACCTTATCTCTAACAAGTTCACCAATTCTTTGAATCAAAGCCTTCTTATTAACTTGATATGGAAGTTCTGTAATAACAATTCTGTGCTTATTATGAGTCTCTTCTACAGTAGCCATACCTCTAATAGTAATAGCTCCTCTACCGCTCTCGTACGCCCTTTTAATACCACTATTACCAAGAATAACACCAGCAGTAGGAAAATCAGGTCCCTTAATATACTGCATAAGTTCAGTAACAGTAATATCTGGATTATCAATATAAGCAACACATCCATCAATAACTTCACCCAAGTTATGTGGTGGATTATTAGTAGCCATACCAACAGCAATACCCATATTACCATTAACTAATATATTAGGAAATCTGCTAGGTAAAACAACAGGTTCCTTTCTCTGACCATCATAATTTTCCGAAAAATCAACAGTATCCTTATTTAAATCTCTTAAAAGTTCCATCGATATCTTAGCAAGTCTAGCTTCAGTATAACGACTAGCAGCAGCACCATCACCATCAATAGATCCAAAATTACCATGTCCATCAACAAGAGTATGTCGATAAGTAAAATCTTGTGCCATTCTTACCATAGATTCATAAATAGCAGAATCACCATGTGGATGATAATGACCCATAACAGCACCAACAGCATTAGCAGATTTCTGATATTTCTTATCAGGAGTCATACCCTCTTCATATAAAGTATATAAAATTCTTCTATGAACAGGCTTAAGACCATCTCTAACATCAGGAAGAGCTCTTGCAACAATAACACTCATCGAATAATCAAGGAAAGACTTCCTCATTTCACCAACAATATTAACAGCTACTTTTCTATCTCTTTCATGATTATTATCCTCACCCATATCTTCTATATTTAAATTTTTATCTATATTCTTATCTTCCATCATAAACCTCCTATATATCCAAATTCTCTACAAATAGAGCATTATCTTCAATAAACTTTCTTCTAGGTTCAACTTCTTCACCCATAAGTAACTGGAATGTTTCATCAGCAAGAATAGCATCATCCAAAGTAACTTGTTTTAATATTCTCTTATCAATACCCATTGTTGTTTCTCTAAGTTCTTCTGGATTCATCTCTCCTAAACCTTTCATTCTACCAATTTCATACTTCGTATTAGGAGGTAAAGTAGCTAAATATTCATCTCTTTCTACTTCATCAAGTACATATTTAATATTTTTACCATGTTTAATTGAATATAAAGGTGGTTGTGCAGCATATATATGTCCATTTTCTACTAATGGCTTAAAATATCTATAAAATAAAGTAAGTAATAATGTTCTAATATGTGCTCCATCAACATCAGCATCAGTCATAATAATTATCTTATAATATCTTAACTTAGATATATCAAATTCTTCACCAATACCAGTGCCTAAAGCCGTAATCATAGTTCTAATCTCTTCATTAGCAAGAATTCTATCTAATCTAGCCTTTTCTACATTAAGTATTTTACCTCTAATAGGAAGAATAGCCTGCGTAATAGGATCTCTTCCCATCTTAGCACTACCAGCGGCAGAATCCCCCTCTACAATAAACATTTCTGATATAGTAGCATCTTTAGAAGAACAATCAGTAAGTTTACCCCAATAATTAGTAATTTCAAGTCCACCTTTTCTTCTAGTTAACTCTCTAGCTCTTCTAGCAGCGACTCTAGCCCTAGCAGCAGTCATTGACTTTTCTATTATAATTTTAGCATCATTAGGATGTTCCATTAAAAATCTCTCAAATGCCTTAGCAAATATACTAGCAGCTACTTTTCTAACTTCACTATTACCAAGTTTAGTCTTAGTTTGTCCCTCAAATTGAGGTTCAGGTACTTTAGCAGATATAATCATTGTTATACCTTCTCTAACATCATCACCGCTAAGAGGTTCATCATTATCTTTAAGTATCTTATTTGCTTTAGCATAATTATTAATAATTCTAGTTAAAGCCAGTTTAACACCATCTTCATGAGTTCCACCTTCAGGAGTAATAATATTATTAACAAAAGAGTAAACAGTAGCATTATATCCATCATTATATTGAAGAGCTACTTCTATTGAAATATCATTTTCCATTCCTTCAACATATACAATATCTTCATGGATAGGAGTCTTATTTTTATTTACATAAGCAACAAACTCTTTAATACCACCTTCATAAACAAAAGTATCCTTCTCTCCTGTTCTATCATCCATAAGAATAATTCTAAGACCTTTATTTAAGAAAGCAAGTTCTCTAGTTCTAGTTTTTAATGTTTCGTAATTAAAAGTAGTAGTCTCTCTAAATATTTCATCATCAGGCATAAAAGTTACTGTCGTACCGGTTCTATCTTCACTACATTCTCCTATTACCTTTAAAGGTTCTACAGTATGTCCACCATTAGCAAACTTAATATAGTGAACTTTTCCCTCTTTATAAACAGTTACTTCTACCCATTTACTAAGAGCATTAACTACAGATGCTCCAACACCATGTAATCCACCAGATACTTTGTAGCCACCACCACCAAATTTACCACCAGCATGTAATACTGTATATACCGTCTCAACCGTAGATAATCCTGTCTTAGGATGTACTTCAACAGGTATACCTCTACCATCATCTTTAACAGTAACAGAACCATCTTTATTAACAATTATTTCAATATCATCACAATATCCTGCTAAAGCCTCATCGATAGCATTATCTACTATTTCCCAAACTAAATGGTGTAATCCTTTCTCACTAGTACTACCTATATACATACCAGGTCTTTTTCTTACTGCTTCAAGTCCTTCTAATACTTGAATATCCGAAGCATCATAATGTTCATTACTATTCATTTTTTATCACCTTCCTGCATCAAATTATTTCCCGGGAAATAATTTTACCATTTTCTATTCTATAAACATTAGCTTTATTTCTCACATTTTTATCAATATTTTCAATATCTGTAGTAGTAACTATTGTTTGAATATCATTATCTAAATATTTAATCACCTTATTTCTCTTATCAATATCTAATTCACTAAATATATCATCCAAAAGTAAAATAGGTGTATCAGATAAAACATCCGTAAATAGTTTAACTTCTGCTAACTTAAGAGCAAGTACAGCACTCCTTATTTGCCCATTTGAACCATATAAAGATAAATTCTTCCCATTCAAATCAAAATAAAAATCATCTCTATTAGGTCCAATAAAAGTAATCTTATACTGAATTTCTCTTGATAAATTACTTTTAAGTTTATCTTTAAACATATCTTTATCTAAATTACTAACATTAGAAGTATATATCATCTTAAGTCCTTCTAACCCTGTAATAGAACTAAATATACCATCTATATATTTATTAACTAAGTCTACATATTTCCTTCTAAAATTATAAATAACTATTGATAAACCAATATATTTATCATTAAGAATATCTAAATAATTCATATCACTCTCTTTATTAATATTAATAATCTTCAAAAATTCATTTCTTTGGCGTAAAACTAAATTATAATTATTTAAATTTGCTAAATAAATCTTATTAATTTGACTAATTTGAATATTAAAGTATTTTCTTCTACAAGATGGACTATCTTTAAATATTCTAATACTATCACTACTAAAAAGAATAACATTTATCTTAGAAATATAGTCACTTAATTTTTTGATCTCTTTTTTATTTATCTTAACAACCTTACCATTCTCATTAATTAATAGTTCAAGTTCATCATAAGAACCATTATAATCAACAATTCCTTTAATCATTGAATATCTACTATTAAAATTAATAAGATTCTTATCATTAATAGATAAAAAAGACTTCGTAACAGCAAGTACATAAATAGATTCTAGTAAATTAGTTTTTCCCTGAGCATTATCTCCTATTATAATATTTAAATTATTATTAAGTTCTAATAAAATATCATCATAATTACGATAATTTTTTAAATAAATTTTTTGTAATTTCAATATAAAGTTATTTTCTTGCCCATATTTTCACCTTTACTAATCTCATGTACCCCTATACATATATAATTATACCATATTTCAATAAAAATTAAAAGAAAAAAAACATATTTTCTATGTATTTTTTCCTTATTTTTCAACGGTTTTTCTCATAATTCCATTTAAGTATTTTTCTATCTTTATACACTTAGTAATTTGATTATCAATCGTAGTATAAGGTACCTTAATATTCATCTCTTTACCATTCTCAAAATATATTTTTGTACCATTACTTTCTTTAACATATCTAGTAATATTATTATAAGCAAGCCATATACATTTCTTAGAACTAGGAGTACATGTAGGAAAGAAAATAATCATATTATAAGAAGATACAATAATAGGAGTCTTAATATAATAATTAAAAATATCAATAACAAATTGCCTCTGAATATTATAAGAATTACCATAAAAATTACACCCATATTTAAGTAATTTAAGACAATCAATACTCAAATAAAAATCCTTATTCTTCTCCATAACATAAGTACCATATCCATTAGAAGTAAAGCACAAAACATCATCAGTAATAATATAATTTCTCATAAAATCCCCCTCTCCACATATAAAAATATGTACCATGTATTAAAGCATATAATCATGTCGAATTTTATCAAAATATGTCGTAAATTATCAAAAATTTTTCTTTTCTTAACATTTCTATCATCAAAATTACTGTTTTATCACAAAAAAAAATAGATAAAAGAATCAAATCTCTTATCTATTAAACAAATATAAATCAAAATTAGCAAGTCTTAATAGGTAAAACAAGTTGTACCAAAGAATCATCTTCATTACTCTTAATAACAATAGGAGAACTATCATTATTCATACATAAAACAATCTTTTCTTTATTAAAACTCTTAATAGCATCTAACATAAACTTAGAACTAAACGAAATCTCAATATTCTTATCATTTTCTACATTAATTTTTTCCTCTACTTTACCAATTTCTGGACTATTTGAAGAAATCATAAGTTCATTACCTTTTAAAGATAACTTAATAGTATTCTTTTCTCTATCAGAAGTAAGTAAACTAGCTCTATCAATCATATTATATAAATCATTAAAAGAACATTCAAGTAATATATTAAAATTCTTAGGAATAATATCACTAGTAGTAGGATAAGTACCAGAAAGTAATCTAGATAAAAATACAATATTACCATATTTAAATAAAACTTTATTACTAAATAAATGTAATTCTAAAGATTCTTCATCATTATCAAGCATTTTAGTAAGTTCTACTAAGTTCTTACCAGGAATAACAATATTAATATCACTTTCATCAACTTTATCAATAGCTACTAATTTTCTAGCAAGTCTATATGAATCAGTAGCAATAACATCTAATTCACCATTATTAATTCTAAAATTAATACCAGTAAGAAGTGGCCTAGTTTCACTTTGTGAAATAGCAAATACTGTTTGATTAATAATATCCTTAAATACCCCATTATTAATAACAATAGGTTCCTTAGTTTCATCTAAATCTAAATTAGGAAATTCATTAGGATTAATACCATTCAAATTAAATTCTGTATTATCTGTACTAACAATCATCTTATATCCATCAATAACTTCAATAGATATATCGGTATTAGGAAGTTTTCTTATTATCTCAACAATATACTTACCTCCTATTACTATACTACCAGTTTCTTCTAAACTTGTTAACTTATTCTTTGGTATAAAAGATCTAATAGAAACATCAGTATCACTTGCATATAAATATAATCCATCATCCTTTAAATCAAACTTAATACCTGTTAATATAGGAATTAAGTTTTTAGTAGATATTGCTCTTGCTGTATTATTCAAACTTTCTAATAATATTTCTTTCTTTACGACTAATTTCATTTTTATCATCCTCTTTCTTTTATTATTTATTATATTATTATTATTATGCTGTGGATATTGTGGAAAACTCACATATATCCTTGTTTTATATACCTTTACTTATCCACAATACTTGTTGATAACTTTAAACTTATCCACTATCAACAATTATATTCTCTTTTTTAACTCCTCAATTACTGTTTGTAACTGATAATTTGTCTCCAAATCTTTCTCTATTTTTTGATATGCACTTATTATAGTTGAGTGGTCTCTACCTCCAAAGTAAGTTCCCATTTTTGGATACGATTCATTTGTCATTATTCTACATAAATATATAGCTATTTGCCGCTGATAATTTATATCTTTACTTCTTTTTTTACCTTTTAAATCTTCAATATCTATCTTAAAGTACTCACAGACAATCCTTTGAATCCTATGAATATCATTTTTATATACACTACGTTCACTAATTTTATCTTTTAAAGCTTCAATAGCAATATCCAAAGTAACAACTCCATGGTTCATCATCAGTGCATAAGCAAAAACCCTTGTAATTGCTCCTTCTAACTGTCTAACATCAGAATCATTAATATTAGCAATATATTCAATAACTTCAATTGGAATATCTTCCGCTGCTTCCTGATGTGCTATCTTCCTTTTAATAATATCTACTCTCAGTCCAAAATCAGGTGGAGTAATATTAGCAGTAAGACCCCAATTAAATCTTGTAATAAGCCTATTTTCTAACATCTTCAAATCATCAACAGACCTGTCGGAAGCTATAATAATTTGTTTATTTGAGTCATGTAACTGATTAAAAGTATGAAAAAATTCTTCTTGCCCCTTAGTAGCGGATCCCAAAAATTGAATATCATCAATAATTAAAACGTCAATATTTCTATACTTATTCTTAAAAGAATCAATCTTATCAAAAGTATTCTTTCTAACCGCCGCTATATAATCATTAACAAACTGTTCACTTGATACATACAAAACCTTTTTATTAGTATTTTGAATAATATAATTACCAATAGCATGCATTAAATGTGTTTTACCAAGTCCACTTTTACCATATAAAAATAAAGGATTATATGCTTTACCAGGTTTTTCCGCCACCGCTCTAGCAGCAGTAAAAGCAAACCTATTCGAGTTACCTACAATAAAACTATCAAAAGTATATTCGCTATTTAGATTAGCGGAAGCACTAGTTTGATGTGGAACTCCCATATTTTCATTAGAAGTACCAATAATAACCTCTTCATTATTATCACTAATTTCATTAATTTCGTTTTCTAAAATAAATTTAAAATTAAAATTTGTTCCCGTAATAGAATTAAAAGTTTCTTCAATATCATCAATATAATTTTCTTCTAAATGTTTTTTATGTAAAGCTAAAGGAACAATAATAGTGGCAGTACCACCATCTAATTTATATAATTTAGTATCCTTAAACCAAGTATCATAAGATAAAGGAGTAATACGTTCTTTAATTTTATCAAGAAATTCATTCCATAAATTATCCGTATTCATATCAAAACCTCCTTAATCAAATCTGCCATTAATCTTATTATATCTCAAAAAAAAATTTTGTCTAGATATTTTTTTTAATTAACAGGTAAAATAACAAGTTATCCACAACTTATCAACAATATAATACCATATAAAATAAGACTTTAAAAGACTTTTCCACAATTTTTGTCAATTTTTGTTGTCAACAGTCAACAGCTTTACTTTTCCACAGCCCTGTGGATATTGTGGATAAATAAAAAAAGCCTTGATTTATAAGGCTTTATTCTAGTTACTTTTCCACTGTATCATCCACTTGTCAAATATTTTAGCATTTGTACTCTGTGGTTCTGGATTAGGAAGTTGCATTTTTACAATAAGTGGAATCTTCATCATTTTACCAAATGCAACACAAGTACCAGATTGAAGTGATTTTTGTTTTTCAATAACATCACTACTAATATTAGGAACCATCTTTTCAATATACTCCAAATCACTAGGATGGTTAATTTTAAATATTAAGAAATTACTACACTGTGATAAAACAGTTTCAGATAGTTCAGTAGGTCTCTGTGTAATTAAGTCAAGACATATACCAAATTTTCTACCTTCCTTAGCAATTCTTTCAAATATATTGTATCCAAGAATATTAATATCATTATCCTTCTGAACATATCTATGAGCCTCCTCTAGCATAAGATGCATTGGCATACTACCTCTAGTAGGAAGTTTTTTAGCAAAGTTAAAAATAATTCTTGCATATACCTTAACAAGAGCTTTAGCAAATCTATCATCTATATTTTCTAATACAAAATTAATAATTTGTGCTCTCTTATTATTACCAACTAATATTAAATCAGATATAAATTCATTTACAGTAATAAACTTATCACATTCAAAATACTTTCTCATAGAACTATTAGCAATAGTATGTAATTTAACTTTTAAAGCCGTAGCTTCAGCATAAGATTTCTCATTAAGAAGAAGTCCTTCAGATATTAATGTAAAGTTAAGAGCTACTTCTAAATCGTCAATTGTAAAGAAAGTAGGTACATAATCTTCATTCCACTTAGTCTCATTATCTACAAACTTTTTAATATATTCAGTAATAAGAATTCTTTCTACAAATTGTCCCTGACTATCAATTTCAAAACATTTTCTAAAGGTTCTAGTATAACCAACACCAGGTACTTCAACATCTAAGTTAAGTTCAGGTGTATGACAATCAGTTAAAATAGAAAATATTTGATCTCTAATTCTAGCAGATACTTGATTAGAATACATAACTGATACAATAGCGGATGCAATTAAATGGTTTTTATATCTATTAGATTCCTCATCATTTTTAGCAAATAAAGAAACATAAGCAAGCATCTTTTCAATAATCATAATTTGTGAATAATCAGTTACATCAAGTATATTAGCATAATCATCAACAGAAAGTAACCATAAAGGTAATTTAAGAATATTAACTCCCTTATCAGTATCAGTACTAAACATCTTGTAATTAAAATTATAATTATAACTAGAAATACTACTAAAAGCACTATCATATTCATCAGTATTATTAAATATAAAAATAATACTATTAAAAGGAATATAATTAGGCATAGTAAATAAATTTTGTACTAATCTAGCAACACCATAAGTTTTACCAGAACCAGTATTACCAAAAATAGCACTATGATTACTCCACATATCATCAATATTAATTTTAATAGGGCTATCGTTATACAAAGGAGAAAGTCCTAGCATCATTGCAGTATTGTCATTATACCCAGTGAGTTCTGCTAATTCATCAGCATTAATAATTCTAATTTTAGAATTAATACTAGGTTTTCTAATAATACCATCATAAAATTTGTTTCCATGAAATTCTCCTAAAAAACTAATTTTAGCCTCTCCGTTCATAATTTCTTCTACTTCACCTAATATTTTTTTATTATTTTCTTCAAAAACAACATTTAAGTTAAGTAAATCATCAGTAATAACATTATCAATTTTAACAATAGCATAATTTTTACTAATAGCAATAATTTCTTTAAACATAATCGCCCTTCTTTCTATTCTAAGTAAATTATACCAAATAAATATCAAAAAATAAATAACTTTTTAATAATTTTTTAGAGTAGTTCGCACTTTGTTGCTCACTATTTTTAAAGCCTCAAGTCTTTAAAAAATAATTTTAAGCCAAAATTGTCTTAAAATTAATATTTTTCTTCAAATATTTACAAAATATTAAATATATAGTATAATTTCATTAGTGGTGATTTCTGTGAAAAAAGAAGTAAAACAAAAAAAGAATAAAAAAAATA
>ENA-OPEC01002104-OPEC01002104.1-human-gut-metagenome-genome-assembly--contig:-NODE-2104-length-11678-cov-3.307666_pt1 | contig 11678 bp, 8 predicted proteins | sample MGYA00241622_ERZ501507 | MGnify/ENA primary metagenome ERZ501507 (study PRJEB25962, sample SAMEA2042582) | human gut metagenome | biome: human gut; feature: human-associated habitat; material: faeces... | reverse complement strand
AACTATCTGACCGAAGAAAAGCTGCTAAATAATCTTTATTTAACACACTGGCATCAGGGCGAAGCGGAAGCAATTCGGATGTGGAAAATCCATCTTTTTGGGGGAGAACAACCTTGTTCAAATTAGGACGGAGCTTTGAATACAAAACATTTTCTGTGTCGAACTGAACAATTGAACCGTTTAAATCATCTTCACCCACATACTTATACTCTATCACTCGTCCCGTTTCTTGCTCCACCATATCAAGATTTAGAAGCCATGCACCTTGACGTTCGATGTTTTTGGTACTCGGCGAGACTTTGCAAACCTCTCCCAACTTCGCCATCACACCATCTCCTCCCACACCTGCATATTATTCCGATTTCTCGTCATCTTTTTCCGTTGCCACGCTCTCGATCATTCCGGCAACCGTCTGCCCCAGCAGCATCGTGCTTGCATTCTCAGCGGTGACCACCGGGCGGCCGGTTTTGGATTCGATCTCTTTCCGGGCATTTCCGGCCACTGCGCCTCCCTGTTTGGCAACGACACGGTTTTCTTCCAGTCCCTGCGGGTTCTGGGCATTTGTCAGCTCCGTTGTGGTGGCTTCTGCCAGCATATTCAAGGCCAGTTCCAGGGTGCTCATGTTGTCGCGCAAGTTTTCCTTTTTCAGCCCTTTGAGGTTTTTATATTGCCGTGTGCTCATGCCCGACCACGCCTTGGTCACTTCGTCCGTCAGAATGGCATACTCCTGCCCCTCTTTCACGCCGTGCAACTTCCATGCGTCGGTCAACTCTTTTCGGGCGCGGATGGTTTGCAACCGCTGGTTGATCCACTCCGGGGAGTAACCTTTTTGTGCATAGGTGTCGAGTGCACGCTCGATGGTCAGTTCCGGGTCGATGATCTCCTCAATGCGTTCCCGGCCGACCATCGCCAGCCACATCTTGAACGGTTCTGCCTTTTTGGACGGCACCGACTGAATGATGCGCAGGAGCTGTTCCGTGTTGGCAACATCGGTCAAACGGCGTTTTCCGTCTGTCGCTTTCATTTTCAACTGGTGACAATTTGTCACCAGTTCACTGCCCTCAGCTTTCAAGCGCTGCTTCAACTTATTCCAATATTTTCGCCCGGTGTTGTAATCTCCGCTTTCTGTTAAAACCGTCACAACATCAACGATGGAGAAGTACCATTCTTCCTGCGTTTCATCCCATGCGGTACGAATCGGTCGGTCCTCAAACATTTGCAGTTTATCATTTTCTGTCATCGCATTTTCCTCCGTCATACCATTTCTTCCAGTTCTGCCAAACCCTTGGTGATCTCCATTTCCAGCTCATGCAGGTCGGCCAGAATTTCTGTGGTCGAGGGGTACTCCACCGGCACATACTCGGTCTCTTTGTACTTATTGATGGACAAATCGTACCCGTTGGCGGCAATTTCTTCTTTGGGCACAAAGAAGCTCTGCTCGGTGCGCTTACGGTCGGTTTCGGCATCAAGGTTATGGAACCGGGCGATGATGTCCGGGATGTCGTTTTCCTTCACCTCGGTGCGCTTGTCGTCCAGCGAGAAGCCGTCGGCTTTCATATCGTAGAACCACACCTTATCCGTTCCGCCTGCGCCGGTTTTGGTGAACACCAGCACCGCCGTGGACACGCCCGCATAGGGCTTGAACACGCCGGAAGGCATGGAGATGACCGCCCGCAGCTGGTGGTTCTCGATCAGCTCTTTGCGGATGCTCTGGTGCGCCTTGCTGGAACCGAACAGCACGCCGTCCGGCACGATGCAGGCGCAGCGTCCGCCGGTTTTGAGCATCCGCAGGAAGAGCGCAAGGAAAAGCAATTCTGTCTTTTTGGTGTTGGTGACAGCCTTCAGGTCATCGTTGATGCTCTCGGCATCCACAGTGCCCTTGAACGGCGGGTTCGCAAGGCAAATGGTGTACTTGCTGCAAATGGAGTTTTGCTTCGACACGCTGTCCTTGTAGTCGATATCCGGGTTCGTGATGGAGTGGAGCATCAGGTTCATGGCCGAAATGCGCAGCATGGTGCGGTCCATGTCAAAGCCGGTGAACATCGGGCCGGCAAAATGCTGCCACTGCTCCGAGGTCATGCTGTCCTCGTAGTGGGCGCGGAGGTACTGCGCGCTGGACACCAGAAAGCCCGCCGTGCCGCAGGCGGGGTCGCAGATGAAGTCGTCCGGCGTGGGCTGCACCAGCTCCACCATCATGTCGCGGATGTGCTTGGGCGTGCGGAACTGGCCGTTCTGCCCTGCGGTTGCCAGTTTGCCCAGCATATACTCGTACAGGTCGCCCTGCATATCAAGGTCGGCAATGTCGTGGGTGTAAAGATCCTCCAGCCCGGTGATGATCTTTTGCAGCACCTGCGGCGTGGGGATCAGGAACATGGCATCGTCCATATACCGCGCAAAGGCGGTGTTGCCCTCGTCCGGGCGGGTGGGGTCGTCTGCGATCTCCACCAGTTCGCCGTTTGCGTCAAAGTCCGGCAGACGGCCATACTTCATCTTTTTGATGGCCGGGAACACCCGCTGCTGCATGGTCAGGAAAATTTCGCGGGAATCTTTATCCTTGAAGCGGCTCCACCGCATAGACTGCCCTGCCGCGCTGGCCGGGAAGATGTGCTCCATCTTTTCGCCCGCCATGTTCTCAAAATCTTCGGTGGCAAGCTCTTTCTCGTCCAGTGACCGGATGAACATGAGATAGGTCAGCTGTTCAATGACGGTCAGCGGATTGGTGATGCCGCCTGCCCAGATGTCCGTCCAGATTTTGTCTACCTTATTTTTAATGGCTCCTGTTACCATGCGTTCCTCCTGAATGTTTGCCAATCGCAAACGCTTTGCATCTTGAATTTTTGGTGATAATATCACAATTTTATTATAGCAGTGTACGATTGCATTTTCAATGTCAGCTCCGGTGGTGTGCAATGATTCGGGAAAAGAAAAAGCCGCGAAGACTCTAACGAATCTTCGCGGTTTTTTGGTGCGCTCGAGGGAACTCGAATCCCTGGCCCTCTGATTAAAAGAGCCCACCGGGCCGAACACTCTGATTTTAGAAGTTTTGAACTTTCGTTATTTTTGTGCAAAGCATCGTGATTTTCTGCCCAGTAATTTCTGCATCCTTTGCCGTATTTTGCAAGTCAGAGTACCCATTGCATCCCTTGAAACCGTGCAAAAACAGTGCAGAAACCGTGCACTTACTCTGGGACAAATGAAAAATGATGATTTTTGATCCATGACTTGGTGGCGATTTGAGTGACCACAAAGGTATATTTGATATATAGGAAGAAGAATGCCCACTCGTCTGAGGAGTTCTCAGGGAGTGGGCAGTTTCACACAAGTGGTTAATATAATTTCGATTATGATAATTCAAATTATATTAAGACATTCCATGGGCTGTAACAGCTTCACCGCTTGGTTTTCAAAAACCACCTGTTGATAGCGGTGTTACTTCTTCACAAATTGGTATACGCCATATTCTGGTGACGTCACCAATCCATGCTTGATAAGATTCTTGATAATAGAGGATGCACGAGATTTCTGAACGCCATATAGCTGTGCAACGTTTATGCTGCGGAACTGATATTGATACCGATATCTCTTGAAAAGTTCAAGCGTCCGCTCTTTTGTACTTGTAGTTAGTCTCGTGCCATTCAGCCTTTCGCAAAGTTCACTCACTTCTGCATCCGTACTCATTCCGTGGAGCACTGTAGAAGTTTCCGCACTTTCCGCAGAGGTTTCCGCACTTTCCGCACCACTTGCCACACTTTCCATACTGATCTGTGCCGGAGTCGCTACACTTCTATTCGGCAGTGTGACGATAAAGAAATCCGAATCCGAGTAGAAGGTCGGCTTCTGGGCTACTTCCACATAAGAGTTCAGGATGCGGTCAATGCCGCTGCCACGGCGCTCCATAAAGCCGAGTCGTGAGAACACATCCGAGATCACCTGATTGCGCCGCATAGACGGAATGTGCCGGATATCCATATCCTGCACCCTGCGGCCATTCATCATGCCGCCCGGCGAAGTGATCTCCAGCCGATCATCGAACACTTCTACATGAATCTCCGAACCAAGAATCTGATAATTCCGATGGATCAGCGCATTGACCAGCACCTCACGAACGGCTTTATATGGGTAGTCACTGCGTTCTTCACGGGTCATGCCCCGAATACTCCAGGGATTCTTGCTGTTGTTGCGGACAAAATCTTCCGCATTTTGCAGTAGCGTGATCAGACTTGCACCCTGAAATTCCTTGTCATCCAGAGCATCTTCTTCAATGCTACCCTTGTAGTTGCCTTTCCAGCGGGTGCAGAAAATACGGGATTGTTTCAGAACGCCCTGATCGCAGAGTAACAGGCCGCCATTCGTAATCTGTCCATCATCTGTTACCAATCCTGCGGATGGCAAGTCTTTTTCGAGGTCGAAATCCTCTTTTTTCAGATTCTTAAATGTCGCGGCCAGCAGTGTAAAACTGACATCACCCACTCGATAAGAACTGGGCAGGGCATCAAAGGTCTGGTTCATGCCTTGCAAAATCAATTCGTTCAGTTCCCGTGAAGTGGCTTCTTCGGACTGGTCGCCATGCCGCACATAGGCCGTATGGGAACCGTCAAAGGCATAATAATATGGATACGCCGGGCCGTCCTGTACTTCCAGATCAACGCAGGACTTGCCCTCTATTTCGACCTCCCGCACTCGATAGCGTGGTGTAGGGTCAATGCGGACTTTGATAAGTTCTGTCAATCTGCTCACCACAGCCTGCGGATTTTCTAATCCTACGACCTCGCGCGGCTCATTCTTTACGCCAAAAATCAGGTGTCCGCCCTCGGTATTGGCAAATGCCGACACGGATTTCAGCCAGCTGCGCGGCTTTTTCTCTTCAAGACGTTCCTTGTAATCAACATGAGAGGCTTCAATGTAATGGTCGAGGGGAAAAGGCATGGTATCACCTGCTCGCTTCTTAATCTTTAGCGTTTGTAAATTCATTATACCTTATTTGAAGGCCAAATTCAAAACTTTTTATCCGTTTAGTGCCTGCTGAGCTTTTTGCCTGAGCAACGATTGATTTTCCAACCTGATTAGAGTATCATTAAAATGAGTTGTTGTATCTTGTCGTTGAAAGTTAATTTTCGCTTTAGTCAGTCGATTGCGGGGACTCTTCTATGAAAATTCTGGATAATATCAACCATACTGTTCGGGAAGATTTACAGGATACTATGCAGAAAGGGAGCCGCGTGTCCATTGCTGCGGCCTGTTTTTCCATTTATGCGTATCAGGAATTAAAGAAACAGTTGGAAGAAATCGCGGAACTTCGCTTTATTTTTACTTCACCGACCTTTGTGCAGGAAAACACGCCAAAAGAGCGGCGAGAGTTCTATATTCCGAAATTGACCCGCGAAAAGAGCCTTTACGGCACAGAATTTGAGGTTCGCTTGCGGAATGAACTCACCCAAAAAGCACTGGCGAAGGAATGTGCCGACTGGGTGCGACGGAAAGTAAAATTTCGTTCCAACGTCAGTGGAGAGCAAATGCCCGGTTTCATGACGGTTGGTGAAAGTTCCTATATGCCAATCAGTGGGTTTACAACGGTTGACCTCGGTTGTGAGCGCGGAAACAACGCATACTACCCTGTTCAGCGAACCGAAGTCTTTGAAAACGGCCGTTACTTTTTGTCGCTGTTTGATGAAATCTGGAATGATTCTTCCCGACTTCAGGATGTTACAGACATTGTATTGCAAAGCATCAGCACAGCTTATCGAGAAAACAGCCCGGACTTTATCTATTTCTTCACCCTCTACAATATTTTCAGTGAATTTTTGGAGGATGTGTCAGAAGATAATCTTCCAAATGAAGCTACAGGCTTCAAGCAGAGTAAAATCTGGAATATGCTTTATGATTTTCAGCGAGATGCAGCGTTGGCCATTATCCACAAGCTGGAACAGTATAACGGCTGCATTCTTGCAGACAGCGTGGGCCTTGGCAAGACGTTCACTGCACTGGCTGTAATCAAGTACTATGAAAATCGCAACAAATCCGTTTTGGTGCTCTGTCCCAAAAAGTTGGCAGCAAACTGGAACATCTATAAAGGCAACTACGTCAACAATCCACTGGTAGAAGACCGTTTCCGTTACGATGTGTTGTACCATACAGATCTGAGCCGTTCCGGCGGAACCTCTAACGGTATTGACCTTGCTGCACTTAACTGGGGGAACTTTGACCTTGTTGTGATTGATGAAAGCCACAATTTCCGCAATGGCAGTAATACCTCTACTGATGAGAAAGAAAACCGCTACACAAAATTGATGAATCGCGTGATTCGTTCTGGGGTGCGCACCAAGGTGCTGATGCTTTCGGCAACACCCGTAAATAATCGTTTTGTGGATTTGAAAAACCAACTTGCGCTTGCCTATGAGGGAGATGCCGGAAAAATCAATGAAAAGCTGAATACTTCGTCTCCGATTGATGAAATTTTCCGGCAGGCGCAAAAGGCTTTCAATACATGGAGCAAGCTTCCTGTCACAGAGCGTACCACAAATGCGCTGCTTGCGGCACTGGACTTCGATTTCTTTGAGGTGCTGGACAGTGTGACGATTGCACGTTCTCGCCGACATATCGAAAAATACTATAATATTTCTGATGTTGGTACTTTCCCGGAACGGTTGAAGCCGATCTCTGTGCAGCCGTGCCTGACAAGTCTTGATAATGCAATCAACTATCAGCAGATCTATAATGTACTGGATTCGCTGACGCTGCACATTTACACACCAACCAGCTTTATTCTGTCCTCTCGGATTTCCAAATACATCGACCCCAGCCAGCATGGAAAGGGACTGACGCAGGCAGGCCGTGAAGAGGGAATCCGCCGTCTGATGAGCATTAACCTGCTCAAACGGCTGGAAAGTTCTGTTTATGCGTTCCGGCTGACGATTGACCGAATCAGTAAACTGATTGAAGATACCATGCAATCGGTACGTTCCTATCAAAATGGCAGCCGTGTGCTGGAGCTGAACGACATTTCCGATGCAGCCGATTGGGATGATGATGACCAGAACAACGACATTTTTACAGTCGGCCGCAAAGTAAAGATTGATCTTGCGGATATGGATCATGTTTCGTGGCTGCATGATCTGGAAAAGGATGCTGAAAATCTGGAGCTTCTTTCCCTGATGGTGCAGGATATCACACCTGCATACGATGCCAAGCTGCAAGAACTGCTGCGCCTGATTGACGAAAAGCAAAGGCATCCCATCAATCCCGGCAACCGGAAGATCATTATTTTTACTGCGTTTTCAGATACTGCTGACTATCTGTATCAGAATATTTCCGGCTATGTAAAGCAAGCGTTTGGGATGAACACTGCCGAAATCACCGGCAGCGTGGATGGTAAAACAACCATTCCCAAACTCAGTGGTGATCTGAATACAGTTCTCACCTGCTTTTCGCCCATTTCCAAGCGGCGGGACAGCCTGCCGAACGCGAACCATGCGGATATTGATTTGTTGATTGCCACCGACTGCATTTCCGAAGGTCAGAACTTGCAGGACTGTGATTATCTGATCAACTATGATATTCACTGGAATCCTGTGCGCATTATCCAGCGTTTTGGCCGCATTGACCGCATCGGAAGCCAGAATCGCTGCATCCAGTTGGTCAACTTCTGGCCGGATGTGGATTTGGATGAGTACATCAACCTGAAGGGCCGCGTGGAAACCCGGATGAAGCTGACGGTCATGACTTCCACAGGGGATGATAACCTCATCAGCCCGGAAGAAAAAGGTGATTTGGAATATCGCAGTGCACAGCTCAAACGGCTGAAAAATGAGGTGGTCGATCTGGAAGAAATGTCGGGCGGCATTTCCATTATGGACTTGGGATTGAACGAGTTCCGGCTGGACTTGCTGGACTATATGAAGAAACACGATGATGTGGAGCATACGCCGCTTGGGATGCACGCAATTGTTGCATCTACGCCCGATGCACCTCCGGGTGTGATCTTTGTTCTGAAAAACATCAACAATGAGATCAATGTGGATCAGCAAAACCGTCTGCATCCATTCTACATGGTTTATATTGGGCAGGATGGCTCGACTGTCTGCGATTATCTTTCTCCGAAAGAGCTGCTGGATCGTCTGCGGCTGCTCTGCAAAGGCAAAACCGAACCCGACCAGAGCCTTTGTCAACAGTTCAATCAGGCCACGGACGATGGAAAGAATATGTCTGCCTATTCTGAATTGCTGAGCGAGGCCATCCGTTCCATTCTGGATGCAAAGGAAGAGAGCGACATTGACAGTCTGTTCAAGATGGGCGGTACGACGGCCCTGCTTTCTTCGATTTCCGGGCTGGATGACTTTGAACTGATTTGCTTCCTTGTGGTACAATAAGAGGTGAGATCAATGCTGGGCTTTCCACCCTCCACGGAGTTTAACAAACGGATTCCGAAACAGAAGTTCTATGAAAACGCTGCCGTTCCAGCGGCAGTCAAGCGATTGTTTGCAGACCAGCTGCGCTGTATCTACTGGCGCAACAAGCTGGCAGTGCCCACCTTGAATCTCACTGCCGGAGAGCGGGTGACAGAGATCGAGATTTTCGAGCTGTGTCTGACCGGGCCAAAACTGGATGAAGCTGTTCTGCGCCAAATCGACAGTGAAATCCCCTATCACATTCTGTTTGTTCTTTCTTATGAGAATAAGGTGCAGGCTTGGATCGGCTGTAAAGATACATCTGCGAACAGCAGTGCCAAGGTAAGCCGCTATCTGCATACAGACTGGATGCCAGAAACAGAATTGTCCCTTGCGATAAGCGGCCTGAGTCTGGATGCAGTCTATGATGGACTGGTGCGGCAGATTGCCCGATTGCAGGGTGAGAACTGGAACGCCGCATACAGCATTGCCGAGAACATCCAACGCTCTGCGGAACGTGAAAAACTGCAAAAGCAGATTGCGGCATTGGAGAATAAGATTCGGAAAGAGAAGCAGTTCAATCGTCAGGTGGAGATGAATGCAGAACTGAAACAACTAAAAAAGAATCTGGAACAACTTACAAAGGAGGAGTTATAAGATGGATAACAATCTTTCTTCGGTTCATACCGCTGCCGAAATACCAGATATGCGGTCAACTATTGACGACATTCAGAAAATTTTGCAAACAATTCCGTTTAATGAAGATGCGGCGCGCCAAAAGATTTATGAAATAAACGCAAAGCATCCAGATAATAAAATGATTTGGAACTTGTTTCATGCAAACATTCCTTCTGGGATTTCGATTCAACAAGCGTCAAAAGAAAACCTGTACCAAGATTTGCAGTGGAAAGCATATTATCTCGAAGCAAAAATCCTTGGAAAGTCCGTTGATGAAATGCGAAAGGATTTACAGAATCAGTGAAAGAACGTATACGAAGGCATTGGGAAAGAAACAAGTGGATTTATCTGTGGGCCGGGATAAGCATTTTGTTTGCAATTATCGTCCAATGTCTTTTTAGCAAGTCGGCTTCCAGTGAAATATTTCATGCAAAATGGGGTGCAGGCGATATTTTAACCTATGCCAGTACAGTAGCTCTTGGTTTGCTGGCAGTTTGGCAAAACCAAAAATTCAAAGAAGAAAATGATAAATCGCAAGAAAGACTTGAAAAGCTAACTCGGCAAGCAAATGAATTGGCGATAATTGGGAAAATTATAGATAACCGCAGTGCTAAATTACAACGGTTACAGAAATGCTTCTCTGAGTTTGAATTAGTTTCCAGTGTTGGTGATATAAGTACAATGAGTACTGGTGTAAAAGATTTTGACGAATTGCAAAGTCACCTGACAGAACGAACGTTAGATCTTATAAGTAAATCTCAAGTACTTATAATTGAAATCTTTGGAAATACTGGAATTGGATGCAAGAAAATATATCAATCAATTAGCAGATTACAAAGTGCAACGCAAAAAATAATTGATTACTATTATGCAGGTGCTTTAGAACCTATCAACCCTAACATACTTGATGAGTATATCAAAGCACATCAAGAATTTGTTACAGAACAAGCCCATTATTTAATAAAAACAGAAGAAATCTTAAACGCAATATCTTATGAAGATGTATCGTTAGCAGACATTAGAGATTTTATAAATAGTACAAGCAAAAAACAGGAGGACTCTCCCAATGAACAGCAAACTTCCCCTTCAGACCCCCAACCTGACATCCCAGAACATTGATAAAATTGCTGCCCTTTTCCCCAACTGCATCACAGAAATGCTGGACGAGGAAAAGAGTACCCCTGACCACAAGGTTTACAAGCGTGGTATCAACTTTGAACTGCTGAAGCAGATGCTCTCGCCGGACGTTGTGGACGGGGATGAAGCATACGAGTTTACATGGGTGGGCAAAAAGGCATCCATTGTGGAAGCCAACAAGCCCATCCGCAAGACCCTGCGCCCCTGCCCGGAAGAAAGCAAGAACTGGGATGATACCGAGAATCTCTACATTGAGGGCGACAATCTGGAAGTGCTCAAGCTCTTGCAGGAAAGCTATCTCGGCAAAGTCAAAATGATATACATCGACCCGCCATACAACACAGGAAGAAACTATATTTATAGAAATGATTTTTCTATAGGCAAGGACGAATATGACGAACAAGCAGGCTTTATAGATGAAGATGGAGCACGATTAGTTTCAAACCCGGTTGGAGCAGCCAGATTTCATTCTGTATGGCTCTCAATGATGTATCAGAGATTATTACTGACAAGAAATCTTTTGACTGATGACGGAATATTGGTGTGTGCAATTGATGAAAATGAGCTTTTTTCGCTTGGACTAATTTTGAAAGAAGTTTTCGGAGAGGGTCGCTATGATCATGTTTGTGTGTCGGTAGTACATAATCCGAGAGGACAACAAGGGAAAAACTTTTCATATACAAATGAATATGCAATCTTTGTTTTTCCTAAAGACTTAAAGGTAATCGCAAACAAAAGGATTGCTGCGGAAGATGTTGCATGGTCTCCTCTGAGAAACTGGGGCAGTGAATCAGAAAGGACGGATGCTAAGAATTGCTTTTATCCAGTAATTGTGAAAGATGGAAAAATAATAGGTTTTGGAGATGTAACTCCAGATGAATATCATCCAGCACAGACAGAAAGAAAGGGAGATACATATTATGTATATCCTATCGACAGACAAGGAGTGGAACGCAAATGGAGATATGCGAGGCAAACAGTTGAAAACATCTGGAACATGCTTCGAGCCAAAGAAATCTCTGGCGGATATGATATCGAGTTAGGCAAGACCTTTGGCCTTCAAAAAACTATCTGGGACGACAAAAAGTATGATGCAAATGAGTATGGCACAAAAATTGTAAGTGAGCTTGTTCCTGGCGGAGGCTTTTCTTTTCCTAAAAGTCTCTATACGGTATACGATGCAATTTATGCAGGTACAGCAGATGATAAAGAGGCCATTGTGTTAGACTTTTTTCGGGGTCAGCCACTACCGCTCATGCAGTAATGAAACTTAACGCCGAGGATCATGGAAAAAGAAAATTTATCATGGTTCAACTTCCTGAAAATCTTGATGAAGCAATTATAAGGCCCGGATTAGATGCGCGCTTAAAGTCAAATATAAAAGAAACCATTAAATATCTCGATAAAAAAGGGTATCCTCATACGATATGTAGCATAGGCGAGGAGCGTATTCGCAATGCAGGGATAAAGTTAAATAAA
>ENA-OPEC01002103-OPEC01002103.1-human-gut-metagenome-genome-assembly--contig:-NODE-2103-length-11687-cov-4.059491_pt1 | contig 11687 bp, 7 predicted proteins | sample MGYA00241622_ERZ501507 | MGnify/ENA primary metagenome ERZ501507 (study PRJEB25962, sample SAMEA2042582) | human gut metagenome | biome: human gut; feature: human-associated habitat; material: faeces... | reverse complement strand
AGGGGGAGGAGTACCAACTCAATGGCACGGGGATATTGTTATTTGTTAATTAAGTCCCCGCCTCCCCCAAGAGGGAGGAGTACCAACTCAATGGCACGGGGATATTGTTATCTCAAGCATCAATCCCTAAGGCTACGGATGAAATCAAAAGTTCGCAAGATAGTTCTTCCCCCCTTGGGGGGATTAGAGGGGGGCTTCAAACATATCCGCCTGCATCACATTCCCCTCATACAGATTACGCCCCAAGTGTTCGTAGGCGAGTTTAGTTGCCATACGGCCGCGAGGCGTGCGCTTGATGAATCCCTCCATGATGAGGAACGGCTCGTAGACCTCCTCCACCGTACCCGTGTCCTCACCGATGGCCGTTGCGATTGTCGACACGCCCACCGGACCGCCACGAAACTTATCGATAATCGTCAGCAATATCTTATTGTCGATTTCATCGAGGCCGTAACGGTCTATGTTCAAGGCCTGCAATGAAAGTTGCGCGATGGCGATGTTGATACGGCCGCTGCCCTTCACCTGAGCGAAATCGCGCACACGGCGCAACAAAGCATTCGCTATACGGGGTGTACCTCGCGACCGCCGTGCAATCTCCACCGCCGCATCATCGTCTATAGGCACGTTCAGTATGCTCGCACTACGCTTTATGATGGTTGTCAGCGTCTCCGGGTCATAATATTCCAAATGCAGGTTGATGCCGAAACGCGCGCGCAACGGAGCCGTGAGCAGTCCGCTTCGAGTCGTCGCGCCCACCAGCGTGAACGGGTTCAGGTCTATCTGTATCGACCTCGCCGACGGCCCTTTGTCTATCATTATGTCTATCCTGTAATCCTCCATCGCCGAGTACAGATACTCCTCCACAACGGGCGACAGACGATGGATTTCATCGATGAAAAGGACATCATTCGGCTCCAGTGAGGTCAGGATGCCCGCCAGGTCGCCCGGCTTGTCGAGCACCGGACCGCTTGTCAGTTTGAATCCTACGCCCAGCTCGGCCGCGATGATGTTGCTCAGCGTTGTCTTGCCCAGTCCCGGCGGACCGTGCAGCAGCGTATGGTCGAGCGGCTCACCGCGATATTTGGCGGCCTCAACGAACACTTCAAGGTTTTCCACCACCTTCTTCTGACCGCTGAAATCGCTGAATTGCAATGGTCGCAGCGCGTTCTCAAAGTCTTTCTCCGCGCCCGATGCCTTCTCCCGCCTTATGTCAAAGTCTTCTGCCATGTTGCAAATGTACACAAAAACTACGAGATTTGCCACTACGGGAATAAAGAAAATGATTAAAGGCGAGGACTAAAACACAAAACCGATACAATTCAAATCGCATAATTTATCATTTCGCAAAGGCCAAGAACCTCATTTTGTAAATAAAAGCTACCGAAAATTAACATTGTTAACGCAGAAAATGCCCCCTCAAAATTGCAGAAAAATGCATTTTTCGAGCCAAAAACAGAACTCCGGTGAGCGCAAAAAGGCGATTTTAGAGCAAAAAACTGCACATTCGCCCCACGAAGTGTGCAATTTTACAGCCGCGAGAGACCGTTTTTCGCCCGATTTTTACCACCCGAAAAACACCATTCCTAAATGTTAACGCCGCAAAAGTGCCACTTTTGCATTCTGACGGAGCCACTTTCAGAGCGCAACGGAGCCACTCTTGAACGCTAACGGAGGCACTTTTGGAGCCTAAAAGTGGCACTTTTGCACTCCAACGGAGCCACTTTCAGAAAATGAAAGGGGCAAAAACGCACTCCCGAAAGGCCAAAAACGCCACAAAACCGCATAACCACTTGAGCATCAGCCCCTTATAACGATTTTGCCTAAAACACAAAATCAGGCCGTTTTTGCGAGCAAGAAAACTTTCGATTGAAAATTCGCGAAAATACGGAACAGTCTTGTAAAGATTTTTTCAAACAGCAAATAAACCTTAAAAACTTTTAATTCCCCATTTCTAAACGGTCCAAACTGAATATACACATAAAAAGAGAGCATACCTTCATTTTCGGGTATGCTCTATTTTTTATGACTCCATGTCATTTTCACAATTATTTTTTTAAGCCGAAACATCACTTTGCGGCATTCCGTTCGAAGCACCTATCATCCTCACTTTCCGCTCAAACTCGTCACGGCCGCAGATGGCTTTGCTCTTGATTCTCGCCCGGTAGTTGTATATGGAATTTGGCGAATAGTTGAGGAATTCTGCTATCCGCGAGCTTTCCTCTATGCCGAGGCGGATAAGCGCGAATATGCGCAGGTCTTTGGTGAGCGTGTTTTCCTGTGTGGGCATGATACGTGCGTCCTCCCTCAACAATTTGTTGAAATTCTCGACAAATGTAGGGAACAGCCGCAGGAAAGTCTTGTCGAAATTGGCAAGCAGCAGTTTGTGCTCGTCTTCCTTGAGTTGTCCCGTGCCTGTCAGCTTCATCAAATCCGCGGTTTGGTTCAGCTTTAGCTTGCGGTTAATCATGATACGGTATTTGTCCAGCTTGTCTATATATGCAGAACAGGTGCTGAAGAATTCGCCTATATATTCATCCTTGACGTGATTTGACTCAATCAGGCGCGAGTTGACAACCGACAGTTGCGCGTTCAGGTCGCTTAAGCGGCTGTTGGTCTGTGACAAATCCGCGTTGGCCGTCTTCAGTTCGTTTCTCACCACGGCCAACTGTCTGCGTTTCTTCGATACGTATATCAGTGCGGCAAACAGGCCTATGACCAACAGGCTGATGAATACCGTAAGCCAGATAAGACGTGAATTCACCGCATTCAACTGCTCCTGGTAAGAGCTGCTTATCATAGACAGCACCGGAGACACTGTCCAACTGCGCAGGTGTGCGTTGAATCTCTGTGTGCACTCCCATGAGAACTCCACATACCGGTTACTCCGTCCGAGGTCTCCTTCCTGACCCAGTATCTCGGCGAGACTCCATAATGACGCCTGATCCATTATGGCATTGTGGATGTCGCATAGCGCGGAGACCGCGAGCCAGTGCTTCCTCTGTTCCTTGTCGCCCAGTTTCTTGTATATCTCGGAGCGGAAGAACGCCATTATGGCATAGTCGTGCGTGCCCTCGTCTACTCTGCTCATCCATGAGTCGCATATCTTTTTGGCTTCGTCCGGCTTATTGTCGTTGATGAGTTGCTGCACACGCTCCTTCATGTATTCGGCGGATGTGTGATCCATTATGAGGTAACAGGAGTCTCGGTAGCTTATGGACTTGTCATAATATATCTTGCACAATGCCTTGTCCTGTGTGTAATATCCCATCTCTCCATACAAGCGTTCGGCGGCAAGCAGATATGTTATTTTGCGGTTGCCAGTCAGTTGCGTGTCGTCTATGCGTTTCAGATAGACTTCACCTTCAGAGTATGCTCCTGAAATCGCGTATTGGCTGACGAGTGCTATGTAGCTGTCGGCCAGAAGTTCTTTGTCGCCTGCCCCCCCCGCAAGGCTTATGCACGAATTGAGCATGGCTATGGCAGAGTCGTTGTTGAACGAGGCGTATTCCTTATACAGGTTCCATGTTTCCCTGTAACGCCCGAGCCAGTCTTTTGCCAGTTCAATATTTTTCTTGTATTTAGCAATCCTCGCACTTTTCTTCTCCATATAAACGTCATGCTGCTCTATTGCCGTGTCTATTTGCTTATACAGTTCTTTAAGGGCGGCTGTGTCGGCTTGCGCTCCCGGATATGAATATAAAGCAATGAGAAAAAACAGGATTCTGATTCTATTCATGATATAACAAAGTTAATACTTTTAGGTTTTTGCAAAAATAAGAAAATAATCATAAACCGTAAAACATTTCATGGAAAAAATGTTCTCTCAATGTAACCAAAATGCTTGTTTCCCGTTTTTTCATACTGTATGAATCATACAGCAGTCTATATGCCATCGTGCCTTAGCTGCTCCTTAACAACCTGATTATCAAGACAATGTGTATTCTTATGAGTAAGAAAAGTCTATATGCACCCCTTTGCAGCCTGTTCTGTCATTTGAAAAAGTACTAATTTTGTGCCAATAAATTTTATTAACGTTTGATAACTAACTAACTTTTTATGAGAAAACATTCAAGACATTGGAAAATGACACGGCATATCATGCTCGTGTTATTCGCATTTCTCTTCTCTGGAGCGGCATTTGCCCAAAAAGGGAAAATCTCCGGAACGATTGTGGACGAAAGCAATGAGCCTGTCATTGGTGCCACGATTATGGAGAAAGGCACACAGAACGGCGCTGTGACAGACATTGACGGCCATTTCACCGTGAATGCGGAAGCAGGCAAGACGCTGCGCATCTCGTATGTGGGATTCATCACTCAGGAACTGAAAGCAAAGGACGGCATGAGGATTGTGCTCAAGGAAGAGGCGAGCAGCCTGAACGAAGTGGTCGTAATCGGCTATGGCTCTGTGCGCCGTAACCACCGCCGTATCCTCGGTGTCGACGGAAGACCTCGACACGCGCCCCATCGTATCTGCCGCACAAGGTATGCAGGGCAAGGCCGCCGGATTGCAAATCTCACAGGCCAACGGCCAGCCTGGTTCGTCGCCAACCATACGCGTGCGCGGTACCACTTCTATGAACAAGAGCAATAATCCGCTCTACGTGGTCGACGGTGTTCCGTTTGAGGACATTGACTTCCTCGCCGCCGATGACATCGCCGACATACAGGTGCTGAAGGACGCTTCATCGGCAGCCATCTACGGTTCGCGTGCAGCAAACGGTGTCATCATCATCACAACCAAGCAAGGCAAGAAGGGAGTAGCAAAGATCTCGCTGAACGCACACTACTCGTTCTCCGAGGTGCGCGATGACCAGAAGGTATTGAACACAGCCCAATACAAGGAACTGATGGACGAGATTGGCCTCGTGAAGCTGCCCGACGGTCTCACCGACCAGACCGACTGGAAGAAGGAGACTTTCCGTACAGGAAACGTGCAGAACTACCAACTCTCCATCACCAACGGTACGGACAAGCTGCGTTATTATCTGTCGGGCGGTTACACAAGCGAGAACGGTGTCATCAAGCAGACCGACTTCGAGCGCTACAACTTCCGCGCTGCCATCGAGAACGACCTCAAGTCATGGCTTACGCTCAACGCCAGCGTGACCTACTCTGACTATACTTACCGCGGAGCCATCATCTCAGGTGCGGGAGCAAACCGTGGCGGTGTAGTAACCTCTATTATCAACACTCCGACCTACGCTCCTGTCATGGATCCGGAGAATCCCGATCAGTTCTACAAAAACTTCTACGGCGTGAACATCACTTCACCGCTTGAGAACCTTGCGCGCAGCAAGAACACGGAAAGCAACTACAACAAGCTGATCGCTACGGGTAAGGCTACCGTCAGATTCACAAAGGACCTTACGTTTACATCATCACTCTCTATGGAGCGTACACAAGGCCTTTACACTGCATTCGTCGACCCGTATGAGACAAGCATCGGACGCGACGACCGCGGAACAGCCAATGACAACCGCTCGATACGCACAACCATGACATTCGACAACGTACTGAATTACAAGAAAAAGTTCGGACAGCACGGCATTGACGTAATGGCAGGTTCGTCGAGCACGACAGACAAGAGTTCGAATAACTGGATGAGCGGAAGCGATTTTGCCAACGGCGACATTCATACGCTGAACGCTGCAAACCGCGTTTCGTGGAACGGCAGTGGCAGTTGGGCAGGCGAATGGGCCATACAGTCATACTTCGGACGCGTGGCATATAACTTCGCAGACAAGTATCTCGTAACTGGAAATATCCGTGCCGACGGTTCTTCGAAACTCGCCCCGGGACACAAATGGGGCTACTTCCCGTCAATGTCTGCGGCATGGCGCATATCGGAAGAGAAATTCATGAAGAACGTGAAGTGGATTAACGACTTTAAACTGCGCGGTGGATGGGGACAGACAGGTAACCAGGCCGGACTGGGCAACCATGACTATCTCGCCGCCTATAATATAAACCGACAGCAATGGTATGGCGAAGGCAAAGACGAGCACGCAACACCTACGCGTTCGCAGTCTACGCTCAGCAACCCAGACCTTACATGGGAGACAACAACGCAGACTGATATAGGTCTCGACATCACGATGTTCCGCAACCGACTGACATTGTATGCTGACTATTATTACAAGAAAACCACGGATATGCTCATGACGGCAACACTTCCGGCAGGTTCCGCGGCTGCACGCACACTTATATATAACGGTGGTACGATGGTGAACAAGGGATGGGAATTTACTGTAAGTTCAAAGAATATCATTTCTAAGGACTTCAAATGGAATACAGACTTCAACATCTCTTTCAACAAGAACGAACTTAAGAGCCTGAGACTTACACAGGTGTATTATGCGGCAAAGACAACCGACTTCGCGGATGAGTATGTAGTGCGCAACACTCCGGGACGTCCGTTGGGAAGTTTTTACGGATATATATCTGACGGCGTTGACCCGGAAACTGGCGAACTGATGTACCGTGATGTCAATGAAGATGGTGTCGTGTCGTCATCCGACCGTACATATATCGGCGATCCGAATCCGGATTTCACCTTCGGTCTTACAAACACCTTGTCCTACAAAGGCTTCAACCTCAGTATACTGATACAAGGTTCCTACGGCAACGACATATATAATGCAAGCCGCATGGAGACAGAGGGAATGTATAACGGAAACAACCAGACAACACGCGTGTTGGAGCGTTGGCGCGTGCCAGGACAGATTACATCAGTGCCAAAGGCCGGTTTCGAGATGCACAACTCGACATATTTCCTTGAGGACGGCTCTTACGTACGTCTGAAAGACATCTCTCTCTCATACGATGTACCACGCGGGATAATAGGCAAGATAGGACTCACACGCCTACAGCCGTACTGCTCTTTCACCAACCTTATAACACTGACAAAGTATAAGGGCTATGACCCGGAGGTAAACCAAAACGGCAACAGCGGTACCGTGCAGGGACTCGACTGGGGTACATATCCGCTGACACGCAGTTTCTCACTCGGAGTTAAAGTAGAATTCTAAATCAAGCACGACAATGAAAATGAAAAAGATATATCAAGCAATCTTATTGGGAACAATAACCATGAGTTTCACAGCTTGTTCCCTTGACATTGACCCGATATCAGACGCAACGGAGATAACCGAGGGCACAAGCTCGCAGGTGGGCAACTCGCCTACGCTGAAAGACAGACAGGCTGCACTCGACCAGCGTACAAACCTCTATAACCTGCTGCGTGACCGTCAGGAACACTGGTCGCTCGACAAAAAGCTCATCGCCGACACTCATTCAGACAACGCATACGCAGGTACTACGGGCGCGGAGGTCGTGCCTTTCGAGACAAACTCCATTGACCCGAGCAACAGTGTACTCTCACGAGACTGGAACCGTTACCTTGAGGACATAGCGAAGTCTAATGTCTTGATCGTCAGTTGTGATTCGCTGTTGAAGCATGGACTTATAAGCGACGCGGAGAACAAACAGTGGAAAGCCGAAGGCAAGATATTCCGTGCCATGGTAATGTTCGAGATGGCACGCCTGTGGGGCTCGTTCCCGCTTATCACGACACTGGCGGAGACCATCACGTACGACAACATTGATGAGGTATATCCTACATATTTCCCGCCAAAGTCAACACGTGAGGAATGCTATGCGCAGATCGTGAGCGACCTTGAGGAAGGCGAGAGATATGCTCCCGACCATAAGCCGGAAGACCGCACAGTAATGTCAAAGGTCGTGGCACAGGCCATGCTGACAAAGGTATATGCCGAACTGCATGAATATGACAAGGTCATCGAATATGCGGAGAAGGTGCGCGGTGCAACGGGAATGCAACTGGAGCCAGACTTCGCAACCCTGTGGGCATACGATGCGGAGAAGAAGGACTGCGTGAAGCACAATACATCGGAGAGCATTCTCGAGGTGACAAACATCGACAACTGGGAGGTGTGGATGTATACCAGCCCGGAAAACGACCCGGGTTTCTGGTTCACATGGGCAAAATGGATTACTCCGTCGCGCGACCTTATAAACGCTTTCAACGCTGAGGGCGACGTTGTGCGCTACGAACAGACTGTAGCGTGGCTCAGTTGCGACTGGAGCAACTATTATCCCGAAAGCCACTATGCTTTCATGAACAAGTGCCGCTCTAACCGTACAAACAGATATATGCTCCGTTTGGCGGACATCATCCTTCTTGAGGCAGAGGCTTACGCCGAGCTGGGCAACGGCTCAAAAGCCGCCGAGCTGGTGAACATCGTGCGCGACAGAGCAAAACTGACACCAGTAAACGGTAGCGGAGACATGAAGGAAACAGTGCTGAAGGAACGCCGTTTAGAGCTGGCCCTCGAGGGCGAACGGTGGTTTGACCTTGTACGCACAGGCAATGTCGAGAAGTATATGAACAATGTATACTCCAAAGACAACGGCCGACTCGCACAGAAACGTACATTCGATGAGAACAGCTATCTGCTACCGATACCGCAGACCGCTCTCGACGAGAACGTCAACCTCGAACAGAATCCTGGATATTAAAAGAAAACAACTATTAAACGACAAACAAAAATGAAAAAAAATATGATGATATTATCAATCGCCGGAAGTTTGCTGCTTTCGTTGGCGGGATGCAGCAGTATGGACTCCATAGACGACGGAACTGTCATTACAGACGGTGACAAGACTCCTACAGGCAACGTTGCGACAATCTACACAACCACATCAGACGGTTATCAGGCTCTGAACATGACAAAATCCGAGATTATGTCGGGAGTAGATATGGCGCCGACCACAATACAGATAGATCCGTCAAAGACATATCAGAGTATGGACGGTTTCGGCTTCGCAATAACATACAGCACGTGCTATAATCTCCTGAAGATGGAGCCTGCAGCCCGTGCAGAGTTCCTGAAGAAGACTTACTCTGTCGGTGAGGGTTATGGAGTAAGCTACGCACGTATCTCCATCGGATGCAACGACTTCTCAAGCAAGGAGTACACTCTGTGCGACGAAGAGGGACTTGAGAACTTCCGTATGTATAAGGACGAGACAGACTATGTCATTCCTATATTGAAAGAAATCCTTGCCATTAATCCTGACGTGAAGATTATCGCCGCTCCGTGGACTTGTCCGAAATGGATGAAGGTGAATGACATTGAGAAGAAGGAGGCATACGATTCTTGGACAGACGGTCATCTCAATCCCGACTACTACGGAGAATATGCGAAGTATTTCGTGAAATTCGTTCAGGAGATGAAAAAGCAGGGCATCGACATCTACGCCGTGAGCCAGCAGAACGAGCCGTTGAACAAGGCCAACTGCGCATCGCTGTATATGCCGTGGCAGGAGGAGGCTTCGTTCGTAAAGGAACTGGCCGCCGCATTCAAGCAGAACGGTATCACAACCAAAATATATCTGTTCGACCACAACTACAACTACGACAATCTTAAGGATCAGGAGGACTATCCTGTGAAGATATATGATGCTCTGGGCAACAACTACGACGGTTCCGAGCTGGTTGTAGGTGCCGCCTACCACGACTACGGAGGCAACAACAGCGAGCTGACCGATATCTTCACTAAGGCTCCGGATAAGGAACTGATATTCTCGGAAAGCTCCATTGGAGAATGGAACAACGGCCGTGACCTGACCGAGCGTCTTATTGAAGATATGAAGAACATCACGCTCGGAACAGTGAACCAGCAGTGCAAGGCCGTGCTCGTATGGAATCTGATGCTCGACGAGAAGATGGGGCCGAACCTTGACGGAGGATGCCAGACCTGCTATGGTGCGGTGGACATCTACAATAATTATACAAGAATCAAGGCGAACTCACATTATTATATAATAACACATATGTCATCAGTGGTGCGCACGGGAGCGACACGCATCGGAACAACACAGAGGAGCGTCACACAGAACCTGCTCTATTCCGCATTCGTCAACCCTGACGGCTCAAAGGCTATCGTCATCACGAACAGTGGAGACGATAACAAGACCATCACAGTGAGCGACGGCAACAATTATTTCAAAGCAGAAGTACCCGCACAGGGAGTAGTATCATGTAACTGGAAATAAAGAACAACTATGAAGAAGATTATTATAGCAAGTCTCATGGCACTGCCGCTCTTCACGGCATGCACGGACAATGACTACAGCACGCCCGCACAGGAAGGCAATCCGGTGATTACACCAGCTACCGTTAGTTCTGCACAAATGGGTGAGACCATTGAGTTTACGGTAAACTGCAAAGATGCCGAGAGTGTGGCACTGTCTACCCTGAAGGCGGAAATGCAGTATTCTGGCGAAACTGTAGATGAGACGACGGTCCGTACAGCAAATGAGGGAGACTACACCATAAAACTGAATGTACCGTATTTACAGTATGTCCCGAATGGAACGGCACAGGTAAAACTGACATTGCAGAATGTGTCGACAAAGTCAAGCACCATGACATTCGACATTGACGTAACACGTCCGCACTACAACAACCTGGTGTTTGTTGATGCGAATGGAGAGACACACGAAATGGTAGAGGACGGAGACTATAACTACAGGCTGAAAACTCCAATGAGTATAGAGAAGAATGTCTTCAGCGGTTATTTTAAGACAGCCGACGGTAAGGTGACGTTCGGACTCAACGGTGATGCTCCAGACTATGGTTATGAGAACAACATCAAATTCTGTAGCATAGAGCTTGACAACGTAAATGTAACATTCAACACGCAGACATACGCTTTCGGTCCACAAGAAGAACTGCCGATACCTCTCTTCACACCAGAAGAGAACATCTATATCGGCACATTTGTGCAGGGTGAGACGTATTCGTTTGGCGGTGACGATGCCGTGTTTGCGCCCGACTGGTATTACGATCCCGACTACTTCAGCAGGAATAGCGACGGCACTTACACCTTCCTTGCGCTGAGTGGCAAATATCAGATAAAGGCCATATTCGACGACAAGTCTAATCCGAAAGGCTTCCGTGTACACGCATTGGATGACGGTGGCAATCCGTTGACACTGTCGGCAGACGGAACGGGTGCTATATGGATTATCGGTGATGGAATCTATGGCAAGCCAAGCTATTACGATGCACAGAACTGGTGGACTGATACAGACCATGCCTTATGCCTTGCTCCTATTGCGGAAAAGAAGTATCAGGTCACATTCACTGTTGGCAAGCAGTTGAAAGCAGGTACAGGTTTCAACATCAAGTTCTTCGGTCAGCCGGGCTGGGGTACTGAGTTCAAGGGTTCAGAAGGTAACGACTATATGTTGACGACCGACAACCCATACATCGGAGTGGGCGATGGCAAAGGCCACGATGACGGTAACCTATACCTCAAAGACGGTGTGGAGCTGAAGGACGGTGAGACATACGTGTTCACCATCGATCTCTCCGCAGGTTGCAACAATGGTGTGTTATACGTGGAAAAGAAGTAGTATACATATTTAATATTGTGTGGCTAACTGTTTTTCTCCACACTATTCTAAAAAAGAAACTGCCGGATTCATTGTCCGGCAGTTTCTTTTTTTATATCGGTTACAAACTTGCATCATTAAGTCGGCTCACCCGATAAATATAGGGGAAGTCTTTTATTAGACATTATGTCGCACCTTTGCAACACCTTTACACCATACTCAGAGTATTTAAGGCTGAATTACTCCGGTACTGAAGCCAAAATA
>ENA-OPEC01002099-OPEC01002099.1-human-gut-metagenome-genome-assembly--contig:-NODE-2099-length-11697-cov-3.376052_pt1 | contig 11697 bp, 11 predicted proteins | sample MGYA00241622_ERZ501507 | MGnify/ENA primary metagenome ERZ501507 (study PRJEB25962, sample SAMEA2042582) | human gut metagenome | biome: human gut; feature: human-associated habitat; material: faeces... | reverse complement strand
GGCCGCCAGATCGCCGCTCTCCAGCGCGTCATAGACCTTCATGGTCTCGTCCCGCAGGGACTTGACCGCCAGGATCTGCCAGCACATCACACTCTCCAGCGCCAGACGCAGCCACGGGCTGACCAGCCCGCACAGCCACAGCAGTCCCGCCGGGACGACGGTGGACACGATGACCACCGCGCCCCACAGGATCGCGCCTGCCGCCCGCTCACCGGCGGGCGTTTTGGGGCAGATGTGCCGCAGCGCCCGCTCCAACACACTGATACATTTTCCGATCAGGACTACCGGGTGGGGGAAGCTGTGGGGGTCGCCCACCAGAAGGTCTATGCCAAAGCCGATGACCAGTGCCGCCAGCGACCACATCATCTCTGTTCCCCTCCACCCTGCATCGTAAAAATATAAATGGGATTCTGCCCGCTCATCAGGTGATAGCCTCCGGCTCTTCTGTCCCGCGCTACTTGCAGGGACACCACCTCCGTCTCCGCAAAGGGAAACGCTGTCAGGCAGTCCGTCAGCTCGGCGATGGATTCCAGCGAGACCGCCGTGGCCACAATGCGGACGCGGGGGTTTCTTGCCAGCAGCAGCGCCACGATCTCCCGCATATTGCCGGCGCTGCCGCCGATAAAGGTGTGGGTGGGCGCGGGCAGACCGGCACAGGCCTCCGGCGCGCTGCCGCAGACCACCCGTAGGTTCTCCAGGGCAAACCGCTCCCGGTTTTGTTCCAGCAGTGCAGCGGCGTCCTCCCGCCGTTCCACGGCGCAGACCAGCCCCTGCTTTGCCTGCAAGGCCATCTCCACCGACACCGAGCCGGTACCGGCGCCGATGTCCCAGCAGACGCTCCGCTCCGTCAGGCGCAGCTTGGACAGGCACACCGCCCGCACCTCGCTTTTCGTCATAGGCACCACCGGCATTCCCTCCGCGCTGCGGAGGAAGGCATCGTCCGGCAGACCCGGCGTGACCACCGCGTCGGGCCGGGGATTTTCAATGAGCGCCACGCTCAGGGGGGCGTAGTCGCCCTCTGTCAGCTCCGCCGCCGTGCCGCGCACGATGCGCTCGTCCGGGTAGCCCAGCCGCTGTCCCACAGACACGGCGACGCCGCCCAGACCGCCTGCTGTCAGCGTGCGGCACAGGTCGTTGATGCCGCGCTCGCCGCCCACCAGCGCAAAGAGCCGGCCATTTGCCCGTACCTCCGGCAGGATGTTGTGCTGCCGCCCGTGGAGGCTTACCACCCGGACGTCCTCGTAGGAGGTCTTCAGCCGGGCGCACAGATAGGACAGCGAGCTCAGACCCGGCAGCACCGCCGTGTCACAGCCATCCAGCAGCGGCAGCAGCTTTTTGGTGCCGCTGAAAAAGCCGGTGTCGCCGGACATGACCACCGCAAAGCGGCGGTAGTCCCGGTGGGTGCGGATAAAGTCCGCGATATCCTGCGGCGCAATGGCGTCATAGGTGGCCTGCCCCTGCCGCGCCACCGCCTCCAGCATCCGCTTTGCACCGATGAGACAGTCCGCCGTCTCGATGGCTTCGCTGACCTCATGGGTCATAGCCTCCCGGCTGCCGGGGCCGATGCCGACGATCCGCACCCGCGGCCGGACGGTGCAGCCGAACCGCTCACACAGCACGTCCAGCACCGCCGTGAAGGGCAGACCCTCCCGCTGAGGCGGGCGGCCGATGACCACCAGACCCGCGCCCGACTTCCTGGCGGCGGACACCTTGGCGGGAAAGCCGCCGGCCTCGCCGCCATCCTTGGTCACCATCCACGCGGCGTCGGCAAACCGCAGCGTCGCCAAGTCCATCTCCTCGGAGAAGGGACCCTGCATGGCGATGATGTGGGCGGCCGTCAGCCCCGCTGCGCGGCAGGCCTCCAGCGAGGCGTCCATGGGCAGCACACGGGCGTACACCCGCTGGGCAAAATCGGGGATGGCACTGTACGCTGCCAGCTCCTTGCTGCCGGTGGTCAGCAGGATATGGCCCTGCGTACGCGCCAGAAACGCGGCGGCAGCCGCTGCGTTCTCCACGCAGACCACATCCTCCGTCTGCTGGGAGGATTGCCGCAGCAGACGCAGATATTCCGTCTCCGTCTCCCGGCAGGCCGTGGAGATGCTCTCGGTGATGGAGGTGGCGTAGGGGTGGGTGGCGTCGATCACCAGATCGAACCGGGTCTCTTGCAGCATCCGGATGATGTCCTCCACCGGGATACGCCCCGCCAGAACCGTGACATTTTCCGCCTCCGGCAGCAGCGTCTCGCCGTACTCCGTGGCCACGCACACCGTGGCCTGTACCGGCTGTCCGGCGAGAAATTCCGCCAGCTCCCGCCCCTCGGTGGTGCCGGCAAACACGCAGATATTACACATTTCGGTATCCTCTGGGGGTGATGAGCTGTCCTGCCACCGTTTTTGCCGCGCTGTTGCCGATAAACACGGTGCAGAACATATCCACCTCTGCCTCCCGCAGCTCTGCCAGTGTCAGGATGCGGCGGCTCTGCCCGTCGCGGCCGATGTTGCGCACGATGCCGCAGAGTCTGTCCTCCGGCAGACGGCGCAGCAGAATGTCGCAGGCGCGCTTTACATGATCCGGTCTGCCGTGGCTGGCCGGGTTATACAGGGCGATGGTCAGATCCGCCGCCGCCGCGCAGTCCAAGCGCTTTTCGATGGTCTCCCACGGTGTCAGGCGGTCGCTGAGGCTGATGACCGCGAAGTCGTGGGTCAGCGGCGCACCCAGCACCGCCCCGCCGCTGCACGCCGCCGTCAGCCCCGGCACCACCTGGATCTCAGGCTCCTGCGACTCGCCCCGCAGCTCATAGACCAGCGCGGCCATGCCGTAGATGCCGCTGTCGCCGGAGCAGACCATGGCGGCGGTCTTGCCGCTGCGCGCCAGCTCCAGCACCAGCTGGCAGCGCTCTGTCTCCCGCGTCATGGGGGTGGAGTGAAGCTCCTTGCCGGGATAGCGATCCCGCACCAGATCCACGTAGACGGGGTACCCCACAATGGCGTCGCACGCCCGCAGAGCCTCATCCGCCCGGATGGTCATATCCTCATATCCGCCGGGGCCGATGCCCACTACAATTACCTTACCCAAAGCGCACCTCCCAATGCTCTGCCGCAACGGCGACGGTCACGCCGTCCCGCGCTGTTTTTTGTACGATCAATTCCTCGGCATCCAGCAGCGCCGCCCGCTCGCAGACATTGTCCACGCCGGTGACGGAGCGGACAAAGTCGGAGGGGGTGAAGTCACCCGCCACATCCCGCAGCTGCTGCGCCGTGTAAAAATGCACCGGCCAGTTGTTTTTCTCACAGGCGGCCAGCAGTCCCGCCTCGTCCTGCTTCAGGTCGATGGAATAGACGCCGCGAATGGCCGCCGTGTCCAGGACATTCTCCGCAAACACCGCCTGCACCGCGTTTTCCACCGCGTCGGCGGAGATGCCACGGCGGCAGCCTACGCCTACCCGCAGCACCCGGGGGATCAGCCGCAGGGTGCGGGCAAAGGGCGTTCTGACGCGCCAGCCGATGAAAATGCCCAGCGAGCCGGTCTCCCCGGCAAACGTACCCTCCGGCAGGGGGGAGGGCAGGGGAAACTGGCTGCAAAGGGGGACATCCCCCTCCAGTATCGCCGCCGACACCGCCTTGGCAAGCCCCATGTCGGAAATGGCGCAGCCGTGCCGGGCAGCCCATGCGTCCACGGCGAATTTCCCCCGGACGTCGGTGGCGGTGGTGACTACCGCCGTGGCGTCCAGCTTCTCCGCCAGCTTCTCCGCCAGCGCGTTGGCGCCGCCGATATGGCCGGAGAGCAGGGGGATCACAAACCGCCCCGCCTCATCGATGCACAGCACCGCCGGGTCGGTTTTTTTGCTCTGTATGTAGGGGGCGATCTCCCGCACGGCGATGCCGCAGGCCCCCACGAAGATCAATGCGTCCATGGCGGAAAAGCACGCGCCGTATACCGCCTTGTCCAGCGGCAGGAACGCCGGCTCCTCAAACCGCTCCATGGTGTAGCACACGAACGCTGCCTCCGGGAGCGCTGCCATCACCCGCCGCGCCGTAACGCAGCCGCCCCGGCTGAAGGCAAACAGGGCGGCTCTCATTGCGCCCCCTTGCGGAACTCCGTTGTAAAATCGGGGTGGTACAGCAGGGAGCGGAGATAGTTGTCACCCAGACAGTTGCCCACCACGATCAGCGAGGTCTTGGTCAGACCGTTGCCCGTCACCGTCTCGTGGAGCGTGCCTACCGTGCAGCGGAAGATCTTCTCCTCCGGCCAGGTGGCCTTATACACCACCGCCACCGGCGTCTCGGCGGCATAGCCCCCTGCCAGCAGCTCGGCTTGCAAATGCTCCGTCAGCGAGGTGCTGAGAAACAGCACCATGGTGGCCTGATGGGCGGCCAGTGAGCGAATGGACTCCCGCTCCGGCACCGGCGTGCGGATGCCGTAAAGCCCCGTCTCCCAGCCGTCCGGGCCGGGCACGGCGGCCGTGAGCGAATATCCCTCGCCGCACACCGGGTAGGCGAGCACTTTGCCCCGCCGAAGCGCTTCTTCGGCAAAGGCGGCAAGGTCGGCTTCGGCCCCGAAGGCCGCATACAATAAGATGGTGCGGGCCTTCTGCACGGCATCCAGCTGCCAGAGGTTCGCGCACAGGGCGGCATTGGCGGCGGCCCGCACCTCGGGCGAAAGGGCCTTGCGGGCGGCACGGCCTGCTTTGCGCTGGGCCTGCTTTTCTTCACTGACCGTCACAGGAGAACACCTCGCTTCATCTCTGATCGGGCAAACTTGAAAAATATACAAAAACGACACTGCATTTTTATACAAGTATAATAAACACTTCAGGCAAAAAAAGCAAGCCTTTTGGCGAAAAGAGGATTGAAGGTTTTGCAGCTTTCTGCTATGATAAGAGAAAGCAATTGCGGTTCAGTGCGCGGGAGCCGGGTGCTTGAAAAGACGATCTGTCTGTATCAAGAGAGGGGTAATTAGAATGTACAACGAAATGATGGATACCATCGGCCTGGTCAACAGCGTGGACCCGGAACTGGGCGCGGCCATGGACCGTGAGCTGACCCGTCAGCGCCAGAACATTGAGCTGATCGCCAGCGAGAACATCGTCTCTCCGGCTGTCATGGCCGCGATGGGCAGCATCCTGACCAACAAGTATGCCGAGGGCCTGCCCGGCAAGCGCTACTACGGCGGCTGTGCCTATGTGGATGAGGTGGAGAACATCGCCATCCAGCGCGCCTGCAAGCTGTTCGGCGCAAAGTACGCCAACGTCCAGCCCCACTCCGGCGCACAGGCCAATCTGGCCGTCTACTTCGCCCTGCTCGATCTGGGCGATACCGTTATGGGCATGGACCTGTCTCAGGGCGGTCATCTGACCCACGGCTCTCCGGTGAATATGTCCGGCAAGAACTATCACTTCGTCTCCTACGGCGTCGGCGAAGATGGCCGCATCGACTATGCCGAGCTGGAAAAGCAGGTCAAAAAGGTCCGTCCCAAGATGATCGTGGCAGGTGCTTCGGCCTACCCCCGTGCCATCGACTTCGAAAAGCTGGCTGAGATCGCCCACGGATACGGGGCCTTCCTGATGGTGGATATGGCCCACATCGCGGGCCTCGTGGCCGGCGGGATGCACCAGAGCCCGGTGCCTTACGCCGACGTCGTGACCACCACCACCCACAAGACCCTGCGCGGCCCCCGCGGCGGCATGATCCTGTGCAAGAACGAGATCACCAAGAAGAACATCGAGACCGGCGAGATGGAGACCATCAACCTGGCCAAGAAGATCGACTCCGCCGTGTTCCCCGGCACCCAGGGCGGCCCGCTCGAGCACATCATCGCTGCCAAGGCCATCTGCTTCGGCGAGGCGCTCAAGCCCGAGTTCAAGGCCTACGGTGAGCAGGTCGTCAAGAACGCTGCCGTTCTGGCTGACGGTCTCATGAAGGAAGGCTTCCGTCTGGTCTCCGGCGGCACCGACAACCACCTCATGCTCGTCGACGTCCGCAACTTCAACATCACCGGTAAGGAGATTGAGCGCCGCTTGGACGAGTGCTTCATCACCGTCAACAAGAACGCCATCCCCAACGACCCCGAGAAGCCGTTCGTCACTTCCGGTATCCGCGTCGGCACTCCCGCTGCCACCACCCGCGGCCTGAAGGAAGAGGACATGATGGAGATCGCCCGCATCATGGGTATGGTCGCCCGTGACTTCGAAGGCAACAAGACCGCCGCTCAGGAGGCTGTTGTCGCCCTGACGAAGAAGTACCCCATCTACGAATAAAATATCTCAAAATAAAAGGAACCGTCCCGATGGGACGGTTCCTTTTATTTTGGGGGATGCAGCCCGCTGCGCGCATAATTTGCCCGCTGCGGGCGGGCAAATTCCACACTTGCGGGCTGAGAAGAATAAATCGCCGCGCACATGTCGCGGCGATTTATAATCTCATTTCTTTTGCCGCCTGCGGGCGGCAAATGGGGCAAAATGATTACAGCGCCATGCGGAGGATCTTCAGCACGTCGTCCTTGGCAAGCGGCACGAAGCCGTCCGCAAGGCCGCCGTTGGCAGCCTTTTCGGCCATGATGTCAAAGTGCGTCTCGTCGATGCCAAGCTCGCTCAGGTGGGCGGGCATGCCGATGCTCGTGAAGAATTCGCGCGTTTTGTCGATGGCGGCGCGGGCAATCTCCATCGGCGCGCGCTGGGCATCGATGCCCCAGACATTCACGCCGTACTCGACATACTTCCACACGTTATCCTCGCGCAGCGCGTATTCCATCCAGTAGGGCGTGAGCAGGGCAAGGCCTGCGCCGTGGGTGATATCGTAGAAGGCGCTCAGCTCATGCTCTATATCGTGCACCGACCAGGCCGTGCTCTCGCCGCAGCTCAGAAGGCCGTTGATGGCAAGGCTCGAGGCCCACATCAGGTTCGCGCGCGCCTCGTAGTTGTCGGGATCCGCGAGGGCGATGGGCGTATAGTGAATGCAGGTTTTCAGCACACCCTCGGCAAGGCGAGACTGGAGGTAGGCGCCCTTCGTGCGGTTGAAATAGTTCTCAAAGGTGTGGCTCATGATGTCTGACGCGCCGGAAGCCGTCTGGAATGCGGGCAGGGACATGCTGTACGTGGGATCAAGAATCGAGAACACAGGCTTCGTGTGGTCCTTGCCGCTGCCCCACTTTTCGTTCTTTTCCATGTCCGAGATCACGGCGAAGGCGTCCATCTCAGAGCCGGTGGCCGCGTTCGTCAGCACCGCCGCGATGGGCAGCGCCGCCACGAGCTTTTTGCGGTCGAGCACGAGATCCCAGGCGTCTCCCTCGTAGCACACGCCGGCCGCGACCATCTTGCCGCAGTCGATCGTGCTGCCGCCGCCGACGGCGAGCACCGCCGTCAGTCCATGCTCGCGGCAAAGTTCCACGCCGCGGCGCACCGAGGTGATGCGCGGGTTCGGCTCCACGCCGGAAAGCTCCACATATTCGATCCCCGCGCCCTTGAGCTGCGCGATGACCTCATCGTAAAGCCCAATGCGCTTGATGCTGCCGCCGCCGTAGACGAGCAGCACCTTTTTGCTCAGCTGCGCCATGCGCTCGCCAAGGTGCGAGATCTGCCCCTTGCCGAAGTAGATTTCCGTGGGCACATGATAGAAAAAGTTATCCATTTGCGTCTCTCCTTTTGTATCGTTTCGGTCTGGTTTCGCCGTGTTTTACCCGGTCAGCGGCAGTCGGTGGTTTCCCGCAAGGCCGCCCGTTTCTCTTTACTCTACCATTTTGGCGCGCAAAAGGCAACAAAAGCTTCCCAGAACCTTGACAAGTACGAAATTTTGACTATAATTTGAAATTGATTTTCATTTTCAAATTCAGGAGGCCAATATGGCGACCTATACGACCAAACAGCAGAAAGCCGTGCTCGACTGTCTTTCCGAGCGCGCAGACGAACCTGTCAGCGCCGCGGCCATCGCCGATGCGCTGCGCGAGCGCGGTGAGCACATCGGCATTGCCACGGTCTACCGGCAGCTGGAAAAGCTTGAGCGGCAGGGCAGCGTCCACAAGGTCACGACCGATGAAGGGGCATATTATCAGTTCTGTACGCACGGTTGCGCGGCAGACTGCTGCCTCTTCAAATGTGAGCGCTGCGGGCGTATCGTGCATCTCGATTGCCACCAGCTCGCGCCGCTTTATGCGCATTTGGAGCAGGAGCACGGCTTTTCCATCAATCCCCGCAAGACGATGTTCTACGGCCTGTGCCGCGAGTGTCAGGAGGGCGCATGAAACGCATCATTTCGCTTCTTTTGGCGCTCGCACTGACACTTTCGCTCACCGCCTGCACTGCGCCTGCGGAGAAGGCGGACGACGGCCAGCTTCAGATCGTCACGACGCTCTTTCCCTATTACGACTTCGCCCGCGCCATCGCGCAGGATCGCGCGGACGTGACACTCCTGCTCTCACCGGGGCGCGAGGCTCACAGCTTTGAGCCCACCCCGCTCGACGCGGTCACGATCTCCGAAGCCGATGTTTTCCTCTACAACGGCGGCGAGGGGGAATACTGGGTCGACAGTATGCTGGACGCTGCAGGCGAAAATATCGCCGTCATCGCCCGCATGATGGACTACGTCGACGCGCTCGACGAGGAATACGTCGAGGGCATGCAGGGCGCGGACGGCCATGACCACGACCATGAGCATGGCAGCCACGATGACCACGACCACGATCACGAAGAAGATGAGCACGACAGCGACGAGATCGAGTACGACGAGCACATCTGGACGTCGCCGAAGAACGCCGTCGTCCTCTGCCGTGCCGTCTGCGACGCGATCTGCCGGGCGGACGCGGAAAACGCCGCGTTCTACCGCGCGAACTGTGAAAACTACTGCGCGCAGCTTGAAGATCTGGACGCGCGCTTTGCCGCCCTCTGCGAAAGCGCGCCGCGCAGGCTTCTCATCTTTGCCGACCGTTTCCCGATGCTCTACTTCTGCCGCGAATACGGCCTCGACTACCGCGCGGCCTTCCACGGCTGCTCGGGCGACACCGAGCCCTCGCTTGCGACGATCAAGTTCCTCATCGACAAGGTGGAGGACGAGAATATCCCCGTGGTCTATACCATCGACTTCGGCACGAAAAAAGTCGCTGCCGTGGTGAGCGAGTGCACCGGCGCGGCGATCGAAACGCTTTATTCGATGCAAACCGTCTCCCGCGCGGATTTTGACGCGGGCGAGACCTATCTCACGCTCATGGAGCGAAACTTCGAAGCACTCAGAAAGGGGCTGAACGCATGAACGATTCTCCCATCGTCCTCGCCTGCGAGGACGTTACGCTCGGCTACGAGCACAAGCCGCTCTTGGAGCACCTCTCCCTCACCGTCCGCGCGGGGGACTATCTCTGCATCGTGGGCGAAAACGGCAGCGGCAAATCGACGCTGCTGCGCTCGCTTTTGGGTCTGCTGTCCCCGCTGGCCGGCAAGATTGACTGCCCCGCTCAGCGCGAGGGCAGGCTCGGGTATCTCCCCCAGCAAACGCCCACGCAGCGCGACTTTCCCGCCACGGTCACGGAGGTCGTGCTCTCGGGCTTTTCGAACCGCCGCACGCGCTTTTTCTACACGTCGGAGGAAAAATCCAAGGCGCTGATGAACCTCGGCAAGCTCGGTGTGCTCGAGCTCAAGGACAAGTGCTACCGTGAGCTTTCCGGCGGCCAGCAGCAGCGTGTGCTGCTCGCGCGCGCCCTGTGCGCTGCAAACGACCTGCTCATTCTCGATGAACCGGTCACCGGCCTTGACTCCGCCAGCATGCAGGATCTTTATAAAACGCTGCGCTATCTTAACGCGCGCGAGGGCATGGCCATCATCATGGTCACGCACGACATGGAAAACGCCCTGCGCGAGGCAAAACACATTCTCAGCTTTGACCGCAGAGGCTGTTTCTACGGCACGGTCGGGGAATTTCTGTCCTCCCCCGCCGGCAAACGCTTCGGAGGTGAAAAACGATGAAACTGCTGCTTTCGATGTTTGCCTATCCCTTCATCGTGCGGGCGTTTGTGGTCGGCATTCTCGTTTCGCTCTGCGCTTCGCTCCTCGGCGTGCCGCTCGTTTTGAAGCGTTACTCCATGATCGGCGACGGGCTGAGCCATGTGTCCTTCGGCGCGCTGGCGGTCTCCATGGCCTGCGGCCTTGCGCCGCTCTGGTTTTCCATTCCCGTGGTGGTCATTGCAGCGTTCGCACTGATGCACGTTGCGGAAAAAAGCCGTGTCAGCGCCGACGCGATGATCGCGGTCTTCTCCGCCTCGGCGCTCGCCATCGGCGTCATCGTCACCTCGCTCACCACCGGCATGACGACGGACGTCGACAGCTATATGTTCGGCAGCATTCTTGCCATGTCGCGCTCGGACGTTTTTTTGAGCGTCACGCTCGCGCTGTGCGTGCTTGCGCTCTATGTTCTCTTCTACCACAAGCTCTTCTCCGTCACGTTTGACGAGTCCTTCGCCCGCGCCACGGGCGTGCACGTAGGGGCATACAAGACCATTCTCTCCGTCCTGACGGCGCTCACCGTCGTGCTCGGTATGCGCATGATGGGCGCGATGCTGCTCTCGAGCCTTATCATCTTCCCAGCCCTCTCGGCCATGCGCCTTTTCAAGAGCTTCCGCTCCGTCGTGTGCTTTGCCGCGGCGCTCTCGGTCGTTTGCTTCTGCCTGGGGCTCACGGGGTCGTATCTTTTCTCCACGCCCGTCGGCGCGACGGTCGTTGTCTGTGACCTCACGGCGTTCCTCCTCTGCTGCCTCTTTGGCCGCGGGCGCGGATAATCTGTCATTTTTGAAAGGCTGCGCCTGCAATCTTGCAAAGCGCAGCCTTTCGTGTTATATTGTGAGTAAAAGATCTTTCCTTCACGAGTCAGGGCATCAGAAAATCAAGGAGGTCACCCATGAAGAAAAAGTGGTTTTTCCCCCTCGGCATTCTCGCTGTTCTCGTCCTCGCAGCCTTGATCTATACGCGGCCGATGCCGCTTGAAGCGCTCTGCGAAGCGGACGTCACACAGTGTCAGTCCGTTTTCGGCTATCATTTCCGCGCGCCGCAGGCGGAGGACACGCGCTTTGCATTCCCTGCGGACGACGCGCGCTGCGCGCAGCTCACCGCGCTTTTCGCACAGCAGAAATTCCGCCGCTCGCTCGCCAATCTTCTGCCGCAGGGCGGCACGACCCACCGCACGCAGGATGGCGACTTCCGCTGGGAAGTCGGCTTCTGCTTCGACGAGACCGACTTTCCCGACGGCAGCACGGGCAAAGGCGTGTTCGTCCAGTGCAGGAACTTTTACGGCAGGCTGTCGCTTTTCCGCGCTTACGACGGCAAGTCCATCCGCTGCACCGTGCAGGATCAGGACGCGTTTTTGCAGCAGGTCTATGACATCATCTCTTCCGAACCGTAACACCCCACATTTCATTTTCAACAGGAGGAATCATCATGAAAAAGAACTTAACCGAGATCGTCTTTATCCTTGACCGCAGCGGCTCTATGAGCGGGCTGGAAGCCGACACGCCGTTTTCCTTGCCCTTGATCGCTTCTGCAAGCCGCGGGACAAGGACTCCGACGATTTTGAATGTTAAAAAAGGGAGAGGCGTTTTGCCTCTCCCTTTTTTGATCTTCTCTCAGATCGCCTTCGCCTTGGCGAGCATCAGCTTTGCCCCGCTCTTGGAGCAGAGCTTCACCTCGCCCGCAAACCCGTCGAGGCGCACGGCCTCGTCAGCCTT
>ENA-OPEC01002097-OPEC01002097.1-human-gut-metagenome-genome-assembly--contig:-NODE-2097-length-11706-cov-3.610935_pt1 | contig 11706 bp, 10 predicted proteins | sample MGYA00241622_ERZ501507 | MGnify/ENA primary metagenome ERZ501507 (study PRJEB25962, sample SAMEA2042582) | human gut metagenome | biome: human gut; feature: human-associated habitat; material: faeces... | reverse complement strand
AGGCTTTGTAGCGTTAGTACAAAGGCTTTGTACTTTTAGTACATAGGCCATGTACAAAGAGTACAATACGCTTGTAGAATTCTGTACTAACGGCACTGTCTCCATAGATTATGCTATTTGAGTTTTATCTGACAGCTATAATACGGTTTAATTTGTTCCCACCTCACGACCTCATGAAGTTTTCTCCACACGCAAGACATCATCGCAGTAGTCGACGACAGCAAGGCGATGGGTGATGAAAATTATGGTTTTGTCGTGTGAAGCAAGGATGTTCTTAAGCAGACGACGCTCGGTATCGGGGTCGAGGGCGCTCGTAGCCTCATCAAAAAGCATGACGGAACGGTTGCGCAACAAGGCACGCGCAATACATATACGCTGCGCCTGCCCCTCGCTGAGTCCCCCACCCTTCTCTGCGCAGGCCGTGTCGAGACCGTCGGGAAGGTCAAAGACGAACTCGGCGCAACTCTTTATTAACGCCTCGCGCATCTCCTCATCGGTGGCATTATGCTTACCAAGACACAGATTCTCACGGATGGTACCGCTCAGCAGCGTGTTTCCCTGCGGAACATACACGAAGTTGGCACGCAAGCGGGGCGTAAGCTGCCGTTCTTCCACATTATTATATATATGCAACGAGCCCGACTGCGGTTGCAAGAGAGCCAGCAACATACGCACGAGAGTGGTCTTTCCAGCACCAGTCTCGCCCAGGATGGCCGTGCAACAGCCCGGTCGGAAATCAAAGTAAAGGTTGTCTATCACGTTGGTTTCGCCATCCTGATATGCGTATGAGACATTATCGAGGCGCACGCCGCAAGGAGCGTCGAGCACAATCGGATCGCCCTGCTCCTCAAGCGGGTCTTCTTCGAGTTCCATCAGCCTCTCGGCTGCCGTGAAGACACTCACAAATGCAGGTACGAGCTTCGTAAGACTGCGTGCCGGACCTTGTATCTTTGACACTAACTGGAGGAAAGCCGTCATGCCACCGAATGACAGTGTGCCGGCCGACATACGCACGGCAGCCCACAGGAAAGCCACGAGGTAGCCGAGGGTGAAACCGAAATTTAGAATGAAATTGCTGAATACGCTGAACGAGGTGCGCCTGACTACATTCCGGCGAAGCTCGCTCTGAGTGCTTTCGAGGCGGTTTATCATGAATCCTCCGCTCTCCAGCGTCTTCACTAACATACGGTTTTGCGTGATTTCCTGCATGAATGCCTGCACCTTTGAGTCGCTGTCGCGCACTTGCCGGGTGAGTCCGCGCATCTGCCTTATATAAATTTTGCTCACGAGGACAAACAACGGCACCATAGCCGCAACAAGAACGGCGAGACGCCACTCCATAGACGCGAGATAAGAGAACGCGCCGATGAACATAGCCAGTACGGAGAGGGCGGATGGAAGGGTTTCCGTGAGGAAGTTTACAACGTTTGTAACGTCAAATTCGAGCCTGTTGAGCACATCACCGGAATGTCTTGACTCCTTGCCGCGCCACTCCGAGCGCAGTATTCTGTCGAGAACACGCTGCTGCATACGGTTCTGCGCCTTTATGCCAAGCAGGTTTCTTATCCATATTCCGGAGATGTTGAGTGCGAAATCAATTAGGATGAGTATTCCCATGAACGCCACGGCCATATAGATATTGCCCTTTTCATCGCCGGAAGCCACATCGATGGCGTGCTTCACAGCCCACACCTGCGTCAGACTGACACCCACTGAGAGCAGTCCGACAACGGCATTGAGGGCAGCCTGCAACCTATTGCCTCGCCATGCTCTCCACAACCATCGCAGTATCTCACTTATCTTATAGTTTGTTTCCGGGATTTTCAGCCAGCGTCTTATGTTCATAATTTTTCTTTAGAGGTGAGAGGTAAGAAGTAAGAGGTAAGAGAAATGCTTTATCAAGCGAAGAAAGAAAAGAGAAGATGGAAGAATCAAATACCTAAAAGGTAATGTCTGAATTCTGTCTCCAGTCTCCTTTTTACTTCCCCCACCGGGGGGCAGGGGGCTTTATTGCCTTTGGTCGGCACCCCACATCATCTTCTCGCGCAGCGTGGAGAAGTATCTCACGCCCGTGCGTTTCACTATCCTGACGCTGTAAGGAGCTTTCTTGATGGTCAGCAGTGCGTCTTCGCCCAAGCTCTCGGAACGTCCGTCAATGGCCACAAGCAGGTTGTGGGAACGGCTTTCCACCTTCAACGTAATCTCGGAATCGTCGGAAACGACAATCGGGCGCACATTAAGTGAGTGCGGAGCGACCGGAGTGAGGCAGAGAGTGCCGGTATTCGGTACGATAATCGGGCCTCCGTTGGACAGCGAGTAAGCTGTGGAACCGGTCGGAGTAGACACTATCAGACCGTCGGCGAGGTATGTTACGAGATGCTCGCCGTTGATGCTCGCGCGTATTGAAATCATCGATGCGTTGTCGCGCTTCAATACCGAGATGTCGTTCAGGGCGAAAGGATTCTCCCGAAGTGTCTCTCCTTCGACCTCAAGACGTATCACCCGATGTTCTTCCAACGAAAAAGTGCCGTTGTAGATGGCCTCAATGGCCTCCTCAATCTCTCCGGGCAACACGTCGGCAAGGAATCCGAGGCGACCCATATTCACTCCGAGAACCGGTATTTGCTTTGCTCCGACACGGCTTGCGGCTTTCAGAAATGTGCCGTCTCCGCCCATCGAGATTACGAAATCGGCATCGAAGTCGCCACCCTCAAACACTTTCGTCGCGCAAACATCAAGCTTTTGCTCTTTGACAAGGAAGTTATAAAAAGTCTTGTCGATATAGATGTCGGCCTCACGCGAAGCCAAACAACCTAATATCTTGCCGATAGAGGCCGACTTGTGAGCCTGGTATTCGTTGCCAAAAAGTGCGAAACGGAGTTTCTTATAAGTCATATCTGCTGTTTTTAATAATTCTTTTACATCCCGAACGTGGCTATATCGCCATTTATTCGTATATTTGCAATGTAATGTCGCTATGCTAAAGACAATGCAAAAATACATTATTTTAATGAGAATAAAGTTATAAACAGGAAATAAATATGGCAAAAGTATATGAATTCTTAGCTAACGGCTTCGAGGAAATCGAGGCTTTGGCACCAGTAGACATCCTCAGACGAGGCGGTGTAGAGATTAAGACGGTGAGCATAACTGGCTCGAAAGAGGTTGAAACTTCGCACGGAATAAGCATGAAAGCCGACCTTCTGTTTGAGGAATGCGGCGACTTTTCTGATGCTGATATGCTTATGTTGCCGGGCGGACTACCCGGTTCTACATCACTGAATGAGCACGAAGGACTGCGCAAACTGTTGGTTAGGCACGCCGAAACAGGCAAACGCATTGGTGCAATATGTGCCGCCCCGATGGTTCTCGGATCTGTCGGACTGCTCAAAGGCAAGAAGGCAACGTGCTATCCGGGCTTCGAGAAATTCCTCGACGGCGCTGAATACACTGCCGAACTGGTAACCGAGGACGGCAATATCATCACGGGCGAAGGTCCTGCGGCCACTCTTCCATACGCTTACACTATCCTCGCTTACTTCCGTGGAGACGAGGCTGCGGAGTCAATCATGCATGGAATGATGTATAAACACCTTATGGAAGCCCCCCTCTAATCCCCCCAAAGGGGGAAGCCCCAACAGGATGAAGAGGATTAAAGATTAAAGGTTAAGGTTTAGAGCTTAAAGAAATTACCAGTCCTCATTCCTACATATCAAAAGAAAACAAAGTCTAAAATTCAACAAAGAACAAGCCCCCCTTCTGTTTGTTCTTCCCCCCTTGGGGGGATTAGAGGGGGGCATCATATATGAATACCGACTATATCATAATCGTAGCAGGCGGAAAGGGACTCCGCATGGGTGCCGACATACCGAAGCAGTTCTTGCCCGTGGGCGGCAAACCGGTGCTGATGCGCACCATCGAACGGTTCCACGAATACGACAACAGCCTGAATATCATCGTGGTGCTGCCACACGAACAGCAGGAATATTGGCGCAACCTATGCGCGGAATACGCATTCAGCATTCCACACAAGATTGCCGACGGCGGCGCGACACGCTTCGAATCGTCACGCAACGGACTGGCTATGATTCCCGCCGAGGCCCACGGTGTGGTGGGAATACACGACGGCGTGCGGCCGTTTGTGGCGGTAGAGGTCATCCGCAACTGCTTCGAGGCGGCACGGAAGGAGCTGGCCGCCATCCCGGTAATGCCCGTAACGGATACTCTAAGGCTCATCTGTGGCGACAAACCGGCGCATAACGTACTGCGCAGCGACTACCGCATCGTGCAGACCCCGCAGACTTTCGACATAAACTTGGCCCGAAAGGCTTTTCAGCAACCCGACTGCGAGGCTTTCACCGACGACGCTTCGGTCGTGGAAAAGCTCGGAAACAAGGTAACAATGGTTGACGGCAACCGCGAGAACATCAAGATAACAACTCCTTTCGACCTCACCATTGCCGAGGCATTACTACAGAAATAGAACATGACTTCCATCACCGAACAGGACATAATGTATCTGCCGGGCGTGGGACCGCGGCGCAAAGAGATTCTGAGTAAGGAACTCGGAATCAGCACCTATCGTGATTTGCTGGAGTATTATCCATATAAATATGTGGACAGGAGCCGCATCTACCGCATCGCAGAGATTAGTCCGGATATGCCGTTCGTGCAAATCCGCGGTCGGATACTGAGCTTCGAGGAGACAACACTCGGAGCGCGGAAGCGCCGAATCGTTGCCCATTTCAGCGACGGAAGCGGCGTTTGCGACCTGGTTTGGTTCAATGGAGGGAAGTATATATACGACAATTACAAGGTGGGCAGCGACTATGTGGTCTTCGGCAAGCCCACCGTGTTCAACCACCGCTATCAGATTTCGCACCCGGAGATTGAGGACGGCGCGCAACTGAAGCTCTCCGAGATGGGAATGCAGCCCTACTACATCACCACCGAGCGTATGAAAAAGGCGGGAATGATGTCGAGAGCCATCGAGAAACTGGTGAAGACGATGCTCGAAAAGATTGCCACGCCACTCGAAGAGACCCTCCCGCCCTTTATCACGGGCCGCTTGAGACTCATCAGCCGAGACCGGGCAATGCGACTGATACATTACCCCAAGAGCGCGGAGGATATGCAGCAGGCGCGCTTCCGGCTTAAATTCGAGGAGCTTTTCTACGTGCAGCTCAACATCTTACGATACGCCAGCGACCACAAACGCAAATACAGGGGCTACATCTTCGGCCATATCGGCGACCAATTCAACGGTTTTTATCACAACAACCTGCCTTTTGAACTTACCGGAGCGCAAAAAAGGGTGATACGCGAGATACGCACCGACATGAAATCGGGGCTGCAAATGAACCGCCTCCTACAGGGCGATGTGGGTTCGGGAAAGACTCTCGTGGCGCTGATGTCCATGCTCATAGCCATCGATAACGGCTTCCAGACCTGCATCATGGCGCCTACCGAAATTCTCGCCGAGCAACATCTGCAAACCATCAAGGGTTTTCTGAAAGGCATGAACCTGCGGGCCGAACTGCTCACCGGTATCGTGAAAGGCAAGCGTCGGCAGGAAATTCTCGATTCACTCGCCTCGGGCAGCATCGACATTCTCGTAGGCACACACGCGATAATAGAGGATAACGTGATGTTCCATAGGCTCGGCCTCGCCGTAATCGACGAGCAGCACCGCTTCGGAGTGGCTCAACGCGCACGTCTGTGGACCAAAAGCGAGAAGCCACCGCACGTTCTCGTGATGACGGCTACGCCGATTCCGCGCACTCTCGCCATGACAATTTACGGTGATTTGGATGTCAGCGTAATCGACGAACTGCCCCCGGGACGCAAGCCTATACAGACAATACACAAGTATGACGACCAGATGACGAGCCTCTACGGGGGCATACGCAATCAGATAAACGCCGGCCGACAAGCCTACATCGTCTTCCCGCTGATAAAGGAAAGCGAGAAAAGCGACCTGAAAAACCTTGAAACAGGGTTTGAGTCGCTGAAAGAGATTTTCCCTGAGTTCAGCCTCAGCAAGGTACACGGCAAGATGAAACCGAAAGAAAAGGAAGAAGAGATGCAACGTTTTGTAAGCGGCGAGACACAGATTCTCGTGTCGACAACGGTCATCGAAGTGGGCGTAAACGTGCCAAACGCCTCGGTGATGGTAATCCTCGATGCCCAGCGGTTCGGCCTTTCACAGTTGCATCAGCTCCGCGGACGCGTGGGCCGCGGAGCGAAACAGAGTTTCTGCCTGCTCGTAACCAACCGCAAACTGAGCAAGGAAACCTCCAAGCGCATCGACATCATGTGCGACACGAACGACGGTTTCCAAATAGCCGAGGCCGACCTGAAGCTCCGCGGACCGGGCGACCTTGAGGGAACGCAGCAGAGCGGCATTGCTTTCGACCTGAAGATTGCCGACATTGCGCGCGACGGACAAATCGTGCAACTCGCCCGTGAGGAGGCGCAGAAGATAATAAACGACGACCCCACGTGTTCAAAACACGAATACCGGCTGCTTTGGGACCGACTCGCAGCATTGAGAAAAGACAATATCAACTGGGCGGCAATATCGTAATTATGTTAAAAAGCGGTTACAAGCCGAGTCCGTTTGCAGCCCCTCAAACCAGCTAAGTTATTAGCCATCAGGATGATTTCATAATTGTTAAATAATGAACAAAAAACTGTTAACGCACACGCAGTTATAGATTTTTTTGTTATCTTTGCAACGTATTTGAAAGTTTCGCATAGAATTTTTGTATTGTTCATGTGAAATTTATCTATCAATTGGAACTTTACTTTGTTCCTAAACAACCTAAAAAAAATAAGATAATTATGTCTTTCAAGAAAGTAATTGAAAAATTTGCAGTAACATCTATAATGGCTTTTGCAGTCATTCCGGTAATGGGGCAGGACCTCATCGCACGTCAGGCACCGGTAGACCGCAAGAACAAAGCAGTGGAACAAATGGCTCTCAAAAACATCGCAGAGCGCGAAAATCTCGACAATCCGTCGTCAGATCTCTACGAAGAGTGGGAGAACAGAAGGACACACGCTACATACAGACTTCCCGACAACTATAAAATAGACCTCCGCGGTTTTTGTATGCCGACAACAAGCCGTGTCGTAACGAGCAACTTCGGAGCACGTTGGGGACGCCAGCACAAAGGACTTGATATCAAAGTATATATCGGCGACACTATCCGCGCCGCTTTCTCTGGAAAAATCCGCATCGTAAGATATGAGCCGAAAGGCTACGGCAAGTATGTGGTGATTCGCCACAACAACGGATTGGAGACCGTTTACGGCCACATGTCTGCACAGCTCGTCCGCGAAAATCAGGTAGTTCGCGCCGGACAGCCAATCGGTTTGGGTGGCAACACCGGCCGAAGCACCGGTTCGCACCTCCATTTCGAGACTCGTCTCTGTGGCGTTGCGCTGAACCCGGCATTGATGTTCGACTTCAAGAATCAGGACGTTACAGGCGATTTCTATACTTATCGCAGAAGCACTAACGCGAGAGAGTCGGTGCAGGCAACGCAAATGCGTGGCAGAAACGACCAGCACGGCTACACCCGCGAGGATGTTCAAGGCACTAAAAAGACCACTACGGTAAGCAAGGCACCAGCCACTCCTACTGCCGAGACAAAGGAGAAACCGACCGCTTCTAACAAGGCCGAAACCCGTTGGTATAAGGTGGGCAACGGCGACACAGTAGAGTCGGTAGCTGAGAAGAACGGTATCTCGGTCGAAACGCTCTGCCGTCTCAACCGCATAGGCCGCTACTCAAAACTCACAAGCGGTTCGCTGCTTAAATGTTCGTAAGACACTTATATTTCATTTTTTCAAATTTAATCATAAAGACGAGGCTCGGTAATTGTGAAATTGCCGAGCTTTTTATTTGCGGAATAATGGCAAATCCGCAACAACAGGGATAAGACAGCTCATCCTATAAATCCAGGGGATTACGTTCACCACAGAGGCATGGAGTACACGGAGATTTATATATCATTACAAACTCAGAGCATATACCTGAAGGCATAGAGGACACGGAGCCGGCAATTCACCTCATTGCCTCCAAAGTTCTTGTAGGCTCTGTGTCCTCCTGATGCCACAGGCATCTGCTCAGTGAGCGAGCATTACTCGGGTGTGGGGAATAAAGCTCCGTGACCGCTGTGTCTCTGTGGTAAGAAATAATTTAATCAAATATAATCTGTCCCCTATATTTTTCCGTTGAGCCGATAAGGCTGTCAAGCTGTTGAAACCGTAAGTAAATAGTATGATGGTTCAGTATCGGAGTAATTCGGGCTTAGTACTCGAGTATCGGGGCTTTAGTACTCGAGTAATTCGGGCCTGATTACTCGAGTATTCGGGCTTTAGTACTGAAGTAATTCGGGCTTAGTACTGTGCCGCTTCTGTTTTATTGTTGTTATTGTTTTATTGCTCTGAACACGAACCAGATGTGCAAAGCAATTGTTTGCACGAGTCCGTAATGGCGTTTCATCACCGTGAAACGCTCTTTCAGCGAAGCCTTGTGATTGGCCGTGGTCTGCCCTTCCTCCAAATATTCGGCCACAACGGCATTGACATTGCGCAACGGCAGACGGCGTTTCTCTGCCTCTTTCATCACCCTTATGCACCAATCCACATCGGCGGAGTAGCGGTAACGGTCGTCATAAAGCTGCTCACGGGCTATATCCAGCCGCGCGTAAAAAGCCTGATGGCACACTAACATTCCCCTGCGGAACGAGCGCCACGACAGCTTTTCAGGCGGCGACAGACGGCGATGGCGCAAGAAACGGTAGTTCGCGTCCACAATATCGGTATCACCATAGAGCACGGCAGGCAGTTTCTCGTCCTCCCCCACACATCCGGCAATACGCTCGAACGTGCTTTCCGACGGCAGTCCGTCGCCCGCATTCAAGAACAGGATATAGTCGCCCGTAGCCCGACGCAGCCCCTTATTCATCGCGTCATAGAGTCCCTTGTCAGGCTCCGACACCACAATGACCTCGTGACCGTTATTTTGTTCGTCATTCACGTCCTTATATTCTCTTGCGATTTCCACCGTATTGTCCTTAGAGCAACCGTCTATTATAAGATGCTCCACGCACGGATAAGTCTGTGCCAGCACCGTTTCGGCAGTACGGCGCAGCAGTTCGCCGGCGTTATATGTAACGGTTACAATCGAAAAACGTATCATCTTATCAGCATTTGCCATGAGTAATCTCGCTATAAAGTTTCATATATTGTCCGGCAACGACACTCTCCGAGAAGCGTTTCACTACATTACGGCGCAAATCCTCGCGTCGCAAGCCCGATGACAAAGCCCACTCTATGCCGTCGGCCAAATCCTTCACCGACTTGTAGCGTGCCAAGTAGCCGTTCTCCTTGTGGGTGATGATGTCCGTCTGTCCGCTGTTGTCGAACGAGACAGGGATGCAACCGCACGCCTGCGCCTCGATGAGTGTCTGTCCGAAAGTCTCATACAGCGATGACGAAACGACAACATCGGCCGCCGAATAGAGCATGGAAAGCTCCTTCTCGCCCTTCACCCTGCCCAGAAAATTGTATGGAACGGGAATATCCTCCAGCACTCTCTCGTCTTTGCAACCGCCGAACATGACGAGCATGAGCGACTCCTTAGCCGTTTCCCGCTTATCGGCAAGAATGGCAAGTGCCTGTTTCAGATAAGCAAATCCTTTTATCTCCGCGTCTATGCGTGCCGCGCCGAATACGATAACCTTCTTGTTTCCACCTATCTTGAAATAGTCGCGCGAGTCTATTTTGCTCTTAATGGAGAACCGTGAGAGCGATATCGAGTTTGGAATCACCTCCACCCTATTCCCGCCGAGCAGCCTGCTTGCGCGCGCATTGTCCGCAAGCCAGTTGCTCACCGCCACATAAACGGCATTGCCCCGCATGGCTTTCAGTTTCTTGCGGAACACCCTGCCGGCCAAGTCTTTCCTGCCGGGAAAGCGCAAGAAGTGGCAGTTGCGGCACTCATCCTTGAAATTCGTGCAGTCGTATGTATAGTGGCAGATGGCCGACAGTTCCCACATATCGTGCATGGTCCACACCACCGGCTTGCCGCTTTTCATAATCTTGCGTATTCCGCGCAGCGACAGCATACCCTGGTTTATCCAATGCAGGTGGACGATGTCGGCCTCCTTGAACTCCTGCGTCTTCGTTATGTCATATCCGGTGTTGGCTATTGACACGGCAAAAAGATTCTTCCTACTGAACAGATTGTTCATCCATATCACGAATCTCTCATACACAAAGCACCAGCTTCTCTTCATCCAGCCGTTCAACGACGCCACATATATACGGTCGCCGGCTTTCTCCATAACGAGCATCTTGGCCGAAACGCCATTATTATTCAACGCTTCTGCCAGACGGCTTGCCGCAATCGCCGCTCCGCCCGTCCTATCGCTCGTGTTCACAATCAATACTCTCATCTACACGTATTATATATAAAGTATTACAAGCACAAAGATACAACTTTCTTTCGGAACACCGACACACAAACGACCGTTATCTCAACAACCAGCATACAAAAGTGGAATGTCCAGTTAATAATATAGGCAGACTTATAAGTATGCTTTCATCTCTTTTAGGCGTTGCCATAATTGCATTGCCACCAGGAGTCATACCATCCAGTTACTTAGAAAAAGTAAGGCACAGAAAGAAACAAGATACAAATGAGGCAATAAATTCACATTAAGTTATACATAGTTATGATTAGCCCATTCAAAAAGGAAGTCTTTTCGTTCGGTATTTTATATATTGTTTATATCTTTGCAGTACGCCTGTTTTTTTACGGGCATACGCATATAGAAAGGAAAATATGAATGAGATTTTCGATTTGCAACGTTTTCTTGATGCTCAGGAGTTCTTGGGAACCTACGAAAGGGTATTGACAGAGTTAGGCAATGGCCGGAAACGCAGCCATTGGATATGGTTTATTTTCCCTCAGCAGAAAGGGCTTGGGCACAGTTATAACTCAGAATATTTTGGGTTGGAAGGAACGGAAGAGGCTAAGGCTTTTCTTGAACATCCCGTACTTGGCAAAAGGCTAAGGGAATGTTGCAACCTTTTAATGGCGCAGGCGGGAAAGAGAAATATCAGAGACATAATGGGCAGTGGCATTGATGTCTTGAAGTTGAGAACTTCCATGAAGTTATTCAACTCTGTATCACCGAATGATATATTTGCAGATGTGTTGCAGTCATTTTTTAATGCTTGAGATTTAAGCGAAAAGCGAAAGAGGCGAAAGTGTGCAAAAATGTATTAAAATGCAACTGTTTGCGCACACAATGATTGATATACATCAATAAAGAGGCTTTTTTGCATAAAAACAACAAGAAAAGTATTGCGGAAATCGGAAAAGGATGTACCTTTGCATTGTCAAAAGGTTAATAGATTGTTTAGGTTAGTAGTAATAGATTTAGGTTTTTAGTTATTTTTTGTTTAAGGTAGAAGTTTAACGATTGTTCATGGATGACAAAGGCGGGCCGTGAGGTTCCCTTTGATTAGAAAAGGATTTTTAGTTAAACATATTAAAACGCTGTAGCTCGCTGAGAGTTGCGGCGTTTTCTCGTTATCAGGGGTATTTGCGAAGTCTTGTAAGCTCTGTGTCCGGCTCAGTAGTTATTTAGTGTGGGTAGGCGTAAAGTTTAGCAATGCGATAGAGGA
>ENA-OPEC01002093-OPEC01002093.1-human-gut-metagenome-genome-assembly--contig:-NODE-2093-length-11727-cov-4.338074_pt1 | contig 11727 bp, 8 predicted proteins | sample MGYA00241622_ERZ501507 | MGnify/ENA primary metagenome ERZ501507 (study PRJEB25962, sample SAMEA2042582) | human gut metagenome | biome: human gut; feature: human-associated habitat; material: faeces... | reverse complement strand
AGAGCCTCTGGCAGGTTCAAGGGCAGCGCCCTCGGGGTCTCCTTACTCCACCGTCACCGACTTTGCCAGATTGCGCGGCTTGTCAACGTCGCAGCCGCGGCTGACCGCCATGTAGTAGGCGAACAGCTGCACGGGAATAATCGCCAGCAGCGGCAGCAAGTCCGACGCGGCGTCCGGGATGACCCAGAGTTCGTCCGCATCCTTCACGGCGCGGTCGCGCAGGGCTTCCGGGCAGACGATGAGGACTTTCGCGCCGCGGCTCTTTACTTCGCGCACGTTCGAGAGCGTTTTATCTGCCAGATGCTCCTGCGTCAGCAGCGCGCAGACCAGCGTGCCCTGCTCAATCAGCGCGATTGTGCCGTGCTTCAGTTCGCCCGCCGCATACGCTTCGGACATGATGTAGCTGACTTCCTTCAGTTTTAGCGACGCTTCCATTGCCAGCGCGTTGTCCAGCCCGCGCCCGATGTAGAATACATGCTGACGGTCGTGGTACAGGCTGGAGAAGCGCTGCACCGCGGGTTCGAGCGCCATCACCTGCTCCGCCAGTGCGGGAATGTCCGCCATCTGCCGCAGAAGCTCCGATGCTACGCTCTCCGTTAGATGTCCGCGCTTCACGCCGAGGTCAATCGCCAGCAGCACCATCATTTCCACTTGCGTGATGTATGCTTTTGTGCTTGCGACGGCGATTTCCGGCCCCGCGTAGGTGTACATGACGCAATCCCCAGCGGTGCGGGCAATCGATGAGCCGACGACGTTCGTCAGCGCCATCACTTTCGCGCCCAGCCGCTCCGCCTCGCGCATGGCGGCCAGCGTGTCCGCCGTTTCGCCGCTCTGCGAAATGGCAAGGAAACAGTCGCCTGCGCCCAGAATCGGGTTGCGATAGCGGAACTCGGATGCTACATCCACCACCACGGGCAGCCGCGCCAGTTTCTCGATTACATATTTGCCGACAACGCCCGCGTGGTATGCCGTGCCGCAGGCGACAATCGTCAGCGTGCGCAGGGAATGCGCTTCTTCCGCCGAAATCGGGAACGCGCCGGGGCGAATCGCCATTCTTTCTGCGTCCACATGGGCGGAAAACGTCTTTTTCAGCGCGGCGGGCTCTTCGTGAATCTCCTTGAGCATGAAGTGCGCATAGCCGCCTTTTTCTGCTGCTTCCACGTCCCAATCAACGTGAATGGGCTTGAGCGCACGTTCGTTGCCGAAATGGTCGTACACGCGTACGCCGCTCCGGGTCAGCACGGCGACTTCGCGTTCATCGAGCAGCTCCACCGTCCGCGTGTGGCGAATCAGCGCTGGAATGTCGCTGCCGACGTACTGTGCGCCGTCGGACAACCCGACGACAAGCGGAGAATCCTTGCGCGTGCAGTAGAGCGTATCCGGCGCTTCGGCGTTCAGAACGCACAATGCGTAGCTGCCTTCGAGCATCGTCTGCGCGTGCAGAATGGTCGAGAGCATGTCGCCGTCGTAAAGCGTATGCAGCAGATGGGCGATTACCTCCGTGTCCGTTTCGGATACGAACACGCAGCCCTTTGCCTTCAGCTGAGTGCGCAGCTCCTCGTAGTTCTCGATGATGCCGTTGTGGACGACGGCGATATGCCCTTTCATGTCCGTGTGCGGATGGGCGTTGATGTCGTTTGGTTCGCCGTGGGTTGCCCAGCGCGTGTGACCGATGCCGATGGTGCCGGGCAGGGGATTTGATGCCACCCGCGCGGCAAGGTTCGCCAGCCGTCCCTTCGCCTTGCTCAGCCGGATGATGCCGCCGTCCATGACCGCAATGCCCGCGCTGTCATAGCCGCGGTACTCCAGCCGGGAAAGTCCGTCCAATAAAATATCCTGCGCCTGCTGCGCGCCAATATAGCCAACGATGCCGCACATAGGGAATCGCTCCTTCCAAGTCGAATAAGACGTTATAATACAAGTCTAACCTGCTGTATTATACGCCGATTTCAATGAAAATGCAACACCCATGTGCGTCTTTTTTTACGGGTCAGGAAAAACGCCGTTTTGCAGCACTTTTCCGGGGTCACCCGCCGTATCGCCGACGATGATCCGCAGGTGCAGGTGTGCGGGCAGGTCACATTCCTCCGGCATCGTGCGCCCGATGAAGCCAATCGTCTGCCCGGCGCGAACCGGATCACCCGCGCGAATCGCGTAGAGCATCGACAGGTTCGCATAGCGCACGAGGACGCCGCCGTGGTCGATTTCCGCATACGCGCCGAAAATGCCGCAGTCCGCACAATTGATGACGGTGCCGTCCGCCATGGCGCTGACTTTTGCGCCCTCCGCCCCGGCGTAATCCGCCGCATCGTGCAGCGCCCACAAGCCCGTGGCGCTGCTTTGCCGCATCCGTGTGTTGTCGAAGGGACGCAGCAGCGTCATGCTTTCGAGCGGCGTGGTAACGCTGCGGACGGTGGGGGAGACTGTCGGCGCGGGCGTGGCGGTCTGCGCACTGTCAAGCGACTGCTGAAGCAGCTGCGCAGCGGATATGTCGCCGGAGATGGGCGGGGTCGGCGTGACGCGTGCGAATTCCGCCTGCCGCGTCCACAGTGCCGTGCCGACAATCACAGAGACGCACAGCAGCGCCATCAGCAGAAATGTCCACTGCTCCCGGCGCAGATGCAGCGCGCGGAAAAGTGAACGAAAATGACGGTCAGCCATGAGAAAATCACCTCAACCATGCCGTGTAGGGCGTTTTCTCCTATTATGAGCCGGAAAAACCTGTTTTATCCATCCGCGTCAGCTGCGTGCCGGGGTAGTAGTGCGCCAAAATCTCCGCAAAATCCGCGCCGCCCGCCGCCATCGCCTGTGCGCCTGCCTGCGATAAGCCGACGCCGTGCCCGTATCCGACGGTGTGGAAAACGATGCGGTCGCCATCCGCCTCCCAAGTGAAGTAGGTGCTTCGCAAGGAGAGCGCTTTGCGGAAATCAGTGCCGCGGACAGTTTGACTGCCGACCAGCAGCGTCGCGACGCGCCCGGAAGCGGTCGTGGATTGCAGACGAATCGCGCTGGGCAGCGTGTCCGCTGTCACGCTGCAGCCGGGAAAAGCGCGCAGAAGCAGATCTGCCGCTTCTTCGCAGGTGAAGGACGTGTCAGCGCGGAATCCGGCGTACCCCTCTTCGCCGGGACTGTCCACGCTGACCAGATACGGCTTGGCGGATGCGAACACGGCAGCGGCATCTTCAGTCTTTCCGCCGGAACAGGCGTGGTACAGCACCTCAATGGGCAAGCCGCCGCTGGTGAGCAGCAAGCCGTCTGTTGCGCGGACCGCGCGGTCAATGCGCGCGCGGAGGACGGCGTACTCGCTGCCCCAGCGGGCTTGCAGCTGCGCATCCGTCTGGTACGCCTGACAGCACGCACTGTCCGTGCAGATATCGCAGTCCGGGTGGCGGACGCACCCGTTTCCGCCGAACGCACGGCTCTGCGCGACGGCACGCGTACGGGCGGCAACTGCTTGGCATTTGAGCGCTTCCGGCGCGTAATTCGCGGGCATCTCCGCCGCTAATGCGCCGAAAACGTAGTCTTCCAGCGGCAGCAAGCGGATTTCCTCCGCATCGGCCAAGTAGACCCGAAGTGTTAAGCCGCTGTCAAACGTGGAATCGGTCGGCGCGGCACAGGAAGAAAGCATCAGGATACACACAAAAAACGACAACAGCTGTTTTTGTTTCATGGGCACACAACCTTTTCGCAGAAATTTCGGGAAATGTTCGGATTGCACAAATCGCCGCACGCGGGAAACAGTTTTCGCTCCGACGGCGCAAAACCAGTTTATGCACGGAAAATTTCGTGCATGAGCAGGAATTTATGTCGGCAATGGCGAAATACTTACCGCATCGTCTACGGTCAAAATGAACGCACTTTCCGAAAATCACAAAAAATGCAGGAGAAAATGCTGAATATGACTTGACGAAAATGCATAAAAGTGATTCAATAGTAAGTGAAAAGAGTGAAGAAAGCAAACGCGGCTCTCCGTGATTGCAGGCGGAGGAACGCAAAGCAAGCAAAGGCAGGTGTAACTATGCGCTACAACGGCCCGACCGCCGCGGTGCGGGACCAGTTCCATCAGGGAACGAACCGCAGAGCCTATGAGATGCTCGGTGCGCACCCGGTGACGCAGGACGGACAGGAAATGTGGCATTTCGCTGTCTGGGCGCCGAACGCGCGGGCGGTTTCTCTCATTGGCGAATTCAACCAGTGGGACAGGGGAAAAACGCCCATGCAGAAGGTCTACGACGGTACATGGGAAGTGCGGCTGCCCGCGAAAACCTTCGATGTGAAGAGCGACCCGAAACGCTATGATTATCCCGACGCTGCAAAGAAGCTGACAACCTACAAATATTGCATTCAGGCGCAGGACGGAACGTGGCAGGACAAGGCTGACCCCTATGGGTTCGCCATGCAGATGCGCCCCGACACTGCCAGCCGCATTTACGACCTGAGCGGCTACCGCTGGGGTGACGCGGACTGGATGGAGGCACGCAAATCCTACGACCCGTACCACAGTCCGGTGAACATCTACGAGATGCACCTTGGCTCGTGGCGGCGGCACAAGGATGGCACGTTCCTGACGTATACGGAGATTGCCGAACAGCTCGTGCCGTACCTCAAAGAAATGGGCTACACGCATGTGGAGTTCATGCCGGTGATGGAGCATCCGCTGGATATGTCGTGGGGCTATCAGGTGTCCGGCTACTATGCGGCGACGGCGCGCTTCGGCGAACCGAAGGAGCTGATGGCGCTCATTGACGCGCTGCATCAGGCGGGCATCGGCGTACTGCTGGACTGGGTTCCCGCGCATTTCCCGCGTGACGCAATGGGACTGCGACGCTTTGACGGTACGCCCTGCTATGAGCATCCCGATCCCCGGCGCGGCGATATGCCGCAGTGGGGGACGCACATGTTCGACTATGCGCGCGGCGAGGTCAACTCGTTCATGCTCTCCAACGCCTGCTTCTGGCTGGAATGGTATCACGCCGACGGGCTGCGCGTGGATGCGGTTACGTCCATGCTGATGTACGACTTCTGCCGTGAGCCGGGGCAATGGCTGCCCAACAAGTACGGCGGACACGAGAATCTTGATGCGATTGCCTTCCTGCGCCGGATGAATGAAACCGTCTACCGTGATTTTCCCGGTGTGATGATGGTGGCGGAGGAATCCAGCGCCTATCCGATGGTCACGCGCCCGATTTATCTGGGCGGGCTGGGCTTCGGGTTCAAGTGGAACATGGGCTGGATGAATGATATGCTGGCGTATATCAAGCTCGACCCGGTCTACCGCAAGTATCACCACGACAAGCTGACGTTCTCACTGATGTACGCTTTCTCGGAGAACTACATCCTGCCGTTCAGCCACGACGAGGTGGTGCACGGCAAGCACTCTATGCTGGACAAGCAGCCGGGCGACTTGTGGAAGAAGTTCGCAGGACTTCGCGCGCTGTACGGCTACACGATGGCGCATCCGGGCAAGAAACTGCTGTTCATGGGCGGCGAGTTTGGGCACTTCATCGAGTGGAAGTATGACGACCAGCTGGACTGGTTCCTGCTGCTGTACGAGAATCATCCGCAGGTGCAGCAGTGCTGCAAGCGCCTGAACGAAATCTACCGCACGACGCCCGCGCTCTATCAGATTGATGACAGCTGGGACGGCTTCCAGTGGATTCAGGCGAACGACAGCGATAACTCCATCGTTGCGTTCCTGCGCACGGATAAGCGGGGCAACTCGCTCCTGTGCGTGACGAACTTCACGCCTGTGTTCCATCCGCAGTACCGCATCGGGCTGCCGCAGATGGGGACGCTGACGGAGTGCTTCAACACCGACCGCAAGGAATACGGCGGCTCGAATCAGTACAACAACTGGGCGATTCGCACGGAAGAAGAGCGGCTTCAGGATTTCCAATACAGCTGCGATATCTGCGTGCCGCCGCTCGCGACGGTCTACTTCACCTACCAGCGCGACCCGCTGCCGGAGAAGGCGAAGAAAGCGCGCGTTATCCCGGAAATCGCGGATGTGCCGCCAAAAAAAGCATCCCAAACGGCAAAGAAACCGCAGCCCCTGCCGGAAAAGTCCGCCGGCAAAGCCAATTCCATTTCCATCGGCTGAATCGGCGCTCGCCGCAATCGGGGGAGGAGCGAAAGCGCTGTTTCACATACATCACCGTGCCACCTGGTGCACCGAGGGCGGCGCGAATCCTGCACGGTCGGTGCGCTTCGCAAGAAACAAGGATGAAGGAGCGTGTTCTCATCATGAAAAAGAAGACCTGTGTTGCCATGCTGCTGGCAGGCGGACAGGGCAGCCGTCTGGGTGTCCTGACTAAGAAGGTGGCAAAGCCGGCTGTTCCCTACGGCGGCAAGTACCGCATCATTGACTTCCCGCTGTCCAACTGCACCAACAGCGGCATTGACACCGTGGGCGTGCTGACGCAGTATATGCCGCTGGAACTGAATTCCTATATCGGCTCCGGCGCACCGTGGGATTTGGACTTGTCCACCGGCGGCGTGTTCGTCCTGCCGCCCTATCAGACGGGCAAGACGGGCGACTGGTACCGCGGCACGGCAAACGCCATCTATCAGAATATGGCGTTTATCGAGCAGTATGACCCGGATTACGTCCTGATTCTCTCCGGCGACCATATTTATAAGATGGACTACAACGCCATGCTGCAGTACCACATCCGCAAAGGCGCGGATGCGACGATTGCTGTGCGCCCTGTGCCGTGGGAAGAAGCGAGCCGCTTCGGCATCATGAATACGGACGCGGACGACAACATTGTTGAATTTGAAGAAAAGCCCAAGCAGCCCAAGTCCAACAAGGCGTCTATGGGCATTTACATCTTCTCGTGGGCGAAGCTCCGCGCGTACCTGACCGCGGACGAGGCAGACAAGACATCCGCCAACGACTTCGGCAAGAACATCATCCCCGCGATGCTGAACGACAAGCAGGTCATGGTGGCATACAACTTCGAGGGCTACTGGAAGGACGTCGGCACGATTGAGTCCCTGTGGGAAGCGAACATGGACTTGCTCAGCGTGCCCATGCCGATTGACCTGCATGACAAGAAGTGGCGCATCTACGCCAAGAATCCGGGCCTTGCGCCGCACTACATCGCCAAGGGCGCTGTTGTGAGCGATTCGCTGGTTACGGAAGGCTCGGAAGTCTACGGCTCTGTGCAGCACTCCGTGATTTTCGCAGGCGTGACCATTGAAGAGGGCGCAAGCGTCATTGACTCGGTCATCATGCCCTATGCGGTCATCAAGCGCGGCGCGGTTGTCCGCCGGGCGATTGTGGCGGAGAACGCCGTGATTGGTGCGGGCTGCATGGTCGGCGAAGAGACGGGCAATATCGCCGTCGTCGGTCAGGGCGTCACCCTTCCCGCCGGTGTCAGCGTGACCGCGGGTCAGCAGGTGGACGAAAACACCAAATTCTGATAATCACAGCAGCGGAAAGGATGTAAGAAAATGAAAAACGTAATGGGTGTTATCTACACCGGCGAAAATGACGCCAATCTGCGCGAGCTGACCCTGACCCGCGCCATCGCGGCGCTGCCTGTGGGCGGCCGCTACCGCGTCATTGACTTCCTGCTGTCCTCGATGGTCAACGGCGGCATCAAGAACGTCGGCGTCATCATGCAGAAGAATTATCACTCCCTGATGGATCACATCGGCTCCGGCAAGGAGTGGGATCTGCACGGGAAGAATGATGGCCTCAAGGTGCTGCCGCCGTTCCTGACGCGCGAGAATGTTGGCGTGTACTCTGGTATGCTGGATGCGCTGCGCTCCAACACCAACTATCTCTCCCGCTCCAAGCAGGAATATCTGGTGCTGAGCAACTCCAACATCATCTACAACGCGAATATCGCGGAGTTTGTGGCGTATCATCAGAACAGCGGCGCGGACATCACCATCATGTACACCGCTGATCCGAACATGCAGCGCGACGAACTGGGCTGCTATCTGGCGGTGGACGAAAGCGGCACGGTGACGGACATGGAAGTTGATCCGACGCATCCGAACCTGCCGCTGACGAGCATGGAGGTCGTCGTGATGAAGCGTGAGCTGCTGCGCACGCTGGTGGACAAGGGCGTGGCGCACGGCTATCATGACTTCAACCGTGATGTGCTGCTCCGTCTGGTGACGGAAGGCACGGCGCGCGTGAATGCGTGGGCGTACACTGGTCTGTGCTGGCGCATGGACTCCGTGCAGAGCTACTTCAAGTTCAATATGGATATGCTGGATACCCAGATTCGCCATCGTCTGTTCACGGCGGAGCTGCCTGTGTACACCAAGGTTCGCGACGAGATGCCCGCCCGCTATGGCGACAATGTGACCGTCGTCAACTCGCTGGTGGCGGATGGCTGCATTATCGAAGGCACGGTGGAAAACTCTGTGCTGGCGCGCGGCGTGCGCATTGCCCCCGGTGCGCATGTGAAGAACTGCATCATCATGCAGGATGGTCAGGTGCACAACGACGCTTCCATCGAAAACTGCATTCTGGACAAGCAGACGGTCATCAAGCGCAGCGCGCGGCTCATCGGCCCGGCGGCATACCCGATTGTTATCGCGAAGAATGTTGTCATCTAACAAACGAATCGCCTGAATCACTGACGCGGTTCGGATTTGCAAACCGCGCCAATATGTGCTATACTGTTGGTGCGGTTTTTTGGATACGCTTTTCAGATTCGCCTGAGCCATCTGCTCGCGCCTTTTTCCTTCCTGCGTCCGGTCGTTCCACTTAGCGTAGCGCTGCTACGCTGCGTTTCACTCCCGTTAGCAGGAAAGAAAAAATTCGCTTCGCATCTTGGCTCATTCTCATCTGAAAATCGTATCTGAGCTTAATTCGCTGAATTTCCCTGATTGCTTTTCCCTTGCCCCCGGCAGGAAATATTTCTGATGGAGGATAGAAACGATGAAGATTCTCTTTACGGCGAGCGAGTGCGTCCCGTTTATCAAGACCGGCGGTCTGGCGGATGTTGTCGGCGCGCTGGCGCCTGTTCTGGCGAAGCAGGGTCACGACGTGCGCGTGATGCTGCCCCTGTATGCGGCGGTGCCGAAGCAGTATGTTGACCAGATGACCCATGTGACCGACTTTGAGGTCGCGCTGGGCTGGCGCCGTCAGTACTGCGGCATTGAACTGCTGGAAAAGGACGGCGTGAAGTTCTACTTTGTGGACAACAAGTTCTATTTTGGCCGTCCGTATATCTATGGCATGGGCGGCGACGAGTACGAACGCTTCGGTTTCTTCTGCCGCGCGGCGCTGAACGCCCTGCCGCTGCTGGACTTCCAGCCCGACGTGATTCATGCGCATGACTGGCAGTCCGGCATGGTGCCCGCACTGCTGAAAATTCAGTATGCCCACCTGCCGTTCTTCGCGAACATCAAGACCATGTTCACCATCCACAATCTGCAGTATCAGGGCGTGTTCGGCATCCGCGAAGTGCAGGACGTGCTGGGTCTGGGCGACAGCCTGTGGACGGACGACAAGCTGGAGTGCTACGGCTGCGCGAACTTCATGAAGGCTGCGCTGGTGTATTCCGACATCATCACCACCGTTAGCCCGTCTTATGCCGAGGAAATTCAGACGGCGTACTACGGCGAGCGGCTGGATGGTCTGCTCCGCGCGCGCAAGCGTGAAGTGTTCGGCGTGCTCAATGGCATCGACATGGCGGACTACAATCCCGCGACGGACGCGCGCATTCCGGCGGAATATACCGCGGATGACCTGTCCGGCAAGGCAAAGTGCAAGGCAGAATTGCAGGAGAAGCTCGGTCTGACTGTTGACCCGAATGTGCCGATTATCGGCATGGTGGGCCGCCTGAGCAGCCAGAAGGGGCTTGATCTTGTGGACTACATCATCGGCGACCTGATGAGCGAGAACGTGCAGCTGGTTGTGCTGGGCATGGGCGAGAGCCGCTATGTCAATCTGTTCTCGTGGGCAGAGGGCGAGTTCAAGGGCAAGGTCGCGGCGCGGTTTGCGATGGACCACGCACTGGCGCATCAAATCTACGCGGGCTGCGACATGTTCCTTATGCCCAGCCAGTTCGAGCCGTGCGGCTTGAGCCAGCTGATTGCCCTGCGCTACGGCACAGTGCCGATTGTCCGCGAGACGGGCGGTCTGCGCGACACGGTGCTGTCCTACAACGAGTACACCGGCGACGGCAATGGCTTCACGTTCTTCAACTACAACGCCAATGACATGCTCAATGTCATCAACCGTGCCATCGACTACTACGAGAACCACAAGGATGTGTGGCACACGCTCCAGCAGCGCGGCATGACTGGCGATTACAGCTGGACGAACTCCTCCAAGAAATATATGGAACTGTACGAAGGCTTGGTGAGTGGGCGTTTCGACCATGACTCCGCATCGAATCAGGAGAAGGCACCTTCTGATGACGACGCGGAGGCGAACCCAGTGGTCGTCCCGTATCCGTATGAGAAGGAAGAACCCGTGAAGCCCAAGCGCGTCCGCCGCACGAAGGAGCAGATTGCGGCGGACAAGGCGGCGAAGGAAGCGGAGAAGGCAGCCAAGGAAGCCGCGAAAGCCGCCGAAGCGCCCGCAAAGCCTGCCCGCAAGACTGCCGCCAAGAAGACCACAAAGGCGGCGGCCAAGGCAGAAACGGCCGAAGCCGCTCCCGCCGCGAAGGCCGAAGCGCCTGCAGAGGAAAAGCCTGCGGCCGAGAAGCCCAAGCGTAAGTGCGCACCCCGCAAGAAGGCCGTGAAGGAGACTGTTTGAGCCTGACCGAGAAAAGCAATGCCCGCCGTGTTTCGAAAAATGCGGCGGGCATTTTTATGCATTTGGGCCGGGGTCATTCCGGCAGTTCGTTCAGCCGGAAGTGGTTCTTTTCAAATTCCAGCAGGCCTTCGTCCCGCATTTTGCACAGCTCTTTGGAGAGGGCGCTGCGGTCCAGGTTGAGGTAATCGGCCATCTGCTGGCGGTTGAAGGGCACGTCGCACTCCCGCCAGCCCGCCTTTGCCGCCTGCGCGGAAAAGTAGGTCAGCAGGCGGCCGCGTACCGTTTTGGGTGTGGTGCAGAAGATGCGCTGGGAAAGGCTCAGGCTCTTGCGCATGGAAACGGCCAGCAGGTTGCGCAGCAGAGTATCCCGCACAGCGGGGGACACTCTGGCGTCGGAAAGGACACGGGTGCTCAGCAGCAGCACGGTGCAGTCCTCGGCGGCAACGGCATCCACCATCAGTGCGTCGCCGCAGAAGGCATAGGTCTCGGCGAAGGCCTGCCCGGCGGAAATGCTGCTCAGGATGCTTTTGGTGCCCCAGAGATCGAGGTTCTCGATGTGGACGGTGCCCTGCACCACCACGCCGATCTCCTGCACCCGGCTCCCGGCGCGGAAAATGACGGTGTGCTTTGCAAATGTTTTCTGCCGCAGCAGCCCGGCGGCGGCAAGGGCATCCAGATCAGCCGGCGAAAGGCCCTGGAACAAAGGCGAAGGAACAAGTTTCATGAAAAAATCCTCGTTTCGTGGTTATGGCAACCGAAGTTTTGGCCTGATTATAGTATACTCAGTTCATCAAAGCAAGGAGGACTTTCCCATGATCCGCAAAATCATTCATATAGACGAAGAAAAATGCAACGGCTGCGGGGCCTGTGTCACCGCCTGCCATGAAGGAGCCATCGGCCTTGTAAACGGCAAGGCAAAGCTTATGCGGGACGACTACTGCGACGGCTTTGGCGACTGTCTGCCCGGCTGCCCCACCGGTGCCATCACCTTTACCGAG
>ENA-OPEC01002088-OPEC01002088.1-human-gut-metagenome-genome-assembly--contig:-NODE-2088-length-11753-cov-3.543170_pt1 | contig 11753 bp, 12 predicted proteins | sample MGYA00241622_ERZ501507 | MGnify/ENA primary metagenome ERZ501507 (study PRJEB25962, sample SAMEA2042582) | human gut metagenome | biome: human gut; feature: human-associated habitat; material: faeces... | reverse complement strand
CGCGTCGGCGTCACTGCCGCGCATGCTTTTTATAAACGCCGATACCGTGTCATAATGGCGGTCGCCTTTTTTATCGTAACGCTTAAAAGCGTCGCCCATTACGCTTTTAAGCACCGTGCCGTCAATAGTTTTTACACCGTCAGGCAGCATAAATTCCGCCTGCTCCAAAAGGTTCAGCGCCACGCGTGCGTCGCCGCCGCAAAAATCAGCCAGTGCTTCCAACGCCTCATCCGTCATGGCAAGCCCCTGCCTGCCGTAGCCATTTTCCTTATCCGTCAGCGCCTTTTGCAAAATCTTTTTAACGGCGTTTTTATCAAGCCGCTCCAGACGGATAATTTTCATCCGCGACAAAAGCGGCGCATTAACTTCAAAAAACGGGTTTTCCGTAGTTGCGCCGATAAGAATAACCGTGCCGTTTTCCACATACGGCAAAAGCACATCCTGCTGAGCCTTGTTAAAGCGGTGTATTTCGTCGATAAAAACTATCGTGCGCCCCATGCCGCTGTACAAAGCGTCACGCGCTTCTCCAATCAGCCTGCGCAGCTCCGGCACGCCGCTCGATACTGCATTAAGCGCAACAAAACGGCTTTGCGTCATATTGGCAATAATATGTGCCAATGTAGTTTTACCGGTTCCCGGCGGCCCGTAAAACAAAAGCGGATGCAAAGCATCGCGCTCAATCATCCGCCGCAGCGGGCTGCCCGGCCCGAGGGCTTTTTCCTGCCCCGCAAAATCGCTTAAACGCCGCGGGCGCATGCGGTCTGCCAGAGGTTTGGTAATTGTTTGTGCAAATAAACTGTCCATATTTTAATCCTGCCCGGCAATTATTTTTTGTACAATATGCGCAGCCATCATCATACCGGCGCAGGCAGGCACAAACACCAGGCTGCCCGGCACGCTGCCTTCAATAAAGCGCTGCGGTTCTTCATGCGAATATACAACAGTAATGCCTTCGGTAATACCGGCGTCGCGAAGTTTTTTGCGCATGCTGCGAGCCAGTGGGCACACGCTTGTTTTGCTGATATCCGTAATTTCCAGCATTTCGGGGTGCAGCTTGTTGCCCGTACCCATAGCCGATACCACGGGAACATTATGCCTGTACGCCTCTATTAAAAGGTCTGCTTTCGATTCCGTACTGTCGATAGCGTCGGCAATAAAATCAAAACCGTCCACAAAAAGGTTTTCAAAATCACCAGGCCTGTAAAAATCCTTAATAACCCTTATGCGGCACAAAGGGTTAATATCGCGCAGGCGTGCGGCCATAACGTCGGCCTTAAACTTGCCGATAGTGCTTGTAAGCGCAGGCAACTGGCGGTTAATATTGCTTGCTTCAACGGTATCATTATCCATAATTACAAAGCTGCCTACACCGGTGCGGCACAAAGCCTCCGCCACATAAGAACCAACGCCGCCAAGGCCTATAACGGCAACTCTGGCGGCATTTAATTTTTCAACGGCCTTGGGGCCGATAACCATTTCTACACGTGAAAGCTCCATGAGTCCTCCAAAAAAATTTCCCCGCAATGCCGTCCTGCCCAATGTTTTGAACCTGCATGTGCAGGTGGGTGCCCTCCCGCCTACCGCAAAAGTCCCCTCGAGAGGGCTTGTTTTTAATAGGCGGAGCTCAAATTCCGGGCTCCCTAGGTAAGTGTGTTGGCTCAAAACTAAAAGGCAATGTAACGAACACCGCAGGGGAATTTGCTCCATTTATAAGACCGGCTTCTGCCAATCTCTTTACATATACTATAACAAAATTTGCCTTAAATCACAAGTGGCAAGCAGTTTAAAAACAGAAAAATACACGGTAATCATAACAACATTATCAATATCCAACAGAGTACTAAAACACGATTATTTACCAATACCTGCTTGACTATGTGTAAGTTTATCAATATCCAACAGAGTACTAAAACCGTACTAAAACGTGGGCGGCCTTGTGCGCAGTGTAAGTTTATCAATATCCAACAGAGTACTAAAACACGTTTTTCCAACGTTCTACCGCGTCATCTGTGTAAGTTTATCAATATCCAACAGAGTACTAAAACTCTTTTTCCATTTTGCTTTTGGCGGTCTTTGTGTAAGTTTATCAATATCCAACAGAGTACTAAAACCGCTTTTCCTTCGGCGTTTTGGCGGTTTTGTGTAAGTTTATCAATATCCAACAGAGTACTAAAACTTAAAAGCATTGCCTTGCCGTAACCGCCAGTGTAAGTTTATCAATATCCAACAGAGTACTAAAACGCAAGCAACACTTGGCATACCGGGCATAACGTGTAAGTTTATCAATATCCAACAGAGTACTAAAACCGACTTCGATAAGCGGTCTACTTGCGTTATGTGTAAGTTTATCAATATCCAACAGAGTACTAAAACCTTAACTTTATTTTACACCACATACAGATTACAATTCAATTAAATCTTCCGTAATCAATAAATTTTCTGTCGGCGTTTTATCGCCAAGCATAATAATCATACTGGCATACTGTTTTTCTGTAACCTGCAATACACGCACCGAGCCTACAGGCGGTAAAATTACCTTTACTTTGTTTATATATTTTCTGGCATCATCATTATTGCGCGTTATTCTGCTGTAAACAGAATATTGCAGCATATCAAATCCAAGTTTAATTAAACCTGTACGGAAATGCAGATACTCTCTTTTATCTTCTGTAGTTGCGGTTGGTAAATCAAACATTACTATAATACGCATAAACCTGTTATACAAATTTTTCTCCTATTATTGGTATTATCAGTTTATTAACATCAGCATTATCAATAGCTGTCGTTAAACTTGCTATATATTTATCAACCGCATTATGTACTTTCATTATTTTATTACCGCATGCTATATCTCCGTTTATAATATTGGCAAGCCCTATTTTATTATTTTTTGTCAAAGTATCAACTAAATCTTCATTATTTTGCCAAACCCATATATCCGCTAACGGACGTAAAGGTTCCATTAAATCATCCGCAAGATTAAATGGATTGGTTTCACTAATATGATGTATTCCCAAAGCACAATTATAACCATAAGCGCACAGCGAGCGCGCCACAGATGAACGGATAACCGCATAACCATAATTAAGCGCTATATTGATTATGTCGTTTTCAAACCTGATAAAATCACAACCATAAAAATTTCTAAAAAACATTTTGGCAGCAATACCCTCACGGTTGCCGGTATCACCACTTAATACTTCCTGCGCTAATTGCTGCATACGCTCGCAAACCTTTATACCTGCACCACTTATTTTTAATGCTGTACCCTGATTTATAATTTTTGCCTTAACAATACGTTGCCACAGCAAATTTTTAAATGTATCCGTTAAAGCAATTTGCTTTTTTAATACACCATAAGGCCTATAATGCGTATTTAATGGCAAAAGGTTACAACACGGCAAATGTGTATCATCGCAAAGTATGGCATTAATGCCATACTTTGCCAGTTTTTGCAAGGCATATGCCGATATATTAATATATACATTATCTATGAAAAGATTTTTAATATCACTTAAAGGAACTTTTTTAACCGTATCTCCGTAATTAATAAGCAGCCACTCATCTTTAACAGTTAAATATTGTCCTTTTGTGATAAAAACGGTACGGAACATTTAATTTCACCGCCAATTTTACCAAGTATATCAACGTAATATTTTTTTACAACATCTTTTTTGCCAATAGTTTTATCTTCAATTAAATTGCAATTATTATTTTTACAATAAATTCTATTTGCTTTAGAATTTTTAATCCCTCTATAATAACCACTAAATTTTATATTCCCTATATTATCAAAAATCTTAATATAATCATTGGCAAATAAATACATAATATGTTCCTGATAGTCTTCCGGATAAGGAGTTATAAGATACAATTTTTTATTTTTCTTTTTTAAATCAACATATCTTATACCTCGTAAAATAGTTTGATTTTTATTATTTTTATACAGTTCTGCGCAATAATATTCTTTTGTATCTAAAACATTAGCATTTCCAAAGCTGTCAACTTTTTTAATATAAGCACCATCTGTTTCGTTTTTCTTCAGCGGATTATCTTTTGTAAATTTCCCCTGATATTTTTTGTTTTGCTTGTACGAAACAAGTACCGGTTTTATAGTATCGGCAAAAACTGTATCATCTTTATAAAAAGCCCTTACATTTTTATAAAACTGTTCTTCACTTACATCCTTATAAAATTCAAGACTGTTGTCCCACAAACGTATATCAGTTTCATCTGCTATATTTCTTATCATAGCAGGTACACGGCTGTTTGGTGTTGCCAAAAGTTTTTCGGCATATTCTTTATTAAAGCCGTAATATTTAACCATTTTATTTACTGCTTTACCTAAATAAGTTAAATACTCATCGCTTATGCGTTTATGGTAATCTTTATAGATTCGGTCAAGCTTAATTTTATCACTGGCAATCTCAAGATATGCAGGTGTTAAGTTGGCAATTACTATAGCGTCTGCCGCATGGTGTAAATTATTATCTCTGTTTTTCTGCTCATCGCCCCATGTTTTTTTATTAAACCATAACCTTCTCATTCTTGAAGTTATTATGCCTTTTACACCAAAAACATTTTTAGCTTTGTCGCTGTTGAACAATAAATTAGCAGATAAATAATTTACCAAAAACCTTGTAATATACCTTGTATCGTTAATGTTTCTGGATTTCCATTCTGAAAGCAAATCTCTGTTGCCATATAAATTAGATAAGGTTAAATATTTATATTTTTTAATGCTTATCTTCTTTTTCTTAAATAAAGTATTAATCCGTTTTAAATAATCCTCTTTGTCCGCACTGCTTAAATAACCCAAAGGCACCTGCTGCCCTTTTTGCTGCCTGTTTACGCCTAAATTAACCAGCGCTTTATTTTGTAAGGTATCATCTAAAATAAGAGAAAAAGGCACTATATGGTCAACATCATAAATACCGCTTAATATTTTTTCTACAGGAATGACATCACCCGTATATAAATCTTTGCCTTCCTGTTCTTCCCATAAACGGTATCTTTCAATATCGAAAGGCTTTACTTCTCCTTCTTTACGCAGGCCGAGTTCAATTAACTTATTTGCAATTTTATCTTTTTCTTTTTTGTTATCATTAATACGTTTAATAATTTTAGCACGTTCTTTAAAACTGCGTCCCAAATCATTGGCAACCTCTATATTAATATATTCAGGCGAACCATACTTTCTAATAAGCTCATTTAAAATTTTACGTGTTTCATTTACAGCTTTAAAAATAACTGCGTTCTTTACAAGTTCTTCGTCAACTTTTTTATCAAACGGTGCAAGATATTTTTGTTTTTCTATATCAGGCAAAGCATTTTCTCTTTCTTTCAGCATGCGTGCCTGAAAATTACCGTAAGTTTCTCCACGCTTAAAGGCTTCGATTGCTTCAATCATATACTTTTCGCATACGCTTGCTGTACCACCAAATTTTTTGCGGATAACTTCTTTCTGTAATTTTTCGTTCCATCCTTTTGCTTTTAACGCTCTTATTCTGCGTGCCGGTGTAATATTTTCGGACAACAATAAACATAATTGATGTAATTTTGAAGGATTGTTAACATCAAACTGATTTTCTTTTATTAATTCTTCATATTTATAACCAGCATTAGTTAAAATTGCCTTCAACAGTTTTAATGTTTTAGTTGTGTCAGGTACTTTAACTTCAAGTTTACCTGGTTTACGCATTTCTAATTTATATGGTTTTAAAATATTTTTTATATCATTTTCTGTTATTGAAGCATTTGTAAGAGAAGTATTAATTATCTCTTTCGCAACATTTTCAGGTAATAAAATTTCCCCTGTTTCCGTATTTACAAACGAAAGCTGCGACAAGCAATTTACCAATGCATAAATATCAGCTATAACAGTACTTCTATAAGCTCTTTTTTCATCTTTGTAATACATGCACTGACCAATACTGTCAATAAAGCCCATAAATCTTCTGGTTTTATCGTCTTCGTTGCCAGGTCCTGTTTCAAAATCTCTTTGAGCAAAGACCATATCATCGCAAATAATTCTAATATTATTTGCTGTAAGCTGCGGATAATATTCACTTTGTTTATTTAAAATATCTTCCAGTTCTTTTTTTACAAATTCTCTTTTAATTAAAATATAACGCTTTGCATTTTTATGGTTGCGATAATCAGCAAAAGATGTTTCTGTTTAAAAAACAGGGGCATTAATTAACATTTCTGCAACGGATTTATACCCACCGGATTGATAAATTTCATCAAAATTAGCCAAACCGCCTTCAATTTTTTGCAGTTCATCTTTATCGGCATTGTCTTTTTTAGAATCGTCACCGTAAAATTCACGATAACCACGCCGGTTACAAATATGGATAATGCAATCCAAAATTTCTTCAGGTGTTAGTTTTTCATTTAAACCTTTTATTCTTGTTTGCAGGACATTTTGATTACCATTTTGTTCCTGCCATTCTTTCAATTGTACTTCATTCATTAATTTTATTTTTAAAAAGAATTTTTTTATACGTTCTTTACGGTGTTTTCTTCTGCGAAGCAAACGGCGTGTACTTCTATATCCCCGTCTTTCCTGCGCATTACTTGCTTTTTGGCGGATATTTTCACCGGAATTAAATAATCTTACGCCTATATCTTCTATACGCGCATCTAAATTATTTGTTCTGGAAATAACGGCATAACCAACCGAACCAATACCAATATCCAAACCTATCCCATATTTTCTTTCCATAGCAATTCTCCTTATTATATTATATTGACACGTAGCTTGACCAATGTTAAAATAAATACAAATTAGAATTACTGTTGTGTAGGTTTATCAATATCCAACAGAAAACCATTTATTGCAAACTTGTAAGTTTATCAATATCCAACAATAGTTCTAAGATAAGGCTATTTATGCCGTAGGGTACGGCGGTATCCCGTTAATCCGCCTTTAAGCCATTGCTTTGCAATGGCTTATTTATATTTTACCGTAATTTATTTTTACAGTAAATAAATATTGACATTTTTATGAAATGAAAAAGGGGAGTGGTATTAATCACCATTCCCCTTTTTTCAAAAAAATAACAGAGCCTGCGTCTGCAAGCTCTGTTATTAAGCATTGGCTTATACTTACTGTAAAAGTTGTTTTACCATGGCATTAATGCGTTTGCCATCGGCACGGCCACCGGCTTTGGCAATAACCTTAGGCATTACCTTGCCCATGTCCTTCATGCTGGCTGCGCCTGTTTCGGCAATTACTTCCTTAACAAGGCTTTGCAGCTCGTCATCTTCCATTGCGGCCGGAAGATATTTTTGCAGCACTTCAATCTCAGCTTTGGCCTGGTCTATCAGATCGGTGCGTCCTGCTTTCTCAAACTCAGCAAGAGAATCCTGACGCATCTTAACTTCTTTCATCAAAACTGCAATTACTTCGTCTTCAGTAAGTTCTTTTTTGTCATTGATCTCGACATTTTTGATATTGGCACGCGCCATGCGGATGGTTTCCAGCGCCACTTTGTTGTGGGCTTTCATGGCCTGCTTCATATCTTCTGTCAGCTGATCTTTAATTGACATCTGCACGCGCCCCCATTATCTGGATTTACGTTTTCTTGCGGCTTCGGATTTCTTTTTGCGCTGAACGCTCGGTTTTTCATAGTGTTCGCGTTTTCTTACTTCAGAAAGGATGCCGGCTTTTTGGGTAGCTCTTTTGAATCTGCGCAGTGCGCTGTCAAGAGTTTCGTTTTTGCCAACTTTAATTTCTGCCATCTGATCTCCCTCCCTCCACACACTTAGGGAAGTGTATATACAATTTATATGCTTTGAGAATACTCCGAAGCATATAATCTCACCGTCTAATTATACATTACTGTAAGGAGTTTGTCAATCAGCACGGAGGCCAGCCGAGCATTTTACCGCCCAAAAGATGGATATGCAGATGGTGCACGGTTTGTCCGCCTTCGTCGCCGGTGTTAACAACAATGCGGAAGCCTTTTTCGCTTACGCCGAGTTTTTCGCTGAGCATTTTTACTTTGCCCAGCATGTACTTAACAAGTTCCGGGTCTGCCGCAACAATGTTTTCCGTATGTTCCTTCGGAATCATCAGTACGTGTACGGGCGCAGCCGGTGCGGCGTCGCGGATAACAATCATTTTATCGTCTTCATATACTCTTTCGGCAGGAATCTCTCCGGAAATAATACGGCAGAATACGCAGTCGTTCATATTTTTACCTCCTCGCTGTTTAAGGTTGTATTTAATTGGTAACTTATTATAAATTCGCCAAAGATAATAAAATTCCTTTTAAATCATGGTAAATTCTTCAGTCTTTTATAATTTCGCCAAGCAGTTTTTCGCCGTCAAAAGCCTTTATTTTTACAGGCAGTATTTCGCCGCCAAGATTACGGCCGCCGCTTTTTACAAAAACGCGCTGATAGTTGCCGGTTAAGCCTTCAAAATAATCTTCACCGGCAGGCTGCTCAAACAAAACTTCCGTTTTTTGCCCAACCATGGCCTGCAAAAAAGTTTTGTGCATGGTTTCGTCAATTCTTCCCAAAATATCGGCACGTTCTTTTTTAACGGCTTCCGTTACAGCGCCCGCAAATTTTTCGGCAGGCGTGCCTTTGCGCGCCGAAAACGGGAAAATATGCATTTTGCTGAAGCCGCAGCTTTCGGCAAATTTGCAGGTTGTTTCAAAATCAGCTTCCGTTTCGCCGGGAAAACCTACAATAACATCCGTAGTTATGGCAATATCAGGCACCCTAGTTTTAATATCCGCCAGAAGCGTTTTAAATTTAACCGTTGTGTACGGCCTGTGCATGGCCTGCAAGGTTTTATCGCAGCCCGATTGCAGCGGCAGGTGCAAATGTCTGCAAAAACGTGCGTCTTCCTGCATCAGCGTTAAAAGGCGCGGCTCTACCTCCACAGATTCCAGCGAACCGAGGCGCAGGCGCTGCACGCCCGGCACATCAAGAACGGTTTTAACTGCGTCATACAAAGTAAGGCCGTCAGGGTTTTCTTTGCCGTAACAGCCAAGGTGAATGCCGATAAGTACAATTTCCTTAAACCCGGCGCTTATAAGGCGCTGCGTTTCGGTACGGATGCTTTCAAGGCTGCGGGAGCGCAGCGGGCCGCGTACGGGATAATGCAGTAAGTGCAGAACTGGTTGCAGCCTTCCTGGATTTTTAAAAAGGCGCGCGTTTTATCGGTTATATCGCCTGCCGCCATTTCTTCAAAAGCAGTGCTGGCAGTTAATTTATGCACGGCATCCAGCGTATCGGTCTGCCTGTGCGCAAGGCGTTCTTCCACCAACTGCACAATCTGCGCACGGTCCTGGTTGCCGATAATCATATCCACCCCGGCAATGGCCTTTACTTCTTCCGCCGCCGTCTGCGGATAGCAGCCGGTAACCACAATCAGCGCATTGGGGTTCTTGCGGATGGCGCGGTGAATGGTCTGGCGCGATTTGCGCTGCCCGGTATTGGTAACAACGCAGGTATTAATAATATATACATCAGCTTCACCGTCGAAACTGACAAGCTGATGCCCGCTGCGCAAAAACAGGTTTTCCATGCTTGCCGTATCGGCCTGGTTAACCTTGCAGCCAAGCGTATAACATTGAAATTTCATCGAGTTTCTCCAAAAAATCTTTGAGGGCCCCAAAAAAGATTGAACAAAACGTGCATTGTGCTTTTGCCCGTTTTTGCGGTATAATAATCAAGGTTATTATAGTGGAAAAAACAGGATTTGTACTGCCCAGCGAAACAGGCCCCGCGCCGCCGCTGCGTGCTTTATCAAGCTCGGCTTCACTGATGCCGCCTTCCGGGCCGATTATAATTAATATGCTGTCTGTATTTACATTACTTTGCAGAACCTGTTTAAGGCCCTGCCTGTCCTCACATTCGTAAGCAATTATTTTAGTTGTGCAGTCACATTCAGCCATCAGTTTATCAATAGCTGCAACCTCCGCAATTTGCGGAATAATGTCGCGCTTGCTCTGCTTGGCTGCGCTTTCGGCAATTTTTTGCCAGCGCTGGCATTTTTTGGCAGCTTTTTCGCCGTCATAGCGCACAACGGAATGTTCCATTGCCAAAGGCACAATGCGGCTTACGCCGAGCTCTACCGCCTTTTGGATGATAAAATCCATCTTTTCGCCTTTTACAAGACCCTGCGCCAGTGTAATCTTCACCGCAGGCTCATGGCTTTCGGCAATAACTTCAAGGCATTTTACAAGTGTCTGCCCGGGCGCGGTTTCAATAATTTCTGCAAGGGCAGTTACGCCGTCGTCGCTCACAATCTGCATCTTTTCGCCCGGCTTCATTTTAAGCACGGTGTAAATATGGCGTGCGTCAATGCCGTCTATCATCATGTTTTCCGCATAAGGGCGCGGAATAAAAAATCTGTGCATTAATCCTCCAGTGCCATCAGCATGGCAACCCAGCCGCCTTTATGGCGCGTGCTGATAACCTTCAGCCCGCTGGCTGCGGCAGCCTGTTTAATATCGTCTTCACGTTCTTCTATAATGCCGCTGGCAAGAAACTTGCCGTCCGCTTTCAGCTTTTGTGCAACATCCGGCAGCAGCATAATAATAATATCGGCAATAATATTGGCAATAATCACATCAGCCTTGCCTTCCGTGCCGTGCAGAAGGTCGCCTTCTTTAACTGCAATAACTTCGCTCAGGCCGTTTCCGGCAATGTTTTCTTTGGCAATGCGCACGGCGTTGGCGTCAATATCTACGGCAACAATGCTTTTGGCGCCCAGTTTGGCGGCCGCAATGCTTAAAATACCACTTCCGGTGCCAACGTCAAATACTTCCGCCTGCGGCGTAATAATTTCTTCCAGGTATTCCATACACATGCTTGTTGTATGGTGCGTACCAGTGCCAAAGGCCATGCCGGGGTCAATTTCAATAACAAGGTCATCAGCCTCAGCCTCGTATTTTTCCCACGAAGGCTTAATAACAAGGTGTTTGCCGATATGGGTTACGTGGAAATACTGCTTCCATTCGTTTGCCCAATCCTGCTCGCACAGCGTACGGAACAGCGGATTGCGGAAAACGCATTTTTGCCCGATACGTTCTTCAACGGCTTTAACCTCGCGCGAAATAAACTCCAAACGTTCGGAAAGTTTTTCGTCATCCGGGTAATAAGCAGTTACTGTAACAACCTCGGTATTCTGCTGTTCGGGAATATCGCACAGCTCCCATGTGCCGCTTGCGCGCAGCTGATTAATTAAAAGCGGGTCTTCCATAGCCACGCCCTGCGCACCGGCGCTGTATAAAATATCGGCAATCGTGTCTGCCTGTTCATGCGTTGTCTGTAAGCTGACTTCCGTCCACTGCATTACGTTTCACTCCTCAAAAAACTCATAGTAAAAAGATATAAATTTCCGCCTTTTATCTTATCATAACAAGGCCGAAATGTACATTATAAAATCAGTCAATTTATATTTATCACGCCGCGGCGGCTTTTATATTAAGCGTTACTGTATTTGACTTTTTGTGCCTGTTTGCTATAATAATTATAGAAAAAGAAATGGCTGCCGATAGACGGTCAGCCGCAAAATTGAAAATCAGTTAACGATAACCGTCACAGTTTTGGCTGGCTTGTGGCGGTTATCTGCTTTTACGCGAAAAATCTTTTCCGAGGGTATAACCAATGGAAAAGATTGTCACCGTATAGCCGATTACGGCTAACAACGATAATATATCCACGTTATCCCCTCCTTTAGCATATTTCCGACATGCGGATTCTATGTTATCGGAGGGTCACAGTCC
>ENA-OPEC01002085-OPEC01002085.1-human-gut-metagenome-genome-assembly--contig:-NODE-2085-length-11759-cov-3.632006_pt1 | contig 11759 bp, 11 predicted proteins | sample MGYA00241622_ERZ501507 | MGnify/ENA primary metagenome ERZ501507 (study PRJEB25962, sample SAMEA2042582) | human gut metagenome | biome: human gut; feature: human-associated habitat; material: faeces... | reverse complement strand
TATTCCAAGATTATCTATTTTCTGTGATAACTGTACAGAATCAAGCATTTTACCATCAATTGCCAGAGCTATCACATATGCTTCATCTTTTATGCACGAAAGAAGTCTTTCTCCCTCTTTAGCCTTTATTATATCATTAACAGTATCACTTGCATTATCAGGTGTCTTCTCATCTGCCACCTCTTTTACCTCAAGCTTGCAGTATCTTGACAACCTTTTACTGTACTCATCTATTGCCTGACAATAGAACTTTTCCTTTACTTTGCCTACACAGCATATTGTTATTCTCATATCAGCCCAACTATGCCTCTACGAAGAAATATCCGCCGTTATTATCAAGCTTGAACACTTCAAGCTGTTCCTCAAGCTCTGCATCAGAAAGTTCTGATACATCCATTCCCTCATCGTCCATAATCTGTCTTAATTCTTTAATATTACTGCAATACTGTGCAAAGCATTCCTCAAGAAAATCTTCTGCCTCCTCTAAATCATATACAACCGGCTCATCAAAAAGCTTCTTCTGATCTCTTAAAAATACCTTTGCACATTCTTTCATATGTTTTTCCATAATAATACTCCTCATTTCTACAAACATTATCTTATATATTAAACTCTTTTCTTAGTGTGCCTTCAACCCATTCAGTTGTGTCATATGCATATTTCTTGATATCCTCACATGCTGTATCCATAACATACGCATATTTTACTGACTTAAGCATATCAATATCATTATAATTGTCGCCAAATGCCATACATTCATCTTCTGACAATCCAAAGTACTGCTGAAGCTGATGCATTGCTTTTCCTTTGGTAACGCTGCTCTCCATAAAATCAAGATATAAATCTCCTGAAACTGTAATTGAAGCTTTGCCATTCCATTTGCTAAAGAAATGTTCCTTGGAATTATCAATTCCGCTAAAATCACATACCGCAATCTTTAATATATCTTCATCTACATCTGTGAATTTATCAATAAGCGTAGTCTTATAATTAACAACCTTGGTCATTCTATAATGATATTCTTCTGTCTTAGGCTTGATATATGCTGTATGCTGGCCTGATATAAGCACCTCGCAATCAGGCTGTTCATATACATCTTCTATTATCTCAAGAGCAAGCTTTCTATCCATTGGTGTCTTGGCAATAACCTCACCCTTATATTCACATAATGCTCCATTCTCAGCAATGTATACAAGCTTATCGCTTACAGGCTCAAAAAGCCTTTTCAGGCTTACTATCTGTCTTCCGCTGGCAGGTGCAAAGTACATTCCTTTATTAACAAGCTGTTCAATCGCTTTAATTGTAGATGGTTCTACACTCTGGGCACCTTTTCTTAGTATTGTACCATCAAGATCACTTGCAATTAATTTAACCATAACTTTAACTCCTGATATACCCTTGCAACCGGAAGTCCGACAACATTATTATAGTCACCGTCTATCTTTCCAATAAATGCTGCAAATCTCCCCTGAATTCCGTAAGCCCCTGCTTTATCCATTGGCTCACCTGTACTTATATATTCTCTTATCTCATTATCACTAATATCATTACAGTATACATCTGTCTTTTCTGCAAAGTTACTTACAACATTATTATTCTTGATAAGTGTAACACCTGTATACACCTGATGACAATCACCAGCCAGTTCCTTAAGTATATCAAAAGCATTTCCCGTATCCTTAGGCTTTGTAAGAATATGTCCTTTATGGCTTACGATTGTATCTGCACCTATAACTACAACATCTTCATTCCTGTAATCGTCATCATCTTTTACCATATCCCATACAGCCTGTGCCTTAATCCTTGATAGATATTTCACATATTCATCTGGCTGTGTAATTAAAGTTGTCTCATCAACATCACTCGTAATTATATCAAATTCTATTCCTATCTGTTCCAGCAGTTCTTTGCGTCTTGGTGAACCAGATGCAAGAATAATCTTACTCATATATTCATTCCTTTCAGAATTAATTCATTAACTATAAGATTATAACAGCTGGTAAGTCAAAAATCCAGTTATTACTAAAAAAGAATATGAACTAAAAAAGAATATGCAAAGCACATTCCCTAACCGAGCACGACCGCTTGCGACAGACTACAGCTTCATATGGGTACATATCACCAGCACATAGTTCCTTTTATGTAATAGTAAATTCCGATAAAATTATCCATTACATAAAAAGGCTTCCTTTCTAAACAGAAGGAAATATTACTATATCTCCTGTCTGTTTAAAGGAAGCACATAATTATATCTCTGCAAATATGTTCATATACGCAGATACAATATTTATACTGATATTATTCTCTACTCAGCCATACTTCTGTTCATTGCTGATTCTACCGCATCAATTGAAGCTCTTATGATATCGTGGTCGATACCTATGCCAAAGTATTCTTTACCATCATCACCCTTAATTCCTACATATGCAATAGCACTTGAATCAGAACCCTGCTTTAATGAATGTTCCTCATAGCACATTACATCACAAGGCTTTCCAAAATGCTTTGAAAGTGCATTACTTACAGCATCAAGACGACCATTACCACCCGCTTCTACTACTGTTGTCTTTCCATCAGCCTCAATTGTAACTTCTGTCTGGATACCATCAATCTGCTTGAAATGGACTTCTGAAATCTTGAATACCGGTGTGAACTTCTTATAACGCCTCTCAAATATCTCAAGGACCTCATCTGCTGCAAGTTCCTTATGGTTAACATCCGATACATCTTTAACAGCATAACCAAGGTCTTCTCTCATAGCCTTTGGAATAATCATTCCATAATTATGCTCAAGAACATAAGCAACTCCGCCCTTACCTGACTGGCTGTTAATTCTGATTACGTCTGAGTCATATGTACGTCCAACATCTTCTGGATTAATTGGAAGATATGGAACTGTCCACTTAGATGGATCCTGTTCAATTCTATAGTGCATACCTTTAGATATGGCATCCTGATGTGAACCAGAGAATGCTGCAAATACAAGCTTACCACAATATGGGTGTCTGTCATCTATCTTCATCTGTGTAAGACGTTCAAACATCTCTGCAAGCTCTGGCATATTAGAAAAATCCAATTCCGGGTCAACGCCCTGTGCGTACATATTCATAGCAAGATTAACAATATCCACATTACCAGTTCTCTCACCATTGCCAAATAATGTACCTTCTATTCTGTCTGCACCTGCAAGCATACCAAGCTCTGCATCTGCAACGCCTGTTCCTCTGTCATTATGTGGATGAAGTGATACAACTACATTTTCTCGATTATGAAGATTCTTGCTCATATATTCAACCTGACTTGCAAATACATGTGGAAGTGACATCTCTACTGTAGCAGGAAGATTAATTATACACTTCTTATCAGGTGTTGGCTGCCATATATCTATAACTGCATTACACACTTCAAGTGCGTATTCTGGCTCTGTTCCTGTAAAGCTTTCAGGACTATATTCAAAAAGGAAATTACCGCCATCTGCTTCTGCAAGTTCTTTAAGAAGCTTAGCGCCCTCAATTGCAATCTGTTTGATTTCTTCTTTAGACTTTCTGAATACCTGCTCTCTTTGTGCAAGAGATGTCGAATTGTATACATGTACAATCGCTCTTGGTGCACCCTTTACAGCTTCAAAAGTCTTCTTAATAATATGCGGTCTTGCCTGTGTAAGCACCTGAATTGTAACATCATCAGGAATCATATTCTTCTCAATAAGTGTACGGCAAAGCTCATACTCTGTCTCTGATGCTGCCGGGAAACCAATCTCAATTTCCTTAAATCCAACCTTAATAAGCTTATTAAAGAATTCAAGCTTTTCATCAAGACTCATAGGCTCAACTAAAGCCTGATTACCATCTCTTAAATCCACTGAACACCATACTGGTGCTTTGTCAATATACTCCTTCTTTACCCAGTCGTTACACTCAACCGGTGGCATAAAATAACCTCTCTTATACTGTCTGTAATCAAACATTGCATTATCCTCCTGATATATTAATTATATTAGCATAATAAGTAAATTATACAAAAAAAATCTTTCATCTCCAAAGGCCTTAACCTCTAAGAGACGAAAGATATAATCTCACGCGTTACCACTCTTATTCGCAATTAATAATTGCGCTCTCACCGAATACGTGCATATTGCATTATATTCTGTCCACTATAACGGTTGGCTTCCGTCTACGTCTACTCTTATATCCTGCTGATATAATTTCGGGTAGCAGCTCCAAGGTGAGTTCAATAAGTTCCTTTCACTGTCTCGCACCTTCCGACAGTTCTCTGAAGCTGGTCCTTATCTAATATTCCTCTTCATTGCATTTACTTATTATCAATTATTGAAATGATAACGCATATAATTTAAAATGTCAATAGAATTTTCAATTATGTATTGCAATATTAAATGCAATATTAAATCAAATTATGTATTACAATATTAAGTCCAGTTATATATTTGAGCTATGTATTAAAATCATTTGAAGTTCTTAAGAAAACTTATATCTTCCTCTGATACTTCACCATTAGAATATCTCGCTTTCTCATAGTCATCTGTTATTCTTCGTGCTTTTGCTTCATCATCAGTTATCAGTTTGCTCGTAATCTCTTCCGGCATCATATGCGAATCAACCTTTGCACCTGCCAACTTAGACTTTGTGACAACCTTTTTGGACTTGGCATATTTCTTATAAAGCTTTCTGTACCGTATATTGGCTTTATCTTTAGTATCCTTAACCTTAACACTTTTCTTTACTTTATATTCCTTTTCCTCGTCATTATTAATATATTCCACTTCATCTTTATCATTATCTAATGACTTTCTGAACCTGGAAGCATATCTGACTATTGTCACTATTATTAATATAATCACTCCGATTATAAGGAATATTGCAACCACCTCCATAAGAGCATTACCAGCCGCATTATTAACCATAACATCCATCTCATCCTCTACTGGTTCAGGGGAAGTTGTCGTTTCTTCTATATAATCGTCCATTACTGTATCATCATCTCCGCGGAGCATTAATAACAGTTTTAATATCCATTTAATAATTGCAAGCAATGCCATTCCAATCATAGAGAATATATTGCCATATCTTCCGTGATAGAATATAAGCATGCCAAATACCAGAAGCAGTCCGAACACAATCATTATAAGCACATTAATTCCCATAATTCTTCTGGCCGGGAATTCTGATTTACCTTCATTAAATACGAACACCTCATACAGCCTGCTTACCTGATTATATACGAACTGGCATAATACAAACATAACAAATAAAAATGCCTGTATTTCCATAAGCACAGAATTACCTTCAATACCTCCTAATATATAAAAGCCTATCATAAATATTCCATATGCTATATGAAGCTTCTCACTCGCATTAACAGCAATCAGCATATCATCCTTGCTCTTACCAGTTTCATCATATATATTTTCCTGAACTCGCTCATATTGCTTCTTGTTTACATATAGATTCTTTAACCTTATTGAGTGTCCAGATATTGCCGCTGCGCATATCACATAACCTGCAAACTCCAGATCTGTGTCCGCAAGCAATGCCGCTATAACAACGAACACAAGATTAATCACCATAAATAATGGATAACTTTTAATATATTTTCTTGAAAAATATGTAACTATAGCTGGAATTATTACAATAAGGCTATAATATGCCTTAGATGTGTCATTACCGGCAATTCCTATATACACTCCCGCCGCCATTGATATGTACGCAACACACAATATAAGTATTTCCGTTATGATTTTACTATTTCTTAGATGTCTTATCTGCATCTTACTCTCCATTCCCACACTGCTTATACATTCTAATCAAGCTTTTCCAGATACAGGCTTCCATTGCCTGATACAACACACGGAACAATCCATATTTTATTCTGTTGTTTAGACATAAGTCTTTCTGCTGAAAGCTTTAATTTTCCGTGCTTGTTAGCTGATATAAGAACATACACCGAATCCTGCCTTTGGTTCTTATTATTATATTCCTGCATATTATCAAGAATAATGCTGAATTCCTGCATAGGAAGCTTCAGATCTATTCTTGCAAATGCCGTGTTGATACGTCCAAAATGTGACAGTCCGCTTCCAGCCTCTATCACTGTCTGCTCCTTAGTATCAATATCACAGCCATTAGATGTTACAGATACATTGATGCCCTTTCCTATAAGAAGCTGGGCCAGACCTGCCGCTATTGATATTGCCTGTTCAATAACATCTTCCTGCATAAGAACGCCCTCGCTTTCAAGATTAAGCAGGATACATACATTACGGCTCACTGTTTCATTATACTGATTAACCATAAGCTTTCCCGTTCTTGCACTGGCATTCCAATTAACATCCCTTATGCTGTCATAAGACTGGTAATCCCTTATTCCTGCAAATACGAACTTATCCTCTAACAGATATTTTCTTCTTTCAAGCTCACCTAAAATACTGTTATTGACCTGTAAAAGATTATTAACATTTTCTGGCTTGGGATATACTGTAATCATATGATTAACATTTTTATTATTAATCATAATATCGTTCATAAAAGCACCTGCAAATACAGTTTCAATGGCTTCTAATCTATATACACCCCTTCTGGCACACAATACATCTATCTTTCGTGTTACCCTCTGGTTAGAAAGAAGTGAAAATACATCGTTGCGGTAAGTCTTATCTGTAATTCTGGAATTATTATCCTCCTGCCCAAACACCAGATTCTTGTCTATGCTGAATTTAATATTAACACAAGGCAGTGGCATTCTCTTAGCATTAGTTACTGTCTCCACCATCTTGATAGTATCACCTTTTGTAGCTGTATTGCTGGAAAATGTAACATCAACCGATAAATTCCTGCTCCAGTTATCCCTGTAGGTAATCCTCAATATGTTATATACAATAACCACACCTATAAGCATTAATATTATATTCATCTATTGCTCCATTCCTCAGTAGGCACCTCTACCTGTGATAATGCCTCATTTATTGTCTGTTCCCTGTTCTCCTTAGCAACCATTCCTGTATTAAATACAAGTCTGTGTCCCCATACACATAAAGCAAGCTCTTTAATATCTGATGGAACAACATAATTACGTCCATTAACATAAGCATATGCTCTTGCTGCATTAACCATAGCTATTGAACCTCTTGGGCTTATTCCTATTGCAACACTTCCCATATTACGTGTAACTTCTGCAAGCTTTACAATATATTCTATAAGCGAAGGATGAATATATATATTCTTAACCTCATTCTTCATGGCTTTAATATCTTCTTTGGAACATACATTAGAAATATCTTCTATTGGATTATCCTTAAGAAAACGGTTAAGTATTGTAATCTCCTCTTCCTTATCCGGATATCCCATTTCAAGCTTCATAAGAAATCTGTCAAGCTGTGCTTCTGGAAGCGGATATGTTCCTGCTGTTTCTATTGGATTTTCTGTGGCTATTACAATAAATGGTTCATCTAACTGTAATGTATCACCATCTATAGTAACCTGATGTTCTTCCATACACTCAAGCAATGCTGACTGTGTTCTAGGTGTTGCCCTGTTAATCTCATCTGCAAGAATAACATTAGCGAATACCGGACCTCTTCTGAATACGAATTCACCCTCTTTCTGGTTAAACACATGCACACCTGTAATATCTGAAGGAAGCAGATCTGGTGTAAACTGAATTCTTGAAAATTGTCCATCAATGCTCTTTGCAAATGCTTTCGCCATCATAGTCTTACCGGTTCCTGGAACATCTTCTAGAAGAACATGTCCACCGGCAATAATACTTGTCAGAACCAGTTCTGAAACATTTCTCTTACCCACAATCACCTTACTTACATTATCTAATATATCTGAAGCCTTACTCATAATACCTCCTCGTAACACGAAATTTAAACTCAGATAATTATAACAAAAACACTGCCAGAACAGCAAGTGTCTGACAGTGTTAATAGGTTAAATAATTATGAACTTTTGGTGAATTTAATTATCTGTAGGCATCTCCTGATTAACATCAATACCTCTTGGAGCAACAGGTGTTGAGAACACAATCTGTGTACTTGTTCTTCCGAACTTCTGAAGCTGGCCGATAAATGTATCAAGTTCCATGGTACTTGGGAACATAACTTTTAATAGCATTGAATAATTGCCTGTTACACAGTTACATTCAACAACATTAGGGCATGACTTGATGAATGGATAGAAATCCGGTTTCTGCACAGGAGCAACTTCAAGATTAATAAATGCTGTTATATGATATCCCAGCTTTAACTGATTAATCTTAACTTCATATCCTTCAATAATCTCTTCCTTCTCAAGTCTCTCAATTCTTGCTGAAACAGCCGGTGATGAAAGGAAAACATTCTCGGCGAGTGCCTTTAATGGCATTCTTGCATTCTGCTGTAATAATGTAATTATCTTCTTATCGATTTTATCCATGGCGTGAACCTCCAGATTATAATATTCGTTGTAAATGCTATTAATTTAACCAAAAAGGGGACAATCCTAGCGTTGTTGCTAAAATCGTCCCCTTTGACTTAAATTATTAACTTATACATAATATACACCTTACATAATAAAATGACAAGTGTTTTTTCTTTATTTTCATTGCTTTTATACATAATATTTGTTAGAGTAGAGAAAATACTAAAGCCATTACTGGCAGAACGGAGACATTATGGAGAATAATAATCAGGAATATAACACAGTAACTCTTATGCTTGACGATAACACAGAATGTGAATGTGCAATAATACGCATATTCCCTGCTGGAGATAACGACTATATCGCACTTCTTCCACTTGAGGGTGAAGCTGCAGACAACGATGAGGTATATCTTTACAGATACAAGGTTGAAGGCGACAACGAACCTATACTTGAGAATATTGAATCTGATGAAGAATATGAGCTTGTATCTGAAGCATTTGACGAAGAATTAGATGCTATGGAGTATGAAGATCTGTACGAAGAAGAGGATAACGAGCAGTAAGAAGTTCTTCTATAAAACGTGAACGGGTTGTATCTTTGTTGTACCTCTGCTTGGGGTACAGAAGATACAACTTTTCTTTTGCCCTTGTCATTGCAACATAAAAAAGTCTTCTTTCCTCTTCTATCTGCTCATCAAGAACTGCCTTATTATACGGTATTATCCCCTCACATACATCCATCACCATCACAATCTTATATTCAAGCCCTTTAGAGCCATGCATTGTAAGCATATGCACACCTTCCACCGTGTTGTTCCTACGCTGAGTATCACACTGCTTAAGGTATTCTGTAATACCATCAAGCCATTGTGAGAGGCTCATATACCGCGACGCCCTGTGTGCCAGTTCATCAAGCACATTATATAATTCTTCCTTATCAGCCTTATGTTCATATATATAATTTCTTATATATTCATCGTAGCCAATACCCTTTCTTATATAATTAACAGCTGCAAATGGAGACATATTTCTTATCATGTTAATATCAGATGCCAGCTTTTCCACCTGTTCACTCATCTGTTCATTCCCCTCATAGCCTCTCTTCAATGCATTAATATCTGCCGGCTGTGTAATATATGAACGGCTTATATATCGGAGCGGCTTATTAATAATCCGCAGAAAGTCTATTCTTTCCCTGCTGCCAAGTGCTATCCTTATATATGTAAGAATATCCTTACTTATCCAGTGCTCATATATATCCTGTACTACTGAATAATCACAGCATGGAATTCCATCACTTTCAAGCCTTGACATATACATATTCCCAATTACATTAGTTCTTGATAACACAGCAATGTCATCAGCAGCTATTCCAGTATCAATCAGTCTTCTTATCTCTGATACAAGAAATGCTTTCTCATCATTCAGACTGTTAAATTCATATACAGACACAGTATCTCCTTGTGAATTGTACGTCGTTATATCTTTATAATAACGATGCTCATTCTCCTCTGCTACAGCCCTTGAAGCAAACACAATATTGCCCGTTGACCTGTAATTAATACACATGTCAATTCTCACTGCATCACTATAATACTTATTGAAATCTAACATTATCTGTGGAGCAGAACCCCTGAATCCATATATACTCTGGTCATCATCCCCCACCACAAAAAGATTTCTGTATTCATCAGCAAGAATCCTCACGACATCAAACTGTGCCTTATTAATATCCTGAAATTCATCTATCAGAATGTACTTATACTTATTCTGCCACGCCCTCCTGTAATCTTCTCTCTGCATCAGAAGCTCGCGGCACTGTACAATCATATCATCAAAATCAATCAGATGTTTTCTTACAAGCATATCATCATATGCCCTATACATTATTCTAAAACTCTGTGGTGGAATACATCTGCTCTCATATTCATCTATATTAACATCTTCACCCTTAACACAGCTTATCTCAGATAAAACACCAGCTACAGCTTCGTTCTCATCATCATACTCCAGTTCAAGCCTGCACATCTGGTCTTTCACGAATTCATGCTGTATCTGCGGCTTAATAATACAGTGTGCAGAATAATTATATGCTGCCTTAAGTATTGTAAAAAATACTGCATGAAATGTGCCAAATGTCACTGCAGAGTTTCTGCCCTCTGACAACCCCTTAAACTTAAGCTTCATCTGTTCAGCAGCAGCCTTAGTAAATGTAATAACAAGAATATCTGATGGATTAACGCCGTACCTCTCAATCAGATATCTCACCCTGTGTGTAAGAACCGTTGTCTTTCCTGAACCCGGTCCTGCAATTACCATGCACGGTCCTGTATTATGTTGTATAGCCTGAATCTGTGCTTCATTAAACTGCAAAAGCGGCACCCCTTATAATAATCTTACACAAACAAATGTATACTAAGATTATATAAGCATGCCGCCATTATGTCAACTTAATAATATATTTTTTTATTTATTAATAACTTGTTATATTATCATCAGAATCATCAGTATTAGATATACTCTTGATAACAACATAATATTCAACCTGTGGATTTACCTGTACAAGCACCCTGTCACCCTTCTTATGCCCAAGAAGAGCCTTGCCAAGAGGCGACTCTATGCTGATCATACCGCTTAATGAATCAGCTCTGATTGTAGTAACAATCTTAATAGTCTCAGTACTTTCATCATCCTCATACAATACCTCAACCGTATTATTAACGCCAACCTCATCATCTGCTGATGAATCATCAATAACAGTCGCATTCTTAATCGTTCTCTGCAGATATCTTATTCTGCTTTCATTCTTATTCTTAAATCTTTTCGCTGCATGATACTCAAAATTCTCACTTAAATCCCCCTGAGCCCTTGTCTCCTTGACATCATCAAGTGCAGCCTTTCTTACCTCATGTATCCTGTACTCAATCTCTTCTTCCATCTTTTCCATGGGGATATGTTTGCGCTGCATTTTTTCCAGGATACTTGGAAGACTCTTGACACGCCCACTGACCTGTTCAATCGGGGAATACAGGTCATTTTGCTTGTGTTCATCTATAATATGTTCAAACTTTACCATCAGTTCTTTGACAGCAAGTTCATATGGACATAAAATACTTCTCCATAACTGTATTTCCATAAATATCGCTCCTTGCAGGATTGTTGCTTTGAAGTTAAGACCTGAAATACGAAAAGACAAAACTTCCCATACAGTATAACACAATTTGTACAATTTTTGTTAGTAATATGTATACTTTCTGATTTTTTTTCGGAGACATTGTAAAACATGGTATGGATTTACGCTGATATCCTGTCCTTCTGGGGTGGTGATATAGATGCCAAG
>ENA-OPEC01002070-OPEC01002070.1-human-gut-metagenome-genome-assembly--contig:-NODE-2070-length-11822-cov-4.558681_pt1 | contig 11822 bp, 6 predicted proteins | sample MGYA00241622_ERZ501507 | MGnify/ENA primary metagenome ERZ501507 (study PRJEB25962, sample SAMEA2042582) | human gut metagenome | biome: human gut; feature: human-associated habitat; material: faeces... | reverse complement strand
CGAAAAAGGGTCAAGGGAGGAACTCCCTTGCAGGGTGCAGGGGCAGCGCCCCTGCTGGAGTCCAGAGGCAAAGCCTCTGGTCATTGCCCCTCTTCCGTCCGCTCCACCGTGCCGACGTAGATGATTTCGCTCTTCGCCTTGTAGGTGTCGGTGTACATCAGCTTGCGCTCGGTTTCTGCGCCGCCCACATACTTCACCAGGTAGCTTTCCACCACACAGCCGTCGGTTGCCTTGCGGTAGGTGTACTCTTGGTCAACATAGGTGGCGTAGGTGTGGTTCGTGTCCTTGCGGTATTCCGGCTCGGTCGGGGCGGGCAGGGTCTGCACCGTCACCGTTTCCAGCTCGTACTTCACGCCCTTGCCGAGGCTCTCGCCGTAAATCGACACCACGCACACCTTGTGCGTCTTGTCGTAGCGGCTGTCCTTCATCACCGTCGCAACGATGAAAATCGTGCTGTTCGTGTCGTTGCGGAACTTGAAGTCAATGCGGTTGTCGGATACCGTCGCGTCCTTGCCGTAGTCGGTGTAGCCCACCGCGTCGGAGTGCGGCTCGCGCTTGAGAATCGTCATGTTCGCTTTCGCCGCCGCGAGGTACATCGTCGTGCTTGCCTGACACACGCCGCCGCCGTAGCCCATGCGCTGATCGCCGTACGCGTACTCAATCGCTTCATAGAAGCCGTTTGCCTTCGTGCGCTTGCCCACAACCGTATTGAAGGAGAACGTTTCACCCGCTGCAAGCATCTTGCCGTTGATGCGCTCGAACGCCACCTGAATGTTCAGGTTGCGGTTCTCCGTGCTGGTGGTCGAAATCGGGGTGTACGCCGTCGCGCGCAGCTGAATCTGCGGCTCCAGCATGGCTTTGGTCGTGGTCGGCTGAAGCTCGCGCGTCGTCAGCTCCACCTCGCCGCTGACCAGGGACGACATCATCTGGTACACCTGATTTTTCGCCTCGGTCGTGTCCATATAGCGCCCGACGGTCTCCGGCTGAATCGTCAGCGGATTGTTGAAATTGTTGTAATCGAAGATAATATGCGCATCCACCGGCTGGATGTACGCCTGCTGCGCGATGCTGAGCAGGATGTTGTCAATCACCACATTGTCGCCGCTGGGCGTGGCGGAATAGCCCTCGTAGGGATTTTCCGCCAGCGCGTCCATCGTGGCTTTGCGCGCGTCAATGCTGCCTTCTGTGTGCCCCGGCTGCCACGCCGCGTCGAGGGCTTCCCGCACATCGACGGTCATGTTCAGGTCGGCGCTCGTGATTTCCCTCACCAGCTGACCGGCGTACATCAGGCGCACCTTCCACGCGTCGCGCTGCTGATTCGCGTGCGCCGTGACCGCCTCTTCCGCCTCCGCGCGGGTCATGCCGCCGAGGTGGATGCCGTCCACATACACGTTCGGGACGTACTTGTCGTCATACGCCGTCACCGACGCGACCAGTGCTTCCCGCTCGTTCTGCTCCTGGATGGCATTGCTGATGGCGCCGCCCGCCGCGACCAGTCCGCAAATTAACGCCACCGCGCACGCGCAGAACAGGATGCGCTTGAGCAGCTTTTGCCCCGACGGCTTGCGGCGGACAGGCTCATTCTTCGGCTCGCGATGCTCCGGGTTGAAGCCCCCCAGCCCCGCCGGCGGATGATTGCCGCCGCCATTGCCGCCATTGCCGCCGTTTCCGCCATTGCCGTTCGCCGGATACTGCGGAAAATTCACCGGATACATCGGCTGCTGCCATCCGCCATAATTCTGCTGCGGATACGGCGGATTCTGCGGGCGCTGCGGGTTCATCGGCTGATTGGGCATCATCTGCCCGCCGCGAATCGGCTGATTGCGCCCGGTGTTCATGCTTGTCGGGTTCTGCCCCCACGAGAACTGCTCCATTTGGTGCGCCGCATCGAGCGGCTGCACGCCGTTGTTCCAGCCCTGCTGCGGCTGCATGGGCGTCCCCTGCACGCCGCGGAAGCCGTGCATTTGCCCGCTTTGCGCATATTGGCTCCCCTGCCCCGGCTGATTCATCCCCTGCGGGCGCATCGGCTGAGCCGCACTCATCGGCTGGGCCGCACCCATCGGCTGAGCCGCGCTCATCGGCTGCATGGGCGGATTGGCACTCTGCTGCACCGGGGGCGGCTGCGGATTCCGGCGCGGCGGATTTGTCGGCTGCATGGGCGCGTCTTCCGTGCGGATAAGGGGGATGCTGTTGTCCAGCGTCTGCTGCCCGGCATACTGCGCCGCGTTCAGCTGCGTACGGCGGCGGCGCTGCTGCTTGTTGTCGTTGAATTCGGACATGGTTTCAGCACCCCTTTCTGATGGCAATTCGGTATTTCTTCATCTTATATCACATGATTTCAGCAGCTTCCACTGCTTGCAGCAATTTTTCCACGTCATCGGCAGCCCTCGCCCACATCGGCGCGGTGCAGCCGACCATGCCGTGGCGGTCGCCATCGCCATGGAAGTCACTGCCGCCGGTGACCAGAAAGCCCATGCGCCGCGCGGTCAAATCCAGCAGGGGCGTGGCGCGTCCGGCGGATGGGTGGTAAACCTCAACGCCCCGCAAGCCCTGCTCCTGCCAAACGCCGAGCAGATGGCGCAGCAGCGCGCCGGTCTTCTCCAGCTCCATCGGGTGCGCCAGAACGGGCACGAAGCCGCTTTCCCGCATCAGCGGCAGCGCCTCCGCCATGCTCAGGCGCTCCCCCGCCACATAGGCAGGTGCGCCATCCGCCAGAAAGCGGTCAAACGCCTCGCGCGTGTCGGCGACATAGCCGCGGCTGACCATCGCGCGGGCGATATGCGGCCGCCCGACGCTGCCCTTGGCTTCGCGGGCGATTTCGTCGTAATCCAGCGGATAGCCCAGCGCATTCAGCTTCTCCACCATCTGCCGCGCGCGTCCGAGCCGCATTTGGGCCAGCGCCCGAACCTTGCGGTGCAGGGGCGTATCCGTCCCGCGCCCGTAGCCGAGCAGGTGCAGGCCGGGCATATCGCGCAAGGACAATTCGACACCTTGCAGAATCGGCATCGGCGCGGGTTTTCCCAGCAGCTGCGCCGCGCCGTCAAACGTATCATGGTCGGTCACGGCAAGGAGCGTCACGCGGTGCTTGTCCGCCAGCGCCACCAGCTCCGCGGGCGTAAGCAGCCCGTCGGAGGAAGTGGTGTGGGTGTGCAAATCAGGCTTCATGGGGGGCATCCGGGTGATTTTCGGGCGCATCCGCCGTCTTATCAGGCGTTTCGGCGCTCTTTTCAGGCGTTTCGGCGGACTTTTCGGAATTTTCTTTCTTCTTTTCGTCCGCCATATCCTGCATCATCACATCGCCCGTGGTGCGGGTGTCGGCATCCTGAATATCCGGCAGCACGCCCGTTTCCATCAGGGTGACGAACTCGCGGCGGCTGATGGTGTCGTACTTGAGCAGCGCGTCCACCAGCTTCTCCATGCGGTCGCGGTTGGCGCTCAGGGCATCCACCGCCTTCTGGTAGCATTCCTCCAGCAGGCGCTTGACTTCCGCGTCGATGCGCGCCGCCATTTCTTCGCTGTACCCGCGGCTCTGCCCAAACTCCATGCCGACGAACACTTCCTGATCGCCATCAAGATAGACCGGGCCCAGCTTTTCGCTCATGCCGAACTGCGTCACCATGCGGCGGCAGACCTCCGTCGCCTTTTTCAGGTCGCTCGTTGCGCCGGTGGTGAACTCGCCCAGATAAAGCTGCTCCGCGGCATGACCGCCCAGCCCCATCGCCACGAAGTCCATCAGCTGGCTGTAAGTCTGCAAATCGTCCTCTTCCGTCGGCAGGGACAGCGTGTAGCCGCCCGCCTGCCCGCGCGGGACGATGGTAATCAGGTGCACCTCGTCGCAGTTGGGCAGGACGTGCCCGACGATGGCGTGACCCGCCTCGTGGATGGCGACCATGCGCTTATCGCGCTGCGTCACCTTGTGGCTGCGCTTCTCCGGGCCCATCTGCACGCGGGAGATTGCCTCCACCAGCGTCTGCTGATTGATGGCCTTCAAGCGCCCGCGCGCCGCCAGAATCGCGGCTTCGTTCATGATGTTTTCCAGCTCCGCGCCGGTGGAGAAGGGCACGCGCTTGGCGATATTCTCCAAATCCACATCATCCGCAAGGGGCTTGCCCTTGGCGTGCACCTGCAAGATGGCAACACGCCCCGCCATATCGGGGTAATTGACGAGAATCGTGCGGTCAAAGCGGCCGGGACGCAGCAGCGCGGGGTCAAGAATGTCGCGGCGGTTCGTCGCCGCCATGACAATAACGCCCTCGTTGATTGCGAAGCCATCCATCTCGACCAGCAGCTGGTTCAGCGTCTGCTCGCGTTCGTCGTGTCCGCCGCCCAGACCCGCGCCGCGATGGCGACCCACCGCGTCAATCTCATCAATAAAGATGATGGACGGGGCAGCGCGCTTGGCTTGGTCGAACAGGTCACGGACGCGGCTCGCGCCCACGCCCACGAACATCTCCACAAAGTCAGAGCCGGAAATGGAGAAGAACGGCACGCCCGCCTCGCCCGCAACCGCCTTTGCCAGCAGGGTTTTGCCCGTGCCGGGCGGGCCGATGAGCAGCACGCCCTTGGGGATGCGCGCGCCCATGTCAATGTACGCCTTGGGGTTGCGCAGGAAGTCCACCATTTCCTTGAGTTCTTCCTTCTCTTCCTCCGCGCCCGCGACGTCGGCGAACGTCACCTTGTTCTTGTTCGGGTCATGGATGCGCGCCCGGCTTCTGCCGAAGTTCATCACCTTGCCGTTGCCGCCGGTCTGCGCGCGCATAATCAGCCAGAACATCACGCCGCAGAGCACCAGCGAAATTGCCAGCGGAATCAAATCATACCACCACGGGGTGGTCAGCGGCTGACGGTAGATGATGGTGAACGGCAAATCCTTGACGGACACCTCATCCAGCGGCTTATTAAGCTTCGCCGCCTGCATTTGCCGCGCGGTGACGATGAAATCAGCGCCGATGGTGGTTTCAAAATCGTAGTTCTTGTCAGGGAAATCCGCGTCGGCGACCGTTGTTGTTGTCGTCACGCCCACCAGCGACGTGCCGCGGATGGCGACGGAGCGAACCTGCCCCTCCTCAATCATCGTCAGCAGCTGGGGATAGGTGATGCGGCGGTCACGGATATTGCTGCCAAAGCCGTTGGTGAACAGCATCGAAATGGTGAGCACCATCAGCAGCAGAACCGCGACGTAGCCGAACATCCCGCGAGACTTCTTCAATGCGAGCATCCTCCTTCCGTTCCAGCGCCATCCGCCTGTTGCGGCGTATACCCATATAGACGAATGACGTGTGCGGAAAAATCCATCTTTACAAAAATTTTATCTTTATTTGGGGAAAAATCGGCTGATTTATTCGTGCGCCGCGCCGTACACGCGGCTGTCCAGCACGCCGATGTCCGGCAGATTGCGGTACTTCTCAGCAAAATCCAGCCCGTAGCCGACGACGAACTCATCCGGAATCTTGAAGCAGTGGTAATCCACCGTCAGGTTGTGTTCGGGATTGCGGCGGTCGGGCTTGTCCAGCAGCGTCGCAATGCGGATGGAGGACGCGCCGCGGCCCATCAAATACTTGCCGAGGTAGAACAGCGTGTTGCCGCTGTCCACAATGTCCTCCACAATCAGCACGTCGCGCCCCTTAATGGACACGGACAGGTCTTTCTCCAGATTGACCACGCCGGAGGACTTGGTGGAGTTGCGATAGCTCGAAAGCGCCATGAAATCCAGCGTTACGGGCAAATCGACCTCGCGGATGAGGTCGGAGAAGAAGACACTCGCGCCCTTCAAAATGCAGACCATCACTAGATCGCGGCCCTGATAGTCGCGGGTGATTTCCCGTCCCAGCTGGGCAACGGCCTTCTGGATGTCCTCACGCTTGACGAGAATCTTCGTCATGTCTTGATACAGCTTGGCATTGGTGTCCATCGTGTTGTCCTCCTAAATATATATAGGTTTCTATGTTGACTTAGTTGGCGTTGTCCTTTTTTTCGCGCAGGGGTGCGCCGCAGCGTTTGCACTGTTCGAGCTTGTCGTAGGGGTCATCCTCAATCTGCGACCACTTGATGACGCCGGACAGCGGGCGGTATTTCGGATTGAGCGATTCGCAATTCGGGTCAATGTGGTAGTACGTTCCGCCTTCGGGATTGTAGTAAATCAGCAAGTCCGGATGGCTGGTATTCAGCACGGGCTGGGTGGCAAGGGCGTTGGTCGGGGTGGCGGTGCTTTCCTGCTCGTTGCTTTGCAGCGTCGCGGGGTCAACGTACCACACGCCGTCCTCCTTGACCATGCGCACCTTCCACAGGTAGACGCTTTCGCCCAGGGTGTTGTTCTTGTTGATGACGGCGCGCACCGTCACCATGCGGGCGATGTCGTTCGATGTGCCCGTGATGGCCGTGAAATCCCAGCTGACGGGCGTGCGGTTGGTCAGCACCTCGCCGAAGAGCTTCTGCGTCACCGCGTCCGTGCCGCCCTTGATGCTGCTGCGCCACGACGGGGCCGTCAGGTTGACCATTTGGCTGATGGCGTTGTTCTTCCACAGCGTGAAGAAGGAATGCAGCTGCGCGTAGCACTCCTCGGAGTCATCCACAGACGTCGCGGTGGGCGTGGGCGCGGGATTGGGCGTGTCCGTCGCGGTCAGGTTGACATCGAGGTTATTGCCCGATGTACTCCCCTGCTGCATCTGACCGGACTGATTCGGCTGCGCGGGGTTCTGATTATCCGCCGCATTCGTCGCCAGTGCGCTGACGAGGCAGACGACCGCCGCCGACGCCAGCAAAAGCGACAGCACCAGCCGCGCGTTGGGCGTAACCAGCTCGCGGAGCCACATCGCGGCGATGCTCGCCACCGCGCCGACGAGGACGACCCACTTCACCGCCGTCCACGCAAAGACCATGCTTAAGATGAAAAGAATCGGCAGCACGCCGAACATCAGTACTTTTGCAATCGTATCCCACGGAATTTCCCTGTGCGCCGCCGGCTGCACCCGGAAGCCGCTGCGCCCCGACGTCGGGTACACGCGCTGACCGTCGGGGGTGTACTGCGCGTACTGCTGCTCCGGCGGCAAATCCGTTTCCTGCGGATTTTGCTGGCTGTACCCCTGCTGATTGTACGGCGTATTCGGCTGCTGATACCCGCCGGGCTGCACAAACCCCTGCTGGTCATACGGCTGCTGCTGATAAGGCTGCTGGGCGTACGGCTGCTGATAACCCTGCTGCTCATAGCCCTGCCCATACGGCTGCTGATAACCTTGCTGACCGTATGGTTGCTGATATCCCTGCTGACCGTATGGCTGCTGGTATCCCTGCTGACCATAGGGCTGCTGATAATCCGCATACCCCTGCTGACCATATTGCGGCTGCCCATAGCCGTTTTGCGGCGCGTAGCCTTGACCATAGGCATCATTGGGCGCGTAGCCGCCATTCGGGGCATAGCCCTGCGCCGGCGGATAATTGCCCTGCGAAAAACCGGGCTGCTGAGGATTCTGTCCGGCGTCCCCGGCGCCATCATAGGGTGGACGGCTGTTGCTCATCCGGCTTCCTTTCCTTTCTTCCGCGCGATTGTGCGCGAAGTTCCCTGCCGCGCCTGCGGACAGAGGAATTGCATCCTCCCGCGCGCGGACTTTCACGCAAGCGCCTGAATCGCGCTTTACATGATAACGCATCTTACAGTATAGCACAAAAAAATGGCTTGTAAATAAGAAATCGGAAAAATTCATGGTTTGTTCGCCTGTAAGATGGAAAGATTTTTACTTCGGTGCGCGTTTCCGTCCTCCATTCCGCATTATTTTCGCTTTTCCGCTTGCAAAAGTCGTTCGGCTATGGTAAGATAGAGCGTGCAGACGAAAGTCAGCGAAATATTGGAAGCGATGACCGGGAAACAGTAGCGCGTGCAAGTCCCCTTCCTATTTCCAAATGAGAATGTGCCAAGATGCGAAGCGAATTTTTTCTGCTGGCTAACGGGAGTGAAACGCAGCGTAGCAGCGCTACGCTAAGTGGAACGAGCGGACGCCAGAAGGAAAAAGGCGCGAGCAGATGGCACAGGCGAATGCAGGAAATAGGATATCAGAGAGCCGCCGGGTGGTGCGAGGTGGCAGGGCGCACGGCGTGAACCTTCATCCCGTGAGTTTTTGGGCGTGGGCAGCCTTATCGCCTATCAAGCGGCGGCAGCGGGATTTTTTCCTTTGCCGCAAGACGAGTGGTACCGCGGATTCAGTCCGTCTCATCAAACGATGGGACGGGCTTTTTTCATCCAACTGTAAGGAGGAACATCCGGAATGAACGAGAAGATCGAAGCCCTGAAAAGCAGCTTTGATTCCGAGCTGAAGAAGATCGCCAACATGGTGGATCTGGAAGCCCTGCGCGTGAATTACCTCGGCCGCAAGGGCAAAGTGACCGACGCGCTCAAGGGCATGGGCGGCTTGACCGACGAGCAGAAAAAGACCGTCGGGCGCGAGACGAACGAGCTGAAGACCGCGATTACCGTCGCCTTGGCGGAAAAGCTGGAGGCGCTCAAGGCACAGGAATTGCAGCGCGAAATCAACGCCCTGCCCGAATTTGACATCTCCATGCCGCCGGACATGACCCGCGGGTCGTATCACCCGATTACGCTGGTGCAGCGCCAGTGCGAGCAGGTGTTCAAGTCGATGGGCTTCACGGTGGAGGATTACGCCGAGGTGGTGACGGACTACGAGTGCTTCGAGAGCCTGAACATCCCGAAGTTCCACCCCGCGCGCGACATGCAGGACACCTACTATCTGGACAACGGGCAGCTGCTCAAAACGCAGACCTCCGCCGCCCAGAACGCCATCTACCGCCGCTACCGCGACGCGCTGGTCGACGGCGGCGTGCCGATTAAGGCGATTTTCCCCGGCCGCTGCTTCCGCAACGAGGCGACCGACGCCTGCCATGAGAACACGTTCTTCCAGATGGAAGGCATCATGGTGGACAAGGACATTTCCATCGCGAACCTGATTTACTTCATGAAGACGATGCTGAGCGAGGTGTTCCGCAAGGACATCAAAGTCCGCCTGCGTCCGGGCTTCTTCCCGTTCGTTGAGCCGGGCTTTGAGCTGGATATTTCCTGCCTCATCTGCGGCGGCACGGGCTGCCCGTCGTGCAAGCATTCCGGCTGGCTGGAACTGTGCCCCTGCGGCATGATTCACCCCGAAGTATTGAAAGCCGGCGGCATCGACCCGGAGCAGTACACCGGCTTCGCGTTCGGCTTGGGCATGACGCGCCTTGCCATGATGAAGTACGGCGTGAAGGACATTCGCGACCTGAACAGCGGCAGCCTGACGCGCCTGGCGCAGTTCACGGACGACGAGTAATGCGGAGGAAAGACGAACATGCTGATCTCAATGAACTGGATTTCCGACTTCGTTGACCTGACGGGCCTTGACAAAATGGCGCTGATTCGCCAGTTCTCCCTGTCCACGGCGGAAGTTGAGAATGAAATTTTCCACAAGGGCGCGGATTTGTCCGGCGTTGTCGCCGCGCAGATCGTCAGCGTAGAGAATCACCCCGAATCCCACAAGCTGCACCTGCTGAAGGTGGACGCGGGCGACGGGCAGCTGACCGACGTGGTCTGCGGCGCGCCGAACGTGCAGCTGGGCATGAAAACCGCGTTCGCCAAGGTGGGCGCGCAGCTGGGCGACATCACCATCAGCCCGCGCAAGCTCGCCGGGTACACGTCCTACGGCATGTGCTGCTCGGAGAAGGAAATCGGCATCAGCGACGACAATTCCGGCATCATGGTCATCCCGGAGGACGTTCCCTGCGGCACGGATTTGAAGGCGCTCTACCCCATTGACGATATTATCTTCGAGGTGGACAACAAGTCCCTGACGAACCGCCCCGACCTGTGGGGGCACTACGGCATGGCGCGCGAGTTCTCCACCCTGTCCGGCCGTCCGCTGAAAGCCCTGCCCGTGGCGGATTTGGCGGCGTACAGCAATCTGCCCGCCATCGACATGAAGATTGAAGACCCGCTGTGCCAGCGCTACTCCTGCCTGCGGGTGGAGAACATCAACCGCCACGTCAGCCCGATGGCGATGCGTATCCGCCTGAACTACTGCGGTATGCGCGACATCAACTTCCTCGCCGACCTGACGAACTACCTGATGCTGGAAATGGGGCAGCCGATGCACGCCTTCGACAGCCGCAAGGTGGAGAAAATCCGCATCCGCCGCTTCCCGGAGAGCTTCACCTTCCAGACGCTGGACAAGGTGGAGCGCACCATCGACCCGAACACGCTGATGATCTGCAACGGCGACAAGCCGGTTGCCATCGCGGGCATCATGGGCGGTCTGGACAGCGAAATCGTCGATGACACGACGAGCCTGACGCTGGAATCCGCCACGTTCGACGCGGCGTCCGTCCGCAAGAGCAGCGTCCGCCTCGCCCACCGCACCGACGCCTCCGCCCGCTACGAAAAGAGCCTTGACCCAGAAATGACGACCGTCGCCATCGCCCGCTTCGTCAAGCTTTTGCAGGAATACGACCCGGAAATGCGCGTCACCTCCCGCCTGACCGACGAGTACGCCTTCCACTATCCGAAGGTGCAGCTGTCCTTCGATAAGGCGTTTGTTGACCGCTACACCGGCATCAACATCTCCTCCGACGAAATCATGCACACGCTGACCGCGCTGGGCTTCGGCATGACGCGCAATGGCGATTCCTTCACCGCGGACGTCCCCTCCTGGCGCGCGACGAAGGACGTAACCATCAAGGCGGATATCATCGAGGAAATCACCCGCATTTACGGCTACGACAACTTCGACCTGCACACGGCGGAATCCCCGCTCTACCCGGTTCGCATGTCCACCGAAAAGACGGTCGAGGACAAATTGAAGGACATTCTCGTCAAGCGCTATTCGCTGCACGAGGTGCATTCCTACATCTGGCAGTACGCCGACGACTACAAGAAGCTCGGCATTGCCGTTGAGGACAACGTGAAGCTGCTCAACGCCTCCAACCCCAACATCGAGACGTTGCGCCGCTCCATGATTCCCACCCAGCTGTGCCAGGTGAAGGGCAACACGGGCTATGCGCCGTCGTTCGGCATCTTCGAGATTGGTCACATCGTCGATGGCGTGGACGAGAACAACCTGGCGAAGGAACACAAGAAGCTGCTCTTCAGCAAGGTCGATAACGTGGAAACGCTGTATTTCCGCCTGCGCGACATGCTGTGCGTCGCCGTGAGCGACATCCTGCACAAGGATTTGTCCTTCCACGCAATGACCGCGACCCACTCCTATGAGCATCCGAAGAACCTGAACGCCATCGTGCTGGACGGCGTTGAACTCGGCGAAATCGGCGTGGCGCACCCGGTTGTCGGCAAGAACATCGACAAGAAGGCGGCAATTGTGTTTGCCGAAATCGACATGGAAGCGCTTGCGTCCATCGCGCCCGCGCCCATCGTCTACCGCGAGCCGTCCCGCTTCCCCGGCATGGAGCAGGATTTGACCTTCGTGGTCAATCGCTGCCAGCCGATTCTGGACGCGGTGAAGGCGGAGAACTCCCCGCTGGTGCAGAAAGTGACCGTGCTGGGCACATACAGCGACATCACCGGCAAAACCATCACGATTCGCCTCTCCTTCTCGCACCCGGAGCGCACGCTCACCCGCGACGAAGTGCAGGCGGTTGTTGACGGCGTGGTTGCGCGGCTGAAGGGTCAAGGGATTGAACTGAAGAAGTAACTTCCTCTATATATGCATCTTTCTTCCTCCGAAACGCGGCTGTGTTTCGGAGGTTTTTTCGGTTCTTCACGGAATCTTGGGGGAAAAGCAGCTTGGGGGCGCGTCTGCGGACGCGCAAAGTTACTGGCAGGGACGCTTCGC
>ENA-OPEC01002069-OPEC01002069.1-human-gut-metagenome-genome-assembly--contig:-NODE-2069-length-11829-cov-3.656701_pt1 | contig 11829 bp, 13 predicted proteins | sample MGYA00241622_ERZ501507 | MGnify/ENA primary metagenome ERZ501507 (study PRJEB25962, sample SAMEA2042582) | human gut metagenome | biome: human gut; feature: human-associated habitat; material: faeces... | reverse complement strand
CCGAACATGCTGCGGCGCTGATCCTTGCGGCTTGCGCGCACGGCGGCAAGATCCGGCTCCGCCTCAGCGACGGAATAGTCGCCGCAGAAGCCGTCCGGCGCATCAAAAACGTCGTCAAGCTTGCCCTCATAGTCCTCAAAGCCCAGGAACATATCCACTAAGATTGCCTGATGGCCGCGAGAACGCAGCGCACGGCAGATCTTGTTGCCGCTTGAGAGCGAAACATTTCGCTCCATGCTCAGTCCACCCGCTAAAACAACGATACGCATATCGTTTTCCTCCTTATTTCTGAAAGGGGCGTCACCGCCCCCCGTTTATCCATACTATACTAATATACACTTTACCACAGCTTTTTCCCAATTACAAGCAAAAGAGAACGGTCAAAAACCGTTCTCTTTTGTTTGCTTTTCCTTGTTTTCCTCAGCCGAAGAGCCCGGAAAGAAGCCCGCCCTTTTCATTGCGGTCATTCCTGAGCGTCATCGCCGCGCTGAGCATTTCCGCCGCCTGTGCGCGCGTCACGCCCGAGCGCATCTCGTCGGCAGAAAAGCGCCCGCTCTCGATGATGCTGACGGACTGTAAATTCGCCACTGCCTGCGCGCACCAGGCATTCTCTGCGTCCTGCGCGTCGTAATCCGAGAGGTCAACGTCCGTCACGCGGAGCAGCCGGTTCAGAACGACCGCCGCCTCGTTGAGCGTGATCAAATCGCCTGAACAAAAGGCAGCCCCCTCCGCCGTGCTGATACCCGATACGACTCCCGCGTTCAGTGCGCTCACGGCATAGCCCTTTGCCCAGGATGGAATGCTTGCATCGTCGCAAAAGCCGGTCATCTGCACTTCTTCCGCGCTCACGTCCATCGCCGCAAGCGCCATGGCGATAAATTCACCGCGCGAGAGCGTGCGCTCCGGCTCAAAGAAATAGCTGCCGCCGAGCCTTGCCCCCGTAAAAACATCGTGCTCAGCAAGATCGACCGCCGCCGTGTGCGCGCGGTTGCCGGCCATGTCGGCATAGCAGACGCCGCTATTCGCCTTTTCGATCGTAACGCTCACCGTTGCCGGAAGCGACGTGTTGCCGTAGGCATCGCTCGCCGTATAGGTGAAGCTGTCGCTCCCGAGCTTGCCATGCGGCGTATAGACAAAGCCGAGGCCGTCCTCTGTCAGTGTGACGGTTCCCTTTTTCGCCTCCTGCGCAATGGCAAAGGTGATCTCGTCGCCCTCGTTGTCCACAGCGCGGAACGCGCCTTCATACGCAACGCCGCGGTAGACCCTGATCGCCATATTTTCCGCTACCGGCGCGCCCTCGACGGCCTTCGTCTCTTCCTTCCCTCTGCCAAAGATCGCCGAAGCGCTCTGTACCGGCACAAGGGTCAAAAGCAGCAGCGCCATCACAAACGGCAGTGCGCGCCACAGCTCTTTTCGCTTTTCCATATTAAAAAATCTCCTTCCTGTTGTTTCTTCTGCGGTTATTGTTTGCCAACGGGCAAAAAGTATGCAAAACCGCACGCTTTTGCGGCGCCGGATCGCCGCATTTTCTTTTCCTCTTGCCTGCGCGGAAAAATGCAGAGAATTTTTCAAAAATCTATTGACTTTTCCAATGCCAGCAGGTATACTTGGACAGCCGCTTTGAATGGGCATAAAGTTTCGAAGGCTTTCGAGGCTTTTCGAACGCCCCCGACAGCGAGTCCGTAATTAAGGAAAGAGGTGCAAGCAATGCAAGCGATCATCGTTACCGGCGGTAAGCAGTACGTGGTGAACGAGGGCGACACCCTGTTCATTGAGAAGCTCCCCGTCGAGGCGGGCGACGCCGTTACCTTCGATCAGGTTCTGGCGATCGTTGACGGCGAAAACACCAAGTTCGGCACTCCCGTGGTGGAGGGCGCGAAGGTGGAGGCCACTGTCGTTAAGAACGGCAAGGGCAAGAAGGTCCGTGTCTACAAGTACAAGGCCAAGAAGGGCTACCACAAGCGTCAGGGTCATCGTCAGCCTTATACCAAGGTTGAGATCGGCAAGATCTCCGTCTAAGGCATGACCACTGTTACATTCCTCACTGAGGGGAAGCGCATCATCGGTTTTGATGCCAAGGGCCACAGCGGTTACAGCGAAGCAGGATCCGACATCGTCTGCGCGGCGATCACAAGCGCGGTTCGCCTTGTGGAAAGCACCGTGAACGATGTTTTAGGCCTCGCCGCTTCCGTCAAGGTCCATGAACGCTCCGGCGCTGTGGAATTCCGGCTCCCCGGCGGTCTCTCCGCTGCGAACGAGAGCACCTGTCAGGCTCTTTTAACGGGTTTGATGCTGCTCTTTTCCGAGCTGCACAGCGAATATCCGGACAACATCGAAGTCATGGAAGCGTAAGCTTCCTGTTCCGATCATCTTACAGAAAGGATGGCAAATCACCATGCTGAACATCGGTCTTCAGTTTTTCGCCCACAAGAAGGGCGGCGGCTCCACGAAGAACGGCCGTGACTCTAACGCCAAGCGCCTTGGCCCCAAGCGCGCTGACGGTCAGTTCGTTCTCGCCGGCAACATTCTTGTGCGCCAGCGCGGCACCCACATCCATCCGGGCGTCAATGTCGGTATCGGCTCTGACGATACTCTCTACGCCAAGGAGAGCGGCGTGCTCCGTTTCGAGCGTCTCGGCAAGGATCGTAAGCAGGCTTCTGTTTACCCCGCTGAGTAATTGCACAATGAAAAGCCCTGAGCGAATGCTCGGGGCTTTTTTTCTTACTTTTTCCGCAGGAGGTTTCCCCCATGCTCAAAGCAGTCCTCATGGACATCGACGACACGCTGCTCGATTTCGGCAAGTGCGCCGAGCAGGCCATGCGCATCGGCTTTGCCGAGCGCGGCTTACCCTTCGACAATTCCACCTATGCGGTGTTCACGCGCATCAACGATGTGCTCTGGCAGCAGATCGAGCGCGGCGAGCTCACCACGCAGCAGCTTTTTGCGTTCCGCTGGAACCGCATCTTCGAGGCTCTCGGCATCCAGGCTGACGGCGCCGCGTTTGAAAAGCGGTTTTTGGACCTTCTCTACGAGACGGCCATCCCCGTCGACGGCGCGGACGAGATCTGCCGCTATCTCAAGGGAAAGTACATTCTCTGTGCGGCAAGCAACGCCTTTCACGACCAGCAGCTCAACCGACTTGAAATGGCGGGACTTCTCCCCTATTTTGACCATGTGTTCGTTTCAGAGTCACTCGGCTACCGCAAGCCCGAAAAGGCGTTTTTCGATGCCTGCCGCGCTTTTCTTCCCGATGTTGCCGCGGACGAGTGCGTGATGATCGGCGACTCGCTGACCGCCGACATCGCCGGCGGCAAAAACGCGGGCATGAAAACGATCTGGTACAACCACGCACACCGCCCCGTTCCGGAGCATTGCGCAGCCGACCAGATCGTCGATTCGCTGTTGGAATTAAAAACTCTGCTGTAACTCAGGCGATCATTTCCGCGCCGACGCTGTATTCCCAGCCGCTCTCCCCGCGGGAAGCCGCGCAGTTCGTAAAAGAATACGCGCCGAGCGGCGAGCGCCACTTTCCGGCGCTGAAACAGACGGACGCGCCGTTTTCCTGCGTCTCCTCCGGCGTGATGGTGAAGAGCAGGCCATTTGCAAACGAATAGGCCGTGCTGCCGTTCTCCAGCTTTTCACCCGTGAGGTAGCCCTCCTCGCGCAGCTCGTCGAACGTCATCGTCAGGCCCTGCACGCCGTGCTTCTGCGCAAACACATAGGCGATCGCCGCCTTTTCGCCCGCGGTCAGTCCGCCGGGCGCCTTGCTCAGATCCACGCTCACGATCTCCGCGCCGCCGTTGAGACCCGCGTCCTTGTTCCACAGGTCCTCCAGCACCTGCAAATAAAGGCCGCAGAGATCATAGCGCGCATCGTCCTCGCGCGAAAGAGATACGGCCACCACCTGAGAAAACTTCGCGGGATAGGTCTCCTGCACGCCGCCGGTGTACCAGACCTCGGCGGTCATGCCGCTCTCGATCCCGGAAGCGTCCATGCTGCTGCCGTCAAGATAGAGCGTCAGGCCATCGAGCGGCAGGGCATAAACCTCCGTCTCCCCCGCTAAAATCAGCGTGCCGTCTTCGCCGTCGTCCACCACGCGCAGCGTCATCGTGTCTGCGCCCGCGTACTGCGGCTCTATCTCTACGCCGTCGTTTTCATTCTCCCGGCCGTCCTTCGTGCAGGCCAGAAGCGCCGCTGTCACGGCGACGACCATCATCAGCATAATCAGTCTTTTCAAGTGTTCCGCTTCCTTTCCGGTTTGTATCGTTTCCTTTGACGGAAGCGGAAAAGCAAAAGTTCCCGATTTTTCTCCACATTTTCTTTTTTGTGAAATGTTTCGTTTTTCTTGACGAATCGTCAAAAAACGGGTACACTATTTGTTCAGGAATAACAAGATTTCAAGGAGGTGCCAACATGGCAGCATCTTTTATTGATAAGGCGCGCATTTTCTGCCGCGCCGGCAAGGGCGGCAACGGTGCGGTGGCGTTCCACCGCGAAAAATATGTCTCCGCAGGCGGCCCCGACGGCGGTGACGGCGGCAAGGGCGGGAGCATCGTCCTGCAAGGCGACAAGCAGTACTGGACGCTCATCCACCTCAAATACCAGCGTCACCAGTTCGCCGAGGACGGCGAGCACGGCTCCGGGGCGCGCTCCTCGGGCAAGGACGCCCGCGACATCGTGATCCCGGTTCCGCTGGGCACGGTCGCCAAGCGCGTTTTCGAGAACGAGGACGGGACTGCGACCACCGAAACGGTGGGCGAGGTGACGGCCGACGGCGAGCGGCTCGTGCTACTCCGGGGCGGCCGGGGCGGTCTGGGCAACTGGCATTTCAAGAGCGCCACTAATCAGACGCCGCGCTACGCCCAGCCGGGCGAGGAGGGTGAGGAAGGCACGTTCATCCTCGAACTGAAGGTGCTGGCCGACGTGGGACTGGTGGGCTTCCCCAATGCGGGCAAGTCTACGCTGCTCTCGGTCGTTTCGGCCGCGAAGCCCAAGATCGCCGATTACGCCTTCACGACGCTGGAGCCAAACCTCGGTATCGTCGAGGTCCGCGACCACAAGTCGTTCGTCATGGCCGACATCCCCGGCATCATCGAGGGGGCGCACGAGGGCCGCGGCCTGGGCACGCGCTTCCTGCGCCACATCGAGCGCAACTCCGTGCTGCTGTTCATGATTCCGGCCGACAGCGACGACATCCGCCGCGACTACGACGTCCTGCTGGGCGAACTGACGCAGTACAATCCCGAACTGCTGGACAAGGAGCGTCTGCTGGCCGTCACCAAGTGCGACATGCTCGACGACGGGCTGCTCGAGGAGCTGCGCGCACACCTGCCCGAGGGCATTCCCTCGGTCTTCATCTCTTCGGTTTCGGGGTTGAACATCGCGCGCCTGAAGGACATGCTCTGGGAGGCGCTGCAGCGTTAGGGGAACAGCAGGTCGCGGTTGGTGACGCGGAGCGAGTATTTGCCGCTGAAGCAGTCCACCACGCCATACAGGGAGCCTCTTCCTTCGGGAAGGGGCTCCTTTGCGTAGGAGCAGCTCCCGAGCGTGCGCACGGCGAGCGTGTTGCCCTGCTCGTCCACGATCGTCCGCTCGGTGGTCACCGTCCGCCCCGTTTCGGGGTCGGTGTCGCACCACGTCGCGCCGCTCTCGACGAAGCGTACGCCGTCGATCCGCACCCGGGTATCGACGAGCCCGGGTCCGATTCCGTCGATGGTCACCGTCCGGGCCGTGTGGCGCTCCTCGCCGGGCGGCTCTACCGTGAGGTATCGGCCCGTCTCTTCCGCCGGAATCCCCTCGGCTCCCTGCTCTCCGGCGCCGATGCCGATCCCAACCTTTCCGCCGTAGACGCAGAGCCGCAGCCCCGCGCCGTGCAGCGTGGCCACATACCCGAAGGGAAATTCGGCGGCCGTACCCGTCTGATCGACGGCCACGGTGATTCCGCCCGTCTCGTCCTCCAGAACGATGGATTTGTAGAACTCCCCGTAGCGGTCGTTCGCGGTGATGAACCCGCGGACGGTGATCTCGCGGGTCACCAGCCGGCTTTCGGCCCCGTCGCACAGGGATTTGAGGTAGGCGATCGTGTGCCGCACGGGCTGTTCCTCCCGGGGGCGCGGCTCCGTGGCCCGGTCGCACCCCGCCGCGGCGAGCATACCGGCTGCCGCCAGCACCCCGACCGCTCTTCGGGCGGACGCACCGCTCCTTGCGGCCTTACGGCATCGGTCGGCAGTCGTTTTCATCGCGCAGTTTGAGTATGTACTCCTTCCCGTCGAGCTGGAGAATCCCCGTGAGCGCAACCGCTCCGACCGGAACCTCCTCTTCGGCGAAGTCGGCATAAGTGCGCACATAGGTGCGTATCTCCCGACCTTCGGCATCGGTGAAGCGCTTGTATCCGGCCCATTGCGACGGGGTGAGCTCTTCGGGCTCGTAGCGCAACCCCTCGATCCGCACCAGCGTGCCGCACATGCGGGGCTCCAGACCGCCGATCGTCCGCAGCGTCGGCTCCGGCTCCTTCACCTCGCCGCCGCAGCGGGCCAATACCCGGTCGAGCGCCGCCTGCGAGCCGATGTAGTCGGTGGCGTAGCCGCTCCCGGGCGCGGGCATCCGCCCCGCCTGGAGCACCCCGCGGCTCTCGCCGACGGCCAGCTGCCTGAGGCGCAGCACGACGCGGCACCCCCGCGGATAGTCGTTGTGCAGGTGGTCCGTTCCGGTCATGATCTCGATCGCCGCGCCCTGCTCCTCGATGCAGAGCGAGCGGTAGAAGTTGCCCCGTGTGTCGTCGGATGTAACCACGCCCTCGACGACGATGTCTCCCGTCACCTCGAACGTCTCCCCGGCATACCGCTCCCGCAGGGCGGCGATGTGCTCGGTCGGCGTCCATGGCGCCTGCTCCGCTCCGGGCTGCCCGAAGCGGGAGTCGTAACAGCCGGCCGCAACTGCAGCCGCCGCGACGATCCCGAGCCACCGCATCCGCCGCCTCATTCCTCGATGCGCGAATCCTTCAGTCCGAGGAAATAGAGTATTCCGTCGAGTCCGATCGTCGAGATCGACTGCCGGGCCGTGGCCTTGACCTTGGGTTTGGCGTGGAAGGCGATTCCGAGACCTGCGAGGTTGAGCATCGGCAGGTCGTTCGCCCCGTCGCCGACAGCCACCGACTGCGCGATGTTGATCGCCTCGAACTGGCAGAGCAGGCGGAGGAGTTCGGCCTTGCGGCGCCCGTCCACGATCTCGCCGACGTAGCGTCCGGTGAGCTTGCCCTCCTCGATCTCGAGCTCGTTGGCGTAGACGTAGTCGAACCCGTATTTCTGGCGGAGGTAGTTCCCGAAGTAGGTGAAGCCGCCGGAGAGGATCGCTGTCTTGTATCCCACGCGCTTGAGCACGGTCATCATGCGTTCGAGTCCCTCGGTGATGGGCAGCGAGCGTGCGATCTCCTCCATGACCGAGACGTCGAGTCCGCGCAGGAGTCCGACCCGCCGGGTGAAGCTCTCGCGGAAGTCGATCTCGCCGCGCATGGCGCTGGCCGTGATCTCGCGCACCTGCGGCCCGACGCCGGCCCTTTCGGCCAGCTCGTCGATCACCTCCGTCTCGATGAGCGTCGAGTCCATGTCGAAGCAGATCAGGCGCCGGCTGCGGCGGTAGATGTCGTCCTTCTGGAAGGAGACGTCGAGCCCCTGGTCCGAGAGGTTCATGAACCCCTCCTGCATCGTGCTGCGCTCCTCGTCGGTGAGCGATCCGCGCACCGAGAGCTCGATGCACGAGCGGGCCCGGCGGTCCTCCTCGCGCAGGGGCACGCGGCCCGTCAGGCGCTTGATGGCGTCGATGTTCAGCCCGTGTTCGGCCACGACCTTCGTCACCTCGGCGATGTGGCGTGCGGTTACCGTGCGCCCGAGCAGGGTGATGATGTAGCGGTTCTTGCCCTGGCGGCTGACCCAGTCTTCGTACTGCTCGGCCGAGATGGGGGTGAAGCGGATCATCACACCCAACTCCGAAGCCTTGAAGAGCAGCTCCTTCATGATGTTTCCCGACTTGTCGGGGGTCGTGCGTATGAGGATTCCGAGCGTGAGCGACTGGTGGATGTTGGCCTGTCCGATGTCGAGGATCGAGGCGTCATATCGTGCGAGGATCTCGGTCAGCGAGGAGGTCATTCCGGGCTTGTCCGCACCGGAGATGTTGATCTGTATGATCTCTACTTGGTTCAGCGGCTGCATGGTGCTCATTTCGTTTAAATGTCGTAAAATATGGACAAAGTTAATAAAATCTCCATTTTTTGGCTATTTTTGCCGAGTAAACCGTATGTGAAACGAACATGAATTTGCTGACCGCCCTGTTTTTGCCGCTTTTTGCGGCCGCCGATGAGGTTGCGCCGTTGATGGTTCCCGACAGCGTCCAGAAGGCCAACTTCGCCGAGGCCGTGCGCCGGCTGGCCAACCTGGATATCGATTCGCTGTTGCGCAGCCTGCTTTCGGAGTCGATCTGGATCGTGGTGAAGATCCTCATCGCGCTGGCCATCTATTTCATCGGGCGCTGGATTGTGCGGCGTCTGATCCGCTTCCTCGATGCGATCTGCGAGCGGCGCCAGGTCGATATCTCGCTGCGTTCGTTCCTGCGCAATACGGTCCGCGTGGTCTTCATGCTGCTGCTGGTACTCATCGTGGTCTCGACTTTGGGCGTCAATGTCACGTCGCTCATCGCCGTTTTCTCGGCCGCCACGCTGGCCATCGGTATGGCCCTGAGCGGCACGGCGCAGAACTTCGCCGGCGGGGTGATGATCCTGCTGATGAAGCCCTACCGCGTGGGCGACTACATCTCGGCCCAGGGCCAGTCGGGCACGGTGCGCGAGATCAAGCTCTTCTCGACGGTCATCACCACGGTGGACAACCAGACGATCTACATCCCCAACAACTCGATCGCCACGGCCATCATCGACAATTACTCGACGGCCGACCTGCGGCGAGTGGACTGGACGGTCGGCATCTCCTACGGCGATGACGTCGATGCGGCGCGGCAGGCCATCCTGGCGATGTTCTCCGCCGATGCGCGCATCCTGCGCGAACCCGAGGCTCCGGCTTCGGCCGTGGTGTGGGTCGGAGCGCTTGCCGACAGCTCGGTGAACCTCACCGTCCGCGCGTGGACGCGCAATGCGGACTATTGGAACGTCTATTTCGAATACAACGAACGCTTTTACAAGGAGCTTCCCGCCGCGGGCATCAACTTCCCGTTCCCGCAGATGGATGTCCACCTGAAGAAGGAGTAACCATTAACCCAAAGATATTTTTACAGACTATGGAACTGAGAGAGATTCTTGCGATTTCGGGACAGCCCGGGCTTTATAAATACGTGGCGCAATCGATGCGCGGCGTGATCGTCGAGTCGTTGATCGACGGCCGCCGGATGAATGCCTCGGCCACGGCCAAGGTGAGCGCGCTGTCCGAGATTTCGATGTTCACCGAGGGCGACGACATCGCTCTGGCCGATGTCTTCACGCGCATCTATGCCCACACGGGCGGCAAGGAGGCCATCGACCCGAAGGAGACGCCCGAGCACCTGAAGGCCTACTTCGCCGAGGTGCTTCCGGAATATGACCGCGACCGCGTCCATGTTTCCGACATGAAGAAATGCTTCTCGTGGTACAACATCCTGGTGCGTGCCGGCTTCACGGAGTTCAAGACCGCACCGGACGAGGCCTCCGGCGAGGCTCCTGCCGAGGCCTGATCCGCCGTGCCCGATCCGCTGCCTGGCCTCTGCCGGGCAGGCAAGACCTCCCGACCCGCTCCGGGTCGGGATTTTTTTTGTCCTCCGGGCTGCTCCGGAGTCCGTTTTCCGGCGAATTGTACTATTTTTGCGGAACAGGAACAAAACATCATGTCGATTATGGATCTGAAGACGAAAGTGCTGGCTCTGGTAGCCCACGACAACATGAAACGCGACCTGGCCGAATGGGTCGAATGGAATTGTGCGAAATTGAGTGCACACCATCTGGTGTGCACCGGGACGACGGGCAAGATGGTCGAGCGGACGCTGCGCGACCACCGGGGAGAGCACGATTTGAACACGCTGCCGCATCCCGAACTCCAGATCACGCTGCTCAAGTCGGGCCCGCTGGGCGGTGACCAGCAGCTGGGTTCGCTCATTGCCGACGGACGTATCGACGCGCTGATCTTCTTCTGGGACCCGATGTCGGCGCAGCCCCACGATGTCGATGTCAAGGCCCTCCTGCGCCTGGCGACGCTCTATAACGTGCCGACGGCCGTCAATCGTTCGACGGCCGACTTCCTGATCTCCTCGCCCCTTTTCGAGGACGAGGATTACAAACCCGTCGTGAAGGACTACAAGGCCTACATCGAGCGGGTGCTGAAGTAACGGCCGCATGGTGGGGCCGACGCCCGGGCTTCCGGGCTCCCGCAAGACGAAACGGCACCGTGCAGCTGCACGGTGCCGTTTCGTCTTTGTATCGCGTTTCGGGTTACAGATCGTGCGAGAGGGGAGCGGGCACCGCCTCCGAGAGGTCGTATCCTCCCCAGCGCTCGGCCACACAGTCGAGCGTGGCGAAAAGTTCGTCGATGTCGAGTGACGTGACCAGCTTCAGCCGCGTCTCCTTGAAATTCGGCAACCCCTTGAAGTAGTTGGTCAGATGACGCCGCATTTCGAGAATGCCGACATGCTCTCCTTTGATCTCCAGCGATTTGTGCAGATGTTCCTTGGCGATCTCCACCCGTTCGACGACCGACGGCTGGGGCATCACCTCGCCCGTCGCGAGGTAGTGCTTCACCTCGCGGAAGATCCACGGCCGGCCGTAGGTTGCGCGGCCGATCATCACGCCGTCCACACCGTACCGGTCGAACATCTCTTTGGCCTTGGGCCCCGAATCGACGTCGCCGTTGCCGATGATCGGGATCCGGATCTGCGGGTTGTTCTTCACGCGCCCGATCAGGGTCCAGTCCGCTTCGCCGCGGTACATCTGGGCCCGCGTGCGGCCGTGGATCGTGAGCGCGGCGATGCCGACATCCTGCAGGCGGAGCGCAATCTCCTCGATGTTCTTCGACTCCTCGTCCCAGCCCAGCCGGGTCTTCACCGTCACGGGTTTCTTCACGGCGCGGACGATCTGCCGCGTCATCTCGACCATCAGCGGTACGTCGCGCATCATCCCCGACCCGGCCCCGCGTCCGGCGATCTTCTTCACCGGGCAGCCGAAGTTGATGTCGATGATGTCCGGCTGAAACTTCATCGTCAACTGCGCTGCCTGTGCCATGATCTGCGGGTCGTCCCCGAAAATCTGGATGGCTGCCGGTCGTTCCTTCTCGGAAAGCAGCAGCAGCTCCTCGGTCTTATTTCCCTGAAAGCTCAGCCCTTTGGAGCTTGCCATCTCGCTGACCACATAGGCACAGTCAAACTCCTTGCAGATTTCGCGGAAGGCGCGGTCTCCCACGCCTGCCATCGGAGCCAGACCTGCTGTCTTTGGGATGGTGATGTTTCCTATCTTCAATTTCAGGCTCGTCCTTTCTGTTTTATCTCAAATCAAATCCTCTATTGTTTTCATCCATCGGCTTTTGCCGAAAAACCACCCATTATTCTAGCAGAAAATTTTGTCCTCGACAAGCCATCCCACACAAAGTGTGCTATAATAATGCAAGGAAATCTGCTCGGCGCAGTAAAGGAGGAAGTACCATGGAACTTTGGGACATCTACGACATCGACCGCCAGAAAACCGGTAAACTCTGCCGACGGGTCGATGGAAAAGCCCTTGCCGACCGGGACTACCATCTGGTCGTACACATCTGCCTGTTTAACCCGCAGGGTCAGCTGCTCATCCAGCGCAGACAGCTGGACAAA
>ENA-OPEC01002068-OPEC01002068.1-human-gut-metagenome-genome-assembly--contig:-NODE-2068-length-11837-cov-5.441606_pt1 | contig 11837 bp, 5 predicted proteins | sample MGYA00241622_ERZ501507 | MGnify/ENA primary metagenome ERZ501507 (study PRJEB25962, sample SAMEA2042582) | human gut metagenome | biome: human gut; feature: human-associated habitat; material: faeces... | reverse complement strand
GCGCTGGCGGTATCCGTTACGTTGCCGGATGAGCAGTTCCGCCGGGTGGGACAGTCCATGGCGGCAGCCAGTCTGCCGGAGGTGTGAGATGCAATTTGTAAATGGCCATATTTTTGTGGACGGGCGCTTTGTTCCCGGCGGCTTCTCCGTGGAGGACGGGCGCTTCGCCCGCGTGTTGGGGGAGGCGGCGGAAGCGCCGTCCATCGACTTGGGCGGCGCGTATGTCATCCCCGGTCTGGTGGACATCCACACCCACGGCAACTCCGGTGCGGACTTCTCCGACGGCGATTACGACGGCCTTGTGCAGATGGCCGCCTACCTCGCCCGAAACGGCGTCACATCCTTTGCGCCGGCCTCCATGACGCTGCCCTATGACGTGCTGGAGACGGCGTTCCGCACAGCGGTACGGCTGCACCGCACCTCGCCGGAGGGCTGCGCCCGGCTGGCAGGCATCCACATGGAGGGGCCGTTTTTTTCTGAGAAACGGAAGGGCGCACAGAATGCCGCCTATCTCCGCCTGCCGGACTATGAGGCATTTTCGCAGTTGTACGACGCATCGGAGGGTCTGCTGCGCATCGTGGATGTCGCGCCGGAGCTGGAGGGCGCGGCGGACTTTACCCGCCGTGCGGCGGCGCGGTGTACCGTCTCCGTGGCGCACACCGACGCCGCCTATGAGGAGGCTGCCGCCGTGTTTGACGCGGGCGCTGTCCACCTGACCCATCTCTACGACGCCATGCCCGCCATCCACCACCGGCATCCCGGCCCCATCGGTGCGGCCTCGGAGCGGGAGAACGTGACGGCGGAGCTGATCTGCGACGGACACCATGTCCACCCCAGCGCCGTGCGAATGGGCTTCAAGCTGTTTCCCCACCGTATCTGCCTGATCTCAGACGCGCTGCGATGCTGCGGTATGCCAGACGGCCAATACACGCTGGGCGGGCAGGAGGTGTTCCTGTCCGGCGGTGTGGCGCGCCTGGCCGACGGCACCATCGCCGGCAGCGCCGCTAACCTGTACGACTGTATGTGCCGTGCCGTGTCCTTCGGTATTCCGGTGGAGCAGGCGGTGCTGTCCGCCACCGCCGTCCCCGCCCGGGAGCTTGGGCGGCAGGGGGCGCTTGGCGTGATCGCCGATGGTCTGCCGGCGGACTTTGTGGTGTGCGGCGAAGACCTCTCCCGCCGCGCCGTCTATCTGGGCGGTCAACGGCTGTAACACCTGAAAAACGAAGCAAAAGGCCCTCCGGCACAGCCGGAGGGCCTTTTCGTCATGCTGTTTTACTTGCCGCCGTTTTCCGCTACCCAGCCACGGACGTACTCCACAAAGCGGCGGGTGGAGGCGGACAGCGCCTTCTCGTCCTTTACCGCGATGCCGATGTTGCGGTAAAACGTCATGGGTGGGCGGCAGGCCGTCACCGGGTAGGGGCTGTGGCGCACCATCAGCTCCGGCAGCAGGCTGATGCCCAGTCCCTTGGACACCATGGCCAGAATGGTGCGGTCCTCCCGTGCGGTGTACTTCACGTTGGGCCGCACACCCATCTCGTCAAAGGCCGCCCGGATCTCGTAGTCGTCTCCCTCCTCCAGCTGGATGAACGGCTCCTCCGCCAGCGCCTCCGCCGGAAAGGGGCTCGTATGGGCGTAGAGGTGGTCGCAGGGGACGATGACCTGCAGCTCGTCCCGGTGCAGCGCGTAGGTCTGCAAGCGCTTCACCGAGGGCAAGCGCAGAAAGCCGCAGTCCACCGTACCCTTCAGGATCCACTCCTCCACCTGCTCGTAGAAGTCGCTGGTGACCACGTCAAACTCGATGCTGGGGTACTGTCCGCCGAAGCTCTTGAGGATGGACGGCAGCCACTGGGCCGACACGCTGGAGAAGGTGGCGACCTTGACAAGACCGGCGTCCATGCCACGCAGGCTGGCTGCCGACTGCATCAGGGCGTGGTGGGCGGCGCACAGCTTTTCGATCTCCGGCAGCAGCGCCCGGCCGTCCGCTGTCAGCACTACGCCGCCCCGGTTGCGGCTCAGCAGCGTGACGCCCAGCTCCTCCTCCAGCGACTGCACCGCGTGGCTGACGCCGGACTGGGTGAAGTTCAGCGCCTGCGCCGCCTTGGAGAAGTTGCCGCAGGCCGCCGTCTTCAGAAACATCTGATATTTGGTTATGCTCATGCGCTCACCTCATTTCTGAGTTTATTCTATCATACATTTGCTCATAGTTGCAAGTACAATAATGCGTTTTACAAATAATAAATCCTGTGCTATGATTCTATTGTCGACAGGAAAATTTGAAATATATGGAGGTAACGAATTATGGCACTGGTAACGAAAACGATCCGCTGCGCTGTCTGCGGCAGCAGCGATGTAGCATACGATGGGAAGACCTATCACTGCGCCGCCTGTGGTACGAACAGCGACGCCCCCATGTCCGCCGCCGATCTGGCTGTGGTGAACCGCATTATCGCTCTGGGCGGCGACAACGAGGAGCTGACCCGTCTGCGCCGGCAGTACCGGAATCTGGACATCACCAGCTGGGACAGAGAGAACCGCCTGCAGATGAAGTAAGGCGCACGCCAAACCGCACAATTTGTCTGTTCTGCTTTACAAGCTTCACAATTTGTCTTTTCCATGGGGTTTACCCCTCATTCCGTGTCCGGCTTCGGCCGGGCACGGTTTTTATGCGGCCGGTACAGCCGAGGGAGCTTTTGATGAAAGTCATTGACAAGTGGAGAGGCGCGGTGTATACTCACTACGTTAGCTGCGGGGCGGCATGAAGTAAATAGGATCCGGAGAAGTCGTGTGGCTGTCCGCTGTAAAGACCAGAGATCGTTGGTCAGGCGGCAGTTCAGAAGGAAATGGGACAAAACCCACTGCGAACGGCACTGTGAGCGCAAGGATGCACCGAAACAGCGAAAGCTGTGTGACGAAAGTCAGCCATTGGGCGTAAGCCTGAGAAGGTAGGCGGCAGACGGGGAGCGAGAGCTCCGCGGCGCGAGGCAGGAGAATTGCACGTCGGAGGATCAGGTACAGCGGGCGTTCTCTCCGTATGGGACTGTTTGTGAAGGAACCACGCTGTTTTTGCATTGCAAAAGCGGCGTTTTTTTCTTAAAAACGCGCGCCTGTTTCCACGGAGGACAGGCACTGTTTTTTATCAAGCCGGGACGGCATACGCCGTCTGCCTTCCATAGTAGGGCGGAAAGAGATCGTTGGTCTCTTTCCGCCCGCCTTTTTTACAGCGCACACAGAAAATTGAACATAGAGAAGGAGAAAGAGACATGAAGAAACGAGTGGTATCTCTGCTGCTGGCGCTGATCATGCTGACCAGCCTGGTTCCCACAACGGTGTGGGCGGAGGACGCATATTCCGTTGCGCCTGACACCGAAATGTAGGACATCCGGCAGGAGCGGGACAACGAGGACGAGCAGGAGGATGATCCCGCGCTTGCGGGACAGCCTATGCTGTCCGCCGTTATGCCGGCGGCGGTGACGCTGGCGGGCAGCGGTACGAAGGACGATCCGTATCTGATCAACTCGGCGGAGGACTTTGCAGCGATTACATGGCAAAATTCCAGCGGGTATTTCAAACTGACCGATAATATTACTGTGACAAAACCGTGCGATGCCACATTCAAGGGTACCTTCGACGGTGATGGCCACACGGTGACGCTGACGCTGAATGTTACCAGCGGCAATGCGGGCCTCTTTGGAGAAACCGGTGGTGGCGCGGTTATCAAAAATTTGACCGTAGACGCGGATGTGACATCAACGGCAGGCAGCAACTATGCGGCTACAGCTGGCTTAGTCGGCAAGGTGAGTGGTTCGACCACGGTGGAGAACTGCGGCGTGACCGGCACAGCCAGCAACACGAGCACGAGCAGCTCCCCTGTGTATGTTGGCGGGCTGATTGGCTATTTGACCGGCAACTGCACGGTCACGAATAGTTACAGCCAAGCGACTGTAAGCAATACCAATTCGGCATCGTCTTCCAGTACGGGCGGATTTCTGGGAAAAACCAGTAACTATTATACGCTGACGGTCAAGAACTGCTACAGCTCCGGCGATGTGACCGCGAATAAGGGCTATGCCGGCGGCTTTACGGGGTATGTGTATTGCAGTTCAAGTTACAAGCACATCTATGAAAACTGCTATGCGGCGGGGACGGTAACGGCTTCCGCAGGCAATGGCTTTGGCTTTGCGTATAGCTACGCAAGCACGGGTTATAGCTTCACAAACTGTTACTACAACAACACGGCAAACGGCGAAGGCTGCAATAAGACGGACACGACCATCACCGGCAAATCCGCCGACGAGCTGAAGGCGCTGGCCGGCGAGCTGGGTGAGGCGTATCAGGGAGATGCAGCGAGTATCAATGGCGGCTATCCCATTCTGACATGGCAGTACAACGATCCCGACGCCAGACCCACCGTGATTGTCACGGTGATGCCTGCGGATGCCAAGCTCATCTGGGACGACGTGGAGCAGACCGGCGGCGCAAATGGTGTGTATACGCTGACGGATCAAACACAGGGCCAGCATACCTACACGGTCAGCCACGAGGCGGGGGACTATGCCGCCCAGACCGGCACCATCACGGTGAAGTCTTCGGACATGACGAAGACCTTCACGTTGGCGCTGAACCGGCATAAGCTGACCTTTACCGGTCTGCCTGCCGATGCGGAGCTGATTGTCAAGAGCGGCACAGACACACTGAAGGCGGAGAGCGACGGCAGCTACGCCGTGACCAACGGCACATATAGCTATACCGTCACAAAATTCGGCTATGTCGATGCTGAGGGAACGGTGACGGTCGATCGGGCGGATGCGGTGCAGCCGATCACGATGACCCGCGCCCCATTCGCCACGGTGCGCTTCGACTATGCCAAGGACGCCGCGCCGACCATCAAGGTCGCGTATATCGAGTCTAAATGGACTAAAGTCCCCATGTCCGCCGAGGCGGACGGTAGCTATCTGCTGCCCGTGGGCTACAAGTACGAGTGGACGTTCGACAGTGCGAAATATATTTCCCAATCCGGCGAGATCGATCTGAAGGGCGCGGAGGCGGGCAGCGAGAAGTCCATCGAGATCCCGATGTCCCTGAAACCCGCAGGCAGCGGTAGGAAGGACGATCCCTACCTCATTGCCGATGCCAGCCAGCTGCGCTGGTTTGCCGCACAGGTGAATGACAACAGCAAAAGCACCATCTGCGCGCAGCTGACGGCGGACATCGATCTGAAGGACGAGGAATGGACGCCTATCGGAAAGAGCACTTCCTATGCCTATAAGGGCACCTTTGATGGAAACGACCACGAGATCAAAAACCTGTATGTTACCGGTGAGACCAGTAATTATTACGGCCTGTTTGGCGTGCTGGGCGCCGGCGGCACCATCCGCAATTTGACGGTGAGCGGCCGCGTGGAGATCACCGGCAGCGGCAGTAATTCCTGTGGCATCGGCGGCATTGTCGGTCAGCTGGGCGGCGCAGGTACCATCGAGAACTGCACCAATAAGGCCGCCGTCTCCGGAAACTATAACACGGCGGGCATTGTCGGCCGTGTCGGCAGCAGCGGTGGCACTATCCGGGCCTGCGCCAATCTTGGCGACATTTCGGGCAGTAACAGCGTCGGCGGCATCGTGGGCCAAGCCTATTACAAGGTTACTGTTTCCCACTGCTATAACCGCGGCGCGGTGACAGCCTCTGTCAGTAAGGCCGGCGGCATCGTGGGCTATATCTCCGGACAGGTAACGGTCGATAGCTGCTATAACCGCGGCACTGTTGCCGGCGGAGGATGGCGCGCCGGCGGTATCACAGCCTATCTATACAGCAGCAATGCCGTTATCAAGAACTGCTACACCACCGGAGACGTTACGGGCAAAGACAGCGCGGCTGTGGTGGGTAAAAAGTCCTCCGGCAGCATCAGCGACTGCTACTATCTGAATACGCTGGGTACCGACAGCAACGCCACAGCCAAAACCTCCAAGGAGCTGAAGGCACTGGCTCCCACGCTGGGCGAACCCTTTATGACCGACCCGGCAGACGTCAACGATGGATACCCCATCTTTGCGTGGCAGGTACCTACCTATGCGGTGACATTCCACACCGGTGCGGCGGGGGCTTCCGTCACGGTCAACGGCGTCAGCGGTCAGGCGGATGTGGACGGCAAATACACCGTCAAGCTGCCGGATGGCACCTATAAGTACACCGTATCCGCCTTTGGCTATCAGGCTGCGGCGGGACAGGTGACCGTCAACGGCAAGGCACAGTCGGTGACTGTGACGCTGACGCCGGTGGAGAAGCGGACAGTCCGCTTCAACATCACACCGGCCGAAGCCAAGGCAGCTGTTACGGTGACGTGGGACGGCGACGGCCATACCGTTGCAGCGCAGAGCGACGGCAGCTATCTGCTGCCGGAGGGCGCATACACCTATACTGTCAAGGCCAAGGGCTACGCCAAGGCCAGCGGCCCGCTGAACGTGACAAAGGATGAGACGATCTCCGTCACGCTGACGCCCTCCACCGCATGGGACGGCGCGGAGCGGGAGCAACCCGGCGGAAGCGGTACGCAGACCGACCCCTACCAGATCGGCAGCGGCGCGGAGCTGGCGTGGCTGGCGAATGCGGTCAACAACGCCTCCAGCGGCACAAAGTTCTATGTGGAGCTGACGGACGACATTGACCTGGGCGGCCAGCCGTGGACGCCCATTGGCAAGTTTGGCTACGGTTCCAGCGACAGGTCGTTCAGCGGCAGCTTCCGCGGCAACGGCCATACGGTCAAGGGGCTGAACGTAAGTGCCGAGTATGCAGGTCTGTTCGGCTCCATCAACGATGCGGAGATCACCGGCGTTGTGGTGCAGGGAACCGTCGTCAGCACGAATACCAACAATGGCGACGCAGGCGGTATCGTCGGCCGCGCCATCGGCACGACCAACAAAATCATCAACTGCGGCAACGAGGCTGCGGTGTCCGGCGGCTGTAATGTGGGCGGCATTCTGGGCAACAACCAAGCATATAACACGAAAATAACCGTCCTGAACTGCTACAATATGGGGCATATTTCTGCCTCTGACCGTGCCGGCGGCATTGTGGGCCGCTGCGGCGGTAGCAGCCTCAGCGTCACCAACTGCTACAATACCGGGGAAATTACCTCCAATAACTATGCGGCGGGAGTTATTGCCGGCAGTAACTTTGGCTGGACCGTATCGAACTGTTACAACACTGGCAAAATCAGCGGTAAGAGCCAGACGAATACGGGCGCGTTTACTACCAGTGACAGCGATGCGGCTTCAAATAGCTTCTATCTGGAGGGCAGCATTCCCGCAGGGGCAAAAACCAACGGTGCCACCGCCATCTCCGATGGTGCCGGGCTGCTGGACAAGCTGGGCGCGGACAACTGGAAGACAGTTCGCGGCGTCAACAACGGCTATCCCGTGCTGGCATGGCAGACGGACGAGACACCTGCCGCGGCCGTGACCATGGCGAAGAATATCCGCTTCGCCCGGGAGGAGTTCGACACCGACGACGGCGACGTGGCCTCCCTGCCTACCGGCTTGCTGCTGTGGGACGCGGAGTCGGGCAAGACCTACACCATTACCCTTTGGCAGATGGTGCGGAGCTGGACGCCGCTGGATGCGGACGGTCTGGCGGAGTATGACGCCATCACCGGAGAGTACACCGGGTTCCCCAGCTTGGAGAAGCTGGAATATGTGAACACAACGGCGGTCATCGGCCGCATGAGCGAGGAGCAGCGGGCGCAGCTTGACCAGCTGGACGCCGCTGTGCAGGCAGCGGAGAACGATCCGGGGGACGTGACGGGCGAGGGCCTGTATCAGGCCATGGAGCGCCGCGCGGCGTTTATCGTAAGTCTGGCCAAGACGGAGGATCTGGGTGCCTACGAGTCCCAGCTGACCTTCGTGGAGGATATCTCCAATGTTTCCGCCGGGAAGTACGACTTGTCCGGACGGTTCGCCGCACGGGGCGACGGCGTGTACTATGCCTCCGTGGCAGAGGAGAAAGATGGCCGGCCGGTGTGCTGCGACATAAAGACGGCGGAGGACGAGATCGTCGGCGATCAGGAGCCCTACAACCGCATGACGGCGGTGACCGGCCTCCACTGGGAGGGGACGACGGCCAAGTGGAACGGCCGGGAGAACTTCAGCGGTGCCTATCGAATTGACCTCTACACGGTGACGGGCGAGGGTACAGATGCGGTCTACGCCCACTTCAAGACGTTTGCGCTGACGGGGAACTATACCTCCGCCAACTTCGCCAACGCCTTTGCGGCGGGGAAGAAGTACGCCTTCACCGTTACGGCCATCGGTGACCAGAGCCTGCTGGAGGAGCTGGGCCTGACCGACAGCATCACCTCCGCGTACAGCGATGTGTACGACCCCGACAAGGACAAGGAGGACCCCAGCACCAAGGAGTGGGAGGATATCTCCAGTGCGGCACAGTGGATCGCACTGGCCAACGTGGAGGACGAGCCTACCGGGGACACCGGTTCTCCCAACAGGCAGCAGGTGGCGTGGGGCAAGAACTACCGCCTGACGGCGGATATTGACTTCTCCAAGCTGACGGCGGCGGAGCAGACCAAGACAAAGTCCATCGGCAGGATCACCTATCCTTTTATGGGTGAGTTCGACGGACAGGGGCATACGATCACCGGGCTGACCCTCAGCAACAATGACAGCGGCCTGTTCTGGTACACCGGCGCTACGGCGTATATCCACGATCTGACCATTGAGGGCGCCAACGTGCTGTTCTCCGACAATGCAGCGGTGCTGGTGCATAACAACTACGGCCGCATTGAAAAGTGCGCTGTGGTGAACACCAATATCACCGCCGACACCGGCGCGGTGCTGGGCGGTATGGTCAGCCGCAACTACGGCATCATCCGCAGCAGCTATGTGCAGGGCGGCACACTGACCTCCAACAGTCTGACGGCTACGGGTCACGCCGGCTTTGTGGGCGCCAACGAGGCCGGCGGCCTGATCGAAGGCTGCTGGACCAGCATGGCGGTGAATACCACCAGCGAGTACGCCGGCGGCTTCGTGGGTCTGGGCTACGGCGGTACCATCAAAAACTGCTTCGCGCTGGGTAATGTCAGCGCCAGAGGCTACTCCGGCGGCTTTGTGGGCCGCTCGGTGTACGGCGGCAACGCCTATGAGAACTGTTATGCCGCAGGCGTCGTTACCGTCAGCGGTGAGCAGGGCAACGGCTTCATCGGCGGCAACAAGCCCGATTCCGCGTTCCAGTACGACCAGTCCAAGGGCGTCACGAACTGCTACTTCAACAGCGCCGCAGCTTCCGCCGCAGCCTACGGCGCGGTGGGCAAGTCGCTGGATGAGATGAAGACCGACACCTTCCTGACGGCTATCTCCGGCAGCGACAGCGGCGTGTGGGCGCGGGAGGCGGATAAGAACGGCGGCCTGCCCTATCTGCTGGGCGTTGCCGTGCCGGAGACGGCGGTGACGGCGCAGATCACCGTCAAGCTGGCCATCGCCTCCTACGACAAGAACAGCTACACCTTCAACCGCATGGGCGACGTGATCACCGTCACCATGGACAGCAACGGCAATACCCGCCTGGTGGATCTGATGGACGAGGCGCAGCGGCAGGGCCTGCTGACCTACAGCTATGCCACCACCAGCACCTTCGGACGGTTCATCCACACCATCAACGGTCGTGCGGTGGACGCGCCGGACGGCTGGATGTTCACCGTCAACGATACGCTGTCCAACGTCAGTGCATCTCTGGCCACAGTACAGAACGGCGATCAGGTGCTGTGGTTCGAGGGCACCACCGAGAACCGCTTCCAGGGACCGTCCTGGGAGGAACTGACCGGTACGCCTGCCGCTATCAGCTGGGTGGACATCGAGACGGTGGACGACCTGCTGGCACTGGCGAAGGCCACTGATGCCGAGACACTGGGCAAGAACTACCGGCTGAAGGCCGATCTGAACCTGAAGGATACGCCGTTTAACGGCATCGGCAGCGCGGGTCAGCCCTTTACGGGAATGTTCGACGGACAGGGACACACCATCTCCCATGTGACCGTTAACGCGCCGGAGGGGGAGAACGTAGGCTTCTTCAACGTCATCAAGGGCGCGACCATCCGCGATCTGAAGCTGGTGGATGTGGAGATCACCGGCAAGACGAACGTGGGCGGACTGGCAGGCAGCACCCAGGTGCAGCTGGACAGCAGCGATCTGTCCAAGAACGTGGCGAACCTGATTGGTGGCTGCTCGGTAAGCGGCACGGTCACGGGTACGAAAAACGTGGGCGGTCTGGTGGGCCTGAACGAGGGCAAGACCGATCCCCAGACCCTGTTTTCCATTGCCAGCGCAGTGGACAAGTGTGCTGCCAGCGTGACGGTCAAGTACAGGGTCTACGTCTATTCTGACGAGATCACATTTCGTCAGTATGATTATAGCCAAAGCACAACGCCGTCCATTACAAATCTGACCATCTCGGCTACCAGCGGCCTCGGCAGCGGCAGCGCCCTCTACCACATGAAATATGCGGATGGCGCGGTGGCCTACTGCATCGAGCCGGGTGCTCATTCGGACGACAGCGGTACCTACAAGGAGGGCTCCAGTGCCAGCTGGTATAACCTGCCCGCCTCTGTGCAGAGCGGCATTGCACTGGCGATGTCCCTGGGCTATCCCAGCGCCGACTACGGCGCAGCGTCCGGCGACCAGAACAGCAGTGCCATCATCAACGCGGAAAAGTGGGCGGCCACGCAGGCCATCATCTGGGAGCTGATCTGCGAATACCGCAACGCTTATACCTACGACGATTGGGGATACAGCCCGTTCTATGGCTGTGTGGATACGAGCCGCTACCCGACCTTCGAACTGTGGTATGACGAGATCGCGGCGGCGATGCAGAACGCCACGATGATCCCCAGCTTTGCAGAGTACGCACCGCGCTGGTGCGACACCATTGAGCTGAAGAGGAACGTAGCGGGCAGCTATACAGCTACGGTCACGGATGACAATGCGGTGCTGGGTGACTACAATTTCACCGCCAACAGCGGGAGCGGCATCACCTTCACACGGAAGGGCAACACCCTGACTATCACGGCGACGGCAGCGGCGGCCAAGAATCTCGACACCGAGAAAACCTACTCGGCCACCGGCAGTGCCTATGAGATCGATCCGGATCGAGCGGTGATCTGCTGGTATGATCAGACGGGACGGTATCAGGCGATGGCCGGTTACACCGGCGTGGGGCGCGACCCCGTGAAGGCGTACATTAAAATCAAAGCCGTGGAGGAGAAGGGCAGCATCAGCGTCCGCAAGGTGGATGCGACAAGCGCACCTCTTGCCGGTGCGGAGCTGCTGTTGGAAACCTCCGCAGATGGCAAGGCATGGACGGAGGTCAGTCGGATCACCACAGACAAGACTGGCATCGCCAAGTGGAGCGACCTCAAGATCGGTACACAGTATCGTATCACCGAAGTGAAAGCTCCGGCAGGGTACACGCTGTTGACTGAGCCGCTGTTCACGGGAACGCTGGACAACAGCAACCGCGATATTACCATCACCGCCTGCAACAACGCAGACTTCGTCCTGCCCTTCACGGGCGGCACGGGATTCACAACCTATTTCCTGTTTGCGGCACTCGCAGCATTTGCGGGTGTTTGTTTTTGCAAAAAATTTGAAATGGAGGAGAACACCAAATGAAAAAGATCCATCGCGTATTGGCACTACTCATGGCCGCTATCATGGCTCTGAGCCTCATCACCACGGCATTTGCCGAGCCGACCATCGACCCCGGCAAGAAAGCATCACTGAGCATTTATAAGTACGATATCACCAAGGCCAGCAACGACGGCGCGTGGGATGCCGAGTCCT
>ENA-OPEC01002066-OPEC01002066.1-human-gut-metagenome-genome-assembly--contig:-NODE-2066-length-11842-cov-1.937304_pt1 | contig 11842 bp, 9 predicted proteins | sample MGYA00241622_ERZ501507 | MGnify/ENA primary metagenome ERZ501507 (study PRJEB25962, sample SAMEA2042582) | human gut metagenome | biome: human gut; feature: human-associated habitat; material: faeces... | reverse complement strand
GGTATAAGTAGGCTCGCATTTTCATACCTAAAGCCGCCCCCTTGGTAGCACGCCCCGGCTCGGGAGCATCCACTCCCAAATTGGTGATCGCAACCTCATAATCATCCAACGCCTGTTGCCAAGTCTCCTCCAAACTCGCCCGCTTCAAGCTACGAGCTTCTTCCGTGGAAATGTTCGTCAATATAATAGGTACCCCACCATAGGTTTCCGCTAGCACAGAATAAGCCAGTCCCCGTAGAAAATGAGTCTCACCTGAATATTTGGCTTTCGCTTCTTCCGATAAATCCACTAAATCCATACAGGCCAACAAATAGTTTGCCCGGGAGATTATCTCGTAACATCTTTTCCAACGATACGTTACGACTCCTCCGTCACTAGAGCTCAATCGCCCGGCACCCAGCTTATTAAAAACCTCATCCGTTCCCCAGTTAAATGCGTTAGGGGTAGCTCCATCCGTTATGCCAAAGCCAAACAAGCCTTGATTATAAACCTCTTTTTCCCTCAATTGAGCATAGACACCATTTAAAAGGAGTTTGATATCCGATTCATTTTCCGGGAAACTCGCCGAAGTAATCTTATCCTCAGGATACAAATCCAAATAATTCTCCATACATCCCGTGAAAGAGACACATAGTATAATTGATAAGCAATATGCTAATAACTGTTTCATACTTTTAGAAATTAAGATTTATACCAAATGTAAATATTCTCGGAGTCGGGTAATAATTGGTACCCGAATCAAACGTATTTCTTTCCGGATCATATCCTTCATACCCTTTTTTCCACATAATCGTAAACAGGTTCTGGGCATTCGCATATACATACAACCGTTGCATTTTTAGCTTTGAGGTAATCCATTCAGGGAACGCATAACCTAATTGTAAGTTCTTCAATTTCAAGAAATCGATACGATGTACCCAAAATGAGGAGTCATACGTGTCCCATGAAGAGTCAAACCGAAGCATCGGTATATTTGAGTCCGGATTCTCTGGGCTCCACGCATCCCGCCATTTATCAGAAATAGTCAGCCATTCGTATTGCATACGGGTCATGCCGCTCTTCGTAAACGCATTCGCCTGTCCCAAACCTTGGAATAAGATATTTAAGTCAAACCCTTTATAGCGTAAGCCGGCAGTAAGTCCATACGTAATTTTAGGAATCGTATTACCAAGTACTTGTTTATCTTGATAGTCTAATTTTCCATCGTTATTAACATCCTCGTATTTCAGATTTCCCATTTCCGGCTTAAGCCCATTGCTATGCATATGTTGAGCGGCTTCTTCGTCCGATTGATAGATGCCAACCGCTTTATAGCCATACAAAGCCTTATACGGATATCCCTCACGAATCAAATAAAGCTGGTCCGGAGAGTTTCCACCTTGAAATTTCGTTACTTTATTATCGATATACGTAAAGTTTAGTCCTACGTTAAATCCAAGGCGATCTCTGCTCGTCTCAAGATTATCATAATTCACGACTAACTCAAAACCATTATTTTTCATCTCGCCCACATTCTCAAACGGTGCGGTCTTATCCCCTAATACGTTTGGTATTGGCAATTGAACGATAATATCGGTTGTTTTTTTATTGAAGTAATCAGCTTCTATATTCAACTTATTACCTAAGAAGCCCAAATCCACACCAATATCCAAGGAAGAGGTAGTTTCCCAAGTAATATCCTCATCCACCAAAGCGGTTACGGCAGCACCGGGAGCCAAGGAGCCTCCATAATTATAACTCAAGTCATAATTTTGGGAGATCACTGTTAAATAAGGCCAATATCCTTCAATGGTTTGATTGCCTAATTGTCCCCACGACGCACGTAGTTTCAAATTAGAAAACAGATTCAGGTTCTTAATAAACGCCTCTTCACTCAAACGCCATCCTGCAGAGAAACCCGGAAAAACACCCCAGCGATTTCCCCGTTTAAAACGAGAGGAGGCATCGGCACGGAGATTCATCTCAAATAAATATTTATCCGCAAAGGCATAATTCAATCGACCAAAATAAGATGCCATGCGTAGACCTTCAAAATTTCCCTCTCCCTTGATACCTTCCGTTCCCGCATCCACTTGGGTTAATCCTTCTTTGGGTGGGTTGGTTCTTCGGGCAAATACGTTCTTTATACTGTAATTCTCCAATTGGGTACCAAGGATAGCGGCAACATAATGCTTATCCGCAAATCGCTTGCTATAGTTTAATGTCGCTTGGAAATTATTACGCATAGTCGATACTTGCTCTCTACTCAACACAATACCATCACGATTGTAATTTTTCGGTATCGTCTCTATGCCAGAATCCGTATATCCATAAAGGGTCTCATTATATTTATCAACCATTTTCCAATTGCCATTAGAGGCCCATGTTACTTGTAAGTTCAAGTCTTTCGTAAAATCCACGGTAGCGAAAGCATTTACAGCCATATAATCCTTGGATGTTTTAGTCGCCCCGTTCGAAGCGTCTATAACCGGCTGATAAGTCGTATACAATAAAGTACCATCATCCTTAATCGCTTCTACCGAACCGAAACGGCCATCCCGGGTATATGGAGCGATGAAAGGAGCCGCGCCTTGTTGCTGTTCGAATACACGGAACAAATCAAAAGGCTCTTGGGAATTCCTACGAGTATAATTCAAACGAGCGCCAACTCTCAACCATGAATTCACTTTATACTCCACATTTGCCCGGATACCGAACCGCTCCGCCTTAGAGTTCATCAAAATACCTTCCTGACTCAAATAGTTCAAAGACAAGAAGGAAGATAGTTTCTCCGATCCACCGCGAATGGATAAATTATGCCCTGTTATTAAAGCATTCCGATAAAGAGAGTCATACCAATCCGTATTCGGGTATTTATAAGTATCTGTTCCATTAGCGAAATTAGAGATCAATGTTTCCGAGAAAAGAGGGTTCTCTCCCCCATTCACCAAAGCTTGATTCGCCATAGTCATATGCTCGGCGCTATTCGTCACTAAATCAAAATGACGTCCGATCTGCTGCATTCCGACGTAAGAGTTCAACTCTACTTGGGTTTTCTCATTATTCTTTCCCATCTTCGTCGTAACCAAAACGACACCGTTAGCGGCCTTTGATCCGTAAATAGCCGCACTAGCCGCATCCTTCAAGACTGTGATACTTTCGATGTCACTCGGATTTACTTGGCTGAATACCCCTTCTACTCCGTCAATAATCACCAACGGGTCCGAATTATTCAATGTACCCCAGCCACGAATTCTCAATTGCGCTCCATCATCTCCCGGCTTACCCGAATTCTGGCTGATCCACACGCCGGAAACCTTTCCGGAAAGTGCTTGAGAAGCATCAGTGATCGGACGGTTCGCCAATTCCTCATCAAATTTGACTGAAGAAACAGAACCTGTCAAATTCACTTTCTTCTGGGTTCCATAACCAACAACCACAACCTCTTCCAAAGCCTGTGTATCCTCCTTTAAACGTACATTCAATGAAGTCTGTCCCGCAATAGCGACAGTTGTTGGCATAAAGCCGATATAAGAAAATTGAAGTGTCGCGTTATCCGATACCTCCAAAATAAATTTACCATCAAAGTCTGTTATCGTACCATTTTGAGTACCTTTCTCCACAACATTCGCTCCAATGATAGGTTCCCCTTTTGAATCGACAACAACACCCGTTATTTTTTTGGCTTGCTGGGTGACCGCATTCGCTATAGGTTTTTCAAATAAGTAGATCTTTCCATTTTTAACTTCATAACTTAATGACGTGCCCTCCGTTATTTTATCCAATACATTTGTCAATTCTGCATTCGTAAAATTAACGCTCACTCTCCGATTCAAATCTACGATTTGTTTGCTATACGCAACACTCAACCCGGTTTGGTGGGTGATGGTAGCTAAAACTTTCTCCACTTTCGCATTGTCCAGCACAATAGAAACCCGCTGAGCCGAGGCGGTAGCCGTGAAACTCAGCAAGGATATGACTAAAAATAGAAAGGTTAACTTCATGGCATTCGGTATTTTCTCAATTAATATTAAAAGGCACCTACGCCGAGGGCTTTCTTGCTTTTCTTTCATATATTTGTATTGATTTTAATAGTTGGTATTAGAAATTTATTTTTAATACGATCGGCAGCCGAAAAGGGTAGGAGCTTTTCGGCTGTTCTTATGTTATCTATTTATGAGGAATCCATACGCATATCTATTTTAAGGTTAACACTCTGTTTCCTGCTCTCCTATCAAATAGACACACGACAAATCTAAAAGGATGAGTCGTTATAGCTAATTTTTTTATTTTTTCATCCGGACTTCTATCTTGCCCCCTTTTTCCTCGAATAGTACAGGCGTGATTTTTTCCAATTCTTTTAATACCGTGGTCAAATTGACGCTATCGGTCGTTATCGTATACGTATATCGCAAAGCGGCAGAATCCTTCACGTCAAAGGATATATCATAAGTTCGAGCCAATGTTTTCATTACGTCCGATAAAGGGGCGCTCTTAAATACGAGCACATTACGTCTCCATGCCGAATACATCTTGACATCGTGGGAACGGAGTACCTCACAACGTCCGGAAGCCTTGTTATAAACCGCTTTTTCTCCCGGGCGTAATTGATAAGATTTGAAGGATCTTGATTTCAACTCGATAGATCCTGTCTCTAAAGCGACGAATATAGCTTCTTCCTCCGGATAGGCTTTCACATCAAAGGTAGTACCCAACACTTTTATATCCATATAAGAAAGATCCACGATAAAAGGCCGATTCTTGTTCTTGGCGACCTCGAACCAAGCCTCTCCTTCCAAATAAACCTTACGTTCGGAGAGACCGAATTTTTTCGGATAACGAATACGGCTTCCTGAATTCAAATGGACCTTACTCCCATCTTGAAAAAGCACTTGCATGCGTTCCCCATTAGGTACGTACACCTCGTCATAGCCATCATCCGCCAACAAATCCACTTGTGAGTTTATGCGTATGAAAAGTCCTATAATTAAAGCGATCGGTATAAAGACCGCAGCCGCATACGCTATAAAACGGCGTATTTTTTGTCGGCGGAGTTGCCGCATAATATTCTGATACATTACGGCTGAGGGTATCGGATGGTCGATCCATGCCTCTTCCTCCCCCATATGAATCGTTTTCTCATCCTGATCGATACGCTCAGCAAGCCATGCCTGTCCTTCCGGGGTCTTAAACCAACGAACAACCTCACAAGACTCCTCGGAAGTAGCCTCATTATTTAGCGTTTTCTCTATGATCGATAGATCGGGTATTTTCATATTCATTTTCTTTTATCAATTGACACGCAAAGCCATCAATAGGATGAGTTCCACAAATATAAAAGAAATAAAAATAGTCTCTCGAAATGTGCCCGCAGTATTTTTATCGCTTGCGCATAATGTGTTTTTACCGTGGGGACCGAGATATTCATCTTATCGGCGATTTCTTGATTAGATAGATTCCCTTTCAGCTTATACAGACAGACTTGGCGTTTCTGCTCCGGCAAATGATCGATCGCTTGGTAAAAATGAGACATCATATCTTGTTCCTCTATCTTTATAAGCAGTTCATCCTCATATTCCGGCGCTGATTGTACGATCTCATAATTTTTCTCTACGGCGCTATTATTATTCCGGATCTCATTTAATACGTGATTCTTTAGCATTGTATAGAGATAGTTCCTTAAATTCACGTTCACCATCAGTAGGGAACGTGCCTCCCACAATTTCAGAAAAACTTGCTGTACGGCATCTTCCGAAGAATATGTACTTTTCAAATATTTATAGGCCAACACATACAATAATTTATGATACCGCTCATAAATAACAGTAAACGCATCCTCGCTCCCCTGCCTCAATGAGGTGAGCAGATCTTCATCGCTCCGTATGGATTTCTGAAAAAAAGACATTCGAGAAGACTATATAATATACGATTCGCTATTTAACAGACGTTCCGCTTCCTCCTTCATGACATCCGGCACCTGTGTAACCGCACCTTCACTGATCGATCGGATAAATTCCGGATACTCTTTACGGTAAACATCCAACATCCGGTTCGCAAAAACAAACATCATCGTATATTGGATATTCGCCAGCCGATCACACATTTTTATAAAAGAAGCGAATTTAGTCTGCCGTATTCCTTGATAATACAGGTCATTCGCCCGTTCTCCCCGGTTTCGTCCTTTTTCATTCGTTAAGGCGTATACGATTTCCGGAACTTGGTCTTCCAAGTGCTGTCTCACGCCTTCCGGCAAGACAAAGCCTCCCCCCTTGAACTCTTTCAGGAATTTCACGACATCATTATAGGTCATCCGTGCATCTTCTATCGTATCATGCAGAAAAGCAGAGGCATACAAAATCAGTATATCCGCCTCGGTCTCAGCTACCAGATATCCGTAGCGAGAGACATACGATACCGTCATTTTCAGATGAAATCCATAAGGCAACACATGATCATATTTCTGATTCACATCATCATGTATACGAAAAGCAGCCTTCTCCATACTGCAGATCCAAGGATAATAACGCTTTACTAGAGCGATAAATGATTGTTTTTCCATTCTTTCGATACTAAAGATTAATCTTTACGCATGGCAATAATACACAGTTCCGAAACCGCTGTTTCCGAAACGGCGGTTTCTACAATGCGAAGATATATAAATAATCGAATTAAATCACTCTATATCAAATTATTTAATACGGACTCCCACACGTGCAAGTGAAACATACCGTTTCCTTTCTTTATTATGGATATAATTATTATATTTGCAATAAAATGTATTTATATTATGGAGACAATCGCAATGATGAATCCTTTTGTCGTGGGTAGATATGTATCAGACAAATATTTTTGTGACCGTGAGGGAGAGACAAGCTTCTTGATTAAACAGATTGAGAACGGACGTAATGTCGCATTGATTTCTCCACGCCGTTTGGGTAAGACCGGATTGATCCAACATCTTTTTCATCAAGAATCGATAGAAAAAAATTATCATGCGTTCTTTGTGGATATTTATGCCACTACTTCATTAACAGAGTTCGTATATCTATTAGGAAAAGCCATCTATGACGAATTGAAGCCAAAGAAAACGGTTTGGACGGAACGGTTCTTTCAAATCATAACCTCATTGCGTGCGGGTTTTAAACTGGATATGGTAACCGGAGAACCTTGTTTTGATATTGGGCTAGGAGACATTCAAGCACCACAAACAACACTTGATGAGATCTTCGCTTATCTAGAGACCGCAGATAAACCATGTATCGTGGCGATCGATGAGTTCCAACAAATTGGCGGCTATGAGGAGAAAAATGTAGAAGCGTTGTTGCGAAGCAAGATTCAACAATGCAAGCAGACTATGTTTATCTTCTCCGGCAGTAAACGCCATTTGATGAGTAATATGTTTAATTCCTCTTCCAAGCCTTTTTATCAAAGCGCTATTAGTATAGGACTTGAGCCAATACCCATTCATATCTATGTGGAGTTCGCCAACCGGCTTTTTGAGCAAAGGGGAAAGCTTATTGACAAATCCGTAATAGAAGAAGTTTATCGGATGTTCGATGGCTATACTTGGTTTGTGCAAATGATAATGAACGAACTTTTCGCATTGACCGAAGAGGGTGAGCGTTGTAGTATGGATAAGATAGAAATAGCCCGCAAGAATGTGATTCTAACACAAGAAAGTAGTTACAAGGATCTACTTGCCAATCTTGCTCCCAAACAAAAACTTGTTTTACAAGCTATCGCCAAAGAGGGCAGAGCAGAAGGTCTCACGTCATCAGCATTTATCAAAAAATACAAGCTACCTTCAGCCAGTTCTGTACAATCTGCGGTCAAACCTCTGTTGAAAAATGATTTGATAACACAGGAAGATGGCTTTTATAGGGTATATGACTACTTTTTTGCGGATTGGATGGCTAGAATATATTGACTCTCTTGTATGTAAATGTCAGAAAATAAGCAAATCTTAGTAGGCACTATCCGTTACTGAAGTAAATAATTTACGACTTGAAATGTAAATTCCTTATGCGGTGAAAATGAATTATTTAGACAACATACTTAATCGCTTGCAAAAGGCTTCTCAAGTGATTAGTTATTCACTTCCCAAGCCGTTAACTAGCGGCTAGGTATAGCCGTTAGTTATTCACTCGACAAGCCGTTAGTTATTCACTTCAGAAGCCTATTACACCCTGCAAAACAGATAAAATTAGGGAGAAAAGAAGAGTAACCATCAAATAATATCCAACCGTTCTCTCAGTTGTTTAAAATAGCGATGCGAGGCGATCCTCTCCTCCTCTTGGAAGGGGGGATAGAACTCGCATCGTAAGGTCTTATTCTCGATGAACATCAAATAAGTCAAGTTCACAATGCAATCTTGGCTTATTTGAACAAACGTATTATTGATAGACAACAAATCTTTCGCTGTCGTGCTCATTTTTAGTTTATGAGTAGTACGGGAAGTCAAGACAATCTGCCAGCAACGTTGGTCTCCCAAGAACTGAAACAGGAATATCTCCTCACAACGGACTAGCAAAAGACCCGAAACGGTTTGGATCGCAAATCGACTATCCCGATTCAATATTTTCCGCAAAGATCTCTCCATGCAGGCAACATCCGCAGGTTCTGTCGTATGAAAACGTTCGATGAGTGCCGCTAACTCATCAATTAAATAAGGTTTTAACAAATAATCAAACGCAGAGGCACGTAGGGCATCCAATATATATTTATCGTATACCGTATAGAAAACGACTCTCAAGTTCGGAAGAATATCATCCCGTATATCATCCAGCAAATCAAAGCCAGACATGTCCGGAAGTTCCACATCCAAAAACACCAAATCCGGTTGATACTTAAGGATATGCCTCTTGCCTAATTCCGCCGTTGTCGCTGTATCTAATATCCTTACCTCCGAGAAGGCCAATAGATCGTTTTGCAATTTTTGAATCGATCCAAGGTCATCATCTATGATTATTACTGTTATTTCCGGTTCCATACACGCTTCCATTTTCCAACAAAGTAAAATATTTATTGTTAAGATAAAAAATTAACGACTTACCATAAATAGTGCTTTTTACGTATAAGTTGCAATATTTACGTTTATCCTATCGTTTTTCATGCTTATCTGTCATTTTTTATTTTATGATCTTGGTTAATTACCATTGATTGATAAACCCTATCTTTGCAAATACAGTTATAAAATAGAAACAATATATTTATGTCTCGAAAAATAAATCTTATTATATTCCTCTGTTTCATTTTATGCGAGGTATATGCCCAATACGTACCCGATGTATTGGGAGATGGTTATTTACGCCGTACCTTCCAGATGCCGGATGATTATGAGGGGAAGGTAGTTTGCACACTGGTCAAGAAACCTCAACTGGATAGCGTAAAACAGGCCGTGCTGTATATCCATGGCTATAATGACTATTTTTTCCAGAAACAATTAGGGGATAGCGTAAACGCTCACGGATATAATTTCTATGCGATGGACTTGCGGAAATACGGACGTTCGATATTACCCAATCAAAACCCGTTCTTTTGCAAGAGCCTAAAAGAGTATTTCGCTGATATCGATACCGCTTTGGCCACCATCCGGTCTGAAGGCAACGAGCGGATATTATTAATGGCGCATTCTACGGGCGGGTTGATCACACCTTATTATTTGAATAGTAAAAAAGGAGAGTTACCGGTAGACGGGCTTATTCTGAACAGCCCTTTTCTAGATTGGAATTTCGGATGGTTAATGGAGAAAGTCGTACTGCCAACCGTTGCGTTTGTCGGGAGGCTATTTCCGAATCTTACCGTACAAGGTTTGGGTGATCCGAATTACGCTTATAGCCTGCTTAAGCAGTATAAAGGAGAATGGGAATTTGATACGAACTGGAAAATGATATTCGGGCATCCGAAAAAAGCCGGATGGATCAAAGCCATACAAGAAGCGCAACAGACGGTACAAAAAGGGTTAAAACTGGATTGTCCGATACTAGTGATGTCTTCCAACAAATCTTTTCCGGAAACAGAGACATGGCATGAGGAATACATGACCTCCGACATCGTCTTGGATGTTCAAGACATTCAAAAATACGGGGAGAAACTAGGAGACAAAGTCACGAGAGATACCATTCCAAACGGCATCCACGATCTGATCCTATCTCAAAAGCCCTATCGGAACGATGCCTATCAAACTATATTCGAGTGGTTAAAGAAACAATAATGGTTGCACCAAACATATAAATCCTTACCTTTGCGCCCAGACAAAACATTTATATATACATGAAATCAGTGCGATCAATTTTTATAGGTCTGACTTGTCTGGGGATGGCAACGGCTAGTTTCGCTCAAGAAGATTACTTGACGAACGCTTCCGCATTCGAGGCTTCTACGGTTTGCATGATTCCTATGACAGTGGTTACGGGCCTTTTAATGAGTAATCCGAATTTGGCTATGTTTTTCATCCGACAATTATCCATTGATCTCGGTATCTCGGATGAACGTACGGTTAACCTTACGCAAAAACATATTCGTGGGCGATTGGCTGAATCTTTGTTATTCCTGAAAGATAGTTACGGGCTGGAAGAAGACGGTGCTACGTTAAGCATCTATTTGGCTCGTGAAGATCTGGCAAATCTATCTAATATGACTACATCGAATGCTATTCGCACGTTGTCCACCTTTGTGGCGGAACGTATCATTGCTTTAGACGGTAGAAAGATTAAGTTGATAGATGAAGATCGGTTGAAGAAGATCAGCAAGATGGGATAATTAGATTATTGATCGTAAAAATAAGAAATAAAGGGGCCTTTTTAGTAAGGGCCCCTTATTTTTTATAGGATCGCTTGGCGTAAACGTACCAAACGTGTCAAAAGATCTTCCAATAAATCCAGTTTTAGCATATTGGCCCCGTCGGATTTGGCTTGGCTTGGTTCCGGGTGGGTCTCTATAAATAGGCCATCCGTGCCCACGGCTGGCCTATTTATATCGTCTCGATAAGGGCGGGCAATCCACCGGTCACGCCGGAGGTTTGGTTCGGCTGTTGCAAGGAATGGGTTACATCCATAATGACTGGGAAACCGAATGTTTGCATTTGCGGGATACCCCGGAAATCGACAACAAGGTCGGTATAGCCGAATGTCGTTCCCCGCTCGGTGATCATGACATTATCATTTCCCGCGTCCACTACCTTTTGTACGGCGAATTGCATGGCACCCGGCGAAAGGAACTGTCCTTTCTTTATATTGACGGTCTTGCCGGTCTTGGCTGCGGCTACCAGCAGGTCGGTTTGTCTGCAAAGGAAAGCAGGGATTTGCAGAACATCGACATATTCGGCGGCCATGGCAGCTTCCGTTGTCTCATGGATGTCGGTAACGGTGGGAATATCGAACGTCTCGCCCACCTTACGTAAGATCTTTAACGCCTTCTCATCCCCGATGCCCGTGAAAGAATCCAGACGGGAGCGATTCGCTTTCCGATAGGAGCCTTTGAATACATAGGGTATATGCAGTCTTTCCGTGATACCCACTATTTTGTCGGCGATACGTAACGCCATATCTTCCCCCTCGATTACGCAAGGACCTGCCATCAAGAAGAAGTTCTCGCTTTTATTTAGATCGTTTATTGTTATCATAGCTGATTATTTAGAATTCGCATTGTTGTCGCTATTTTTTCTTCGGTCGGTAGGGTGGCGTCTATCCAATGAATCTCGCAACCCCGGCGTTCCATGCCCCGGAACCAAGTCATTTGCCTCTTGGCGAATTGATGGATAGCTATCTCGAGTTGCGAGACCATCTCCTCAAAAGAAAGTTCCCCGATAATATATAAAGTAAGAAACTTATATTCTAATCCGTAATAGATCAGGTCCTCCGGT
>ENA-OPEC01002064-OPEC01002064.1-human-gut-metagenome-genome-assembly--contig:-NODE-2064-length-11843-cov-4.258653_pt1 | contig 11843 bp, 11 predicted proteins | sample MGYA00241622_ERZ501507 | MGnify/ENA primary metagenome ERZ501507 (study PRJEB25962, sample SAMEA2042582) | human gut metagenome | biome: human gut; feature: human-associated habitat; material: faeces... | reverse complement strand
CTAAGGCTCTATGCCTTGCATGACTGTCGCATCACTCGAAATGTCGGATGAACCAAAAAAGGAGGCCTTCTCACGAAGGTCTCCTGGAAGCGATGTTTTGAACTTAATTCTGACTTTGTAAAAGGTGTCAGATCCTTATTAAAAAGGAATATCCTCTTGTTTTACTGCTATATCAGTTTGTTCTTTTTCCTCCTCGTGAGGCTCGCCTATGTATGAATCAAGAATGATACCAAACTTATTGCTAACTGCTGTGTAGTCGAAACATAATGGCCTATCCTGATGCCAAATGGTTTTGTAGCCGACTATTTTGTTTCCCTCCATTATCTGTTCTTGTACTGGCAAGCCGTTTATGCCAATTTTTTTGAATCTCTCCGGATTGGTGGCCGTTCCGAGATATTCCGTTGAAATCTGAAGATAGTGTAGCATGGATTCTGACGGAAGCAGCCGTTCGTCCATCTGCCTGCCAAGTTGTCTATATGTTGTCAGCATGATGTTCTTGCGAATCATTAAGATCTGACGTGGAACTTCAAATCTGATAGGCTCTTTAGATTTGTTTGTCCTCAGAGTTTCCTTTGTCTTAATTATATAGTCTTGGCCGCACAACAGAATGCCTTTCTGCTGTGCTGAACTGATGATGTTCCAGAAGCCGGATACCTCGTCAGTACTTGCGCACATATCGTTCTGTCTCTGAATGCCGTTCACGCATATATTAAGGATGTCTTCGTATGGGAACGGCATATCTATAACGCTTTCAAGTGCAAGATATACAGATAATGGAATAAGCCAGTTCCTTTCAATTCGGTCCATTATCTCTTTGCCTCTAAGGCGGTACTCAACATCTGTCTCCGCCTTTTTCCAAGCCCCTCCATAGCTTGCCTCAAATTTATCTCGGTGGCGTAATATATCAAGTGTGATGTGTGTCGCTCCCATCAGACGATAATGTAATAGCTCTGTGAAGCGGTTTCTCTCATCCTGTGTGTGGTGTTGTTTGTCGTATGTTAGATATATAAGTCGGGTGAAGAGTGCGATATCTGCGGTCGGCATTTCTTGTCCGGTTATTATTATTCCGGAATCGACGCGTGCCTGCTCACGCTTCTTGTCTTTGTCCATATTCATACGGCTGCGGCCGATACCTCCCCACAAATCCTTCAACCATTCTATCTTCTTGATGTCGATGCCGTTTTTGTATTCATCAAGGTGGATGAGGGCGTTACTTACGCTTGCCACAGCATCGGCCAGTGCCGGAACTGATGCGGTCTCGATGTTCTGTGGCTCGTTGTCCACCATGAAGAACGACATCAATGTTTCTGCCAGTTCTGTCTTGCCGGATCCTTTCGGGCCGAATATGTTCAACAATGGGAAGAACCGGGCTTTTGGCTTGATAATATCGCGGAATAGGGTAGCGAGGTAGAAGCAGAGACCAACTTTAGCGTTGTCTCCGAATACTTCCACAATTTTTGTGAAATATTCTTTTGTAGAAATCTTTGAGTAGGTAACGTGACGGAACTTACGCTCATTGGTGAATAGTTCTGTCGAGTCCTTATATAATTGAGACATGGCAGGAAGATAGAATTTCCCAGCCTTCAAACGGACGATACCCATAGCGTCGGCCGGTAGCCATTGCCCTTCTTCCTGTGCTCCATTACAGAAACAATAGAAACCTTGTTTTTGCCATCCGAGTTGCTTTATTTCTATGGCCGTTTCCGTTACTTTTGCAAGATAGCGCTGAAGCTGTATGAGAGCATCCTCTCCGGCGAGCCATGTGTAGTTGCCTATTCCAAGCAGCTTCTTGCGGAGGTTCTTTGCAGAGGTGAATACCTCCATATCAAGCTCTATAATCTCTTTCGGATCATCATGGTCATCGTTATCAATCTCAAATAAACGAACCGGGCGAATGTCATCCTTTATATGGAATAGTGGCTTAAGAGTGAAGTTAGACCATTGAATTTCTCCTCCGTCTTTATTTGTGCCATAGTAGCAGTGATATTTCTCGATGAAGCCGAACTGCCTGAGCATATCAATGTCACCATTAGCTCTATTTTTCCGGCTTGACTCTTCTAATAGCCTGCGCTTGGCAGCCTTGAAAGCCATATTCCATTCAGCTTTTTGCTGATATGTTGAAATTAGTTTTGAAAGGTAAGCTGTTTGTGTTGTCTCGTCGTTGATGACAACGATAAGGTCGCATATCTTATTAATAAGTTGCAGCCTTTCTTCTGTCGTTGCATCGTCATTCCATTTCTGTCGTGCATACCATACGATAAATTCTTCTTCATTAAGTGATAGAAGTTTGTCGGCTTTATCGAAGAAACTATCCGGGTCAATTTTTTTGTTCGTGTCGTTTGGAATCTCTCTGACTGATACTGCGAACCCGCAGCGCATTGCCATTGCGCCATTTCTTATTACATTTTTGAAGCCCGCACCCATGCGTTCGCTCCCTCTTGGTGGGTCGCTGTCCGGGATGAAGCAGAGAGATGGACTGAGTTTACGGAGTCCATTTAATTGTTGCTCGGTCCAGGCTCCTCCAAGACTGGCCACAGTATTGAGTATGCCGATGGATTGCAACTTCATAACGTCGGGGCCGCCCTCCACAAGATACAACTTTTCTTCTTGTCTGGCACGTTTGGCCGCGATGTCAAGACCGAATACACTTTGCTCCTTATGGTATATGTCGCTTTCTGATGAGTTCAAGTATTTGCGGTCTTCCTTTTCATCAAGAGTCCGGGCGGTGAAGCCGGTAATACGTGAATATCTATCACGTATAGGTATCATCAGTCTGTTACGATAGAATGAATATAGCTTATTTGTCTTCTCTGACCGTCTTAGAACTCCCATATCGGTAAGAATTTCGAGATCGAGGTTCTTCGTTTCGCACCATTTCAACAGCGCATCCCATGATGACGGTGCAAATCCGATGCGCATCTCATGGCAGTAGTCCTTTTCCCATCGGTTTTGCATATAGCATCGTGCCGCTTTGGCTTCCGGAGTTCCTGCGTTCAGTTGCTCTTCGAAATAGTGTGATAGGTATTCATTGTAAACGAACATCGTCTGCCTCTTTTTTTCTTTTGCTTCTTCATCTGCTGAAGCCTGTACGACAACCTCCTTAAGGTCGATGTGCAGCTCTTCTTTCAGAAGTTTCTTTACAGCCAACGGAAACGGTAAGTTTTCAGCCTTCATAATGAAGTTGATGACATTTCCACCCTCGCTGCATGAGCCGAAGCAGTGCCATTTATTCTTTGCTGGCTCTACGCAGAAGCTCGGAGTCTTCTCTTCGTGAAATGGGCAGCACGCCCATAACCTTGATCCTCGTTTACGTAATTCCCCACCGGTGTATCTGGAGACAACGTCCTCGATGTCCACCCGGTCAAGAATCATGTCTATGTATCTTTGTTCAATCATCGCTTTGCTTTTTTATAACCGCAAAGATATGCGGTCAGTATTCCTGAGTAAAATACTGCGTTGGGATTCTACATTCTCCAGTTCTTTAGGTTCTTTGAGTGTATAACTACTTCCATTAAAAGTAAGTTTTATTTCCCAAACATTATAATCTATCATATTTTAACCTCCTATTTTTTCTAATACATCTTTCAAGTATGCCCATCTGATAACTTTCATATCTTTGTTGGAATAAATACCCTCACCTGTACTGTAAGCGATACTCCAAAAGTTATCATCGTATTCCTCATTATATTTTTCTACCAAAATCTCTCTGAAATCTTTTGGCTTCTCCTCTGGTAAATGCCATATACCTTCAATGTCTAATTCATAATTTCTTATCCATACGATAGGTGGAACAATATTCTTTGTATCAATAACATTATTAGGCAAATCTTTATATGCAGCAAACTCAAAGCACATACCATCTCCTTTCCATTTTAGATATGCTTGTACACTGTGCGCATACACTTCTTTTACCTGACCATGACTAAGAACAATTTCATCGATAGTGATGTCGATAGGCAGAGAATTGATAGCTTTTTCGAATTCACTTGTTTTCATAGCATAATTTTTTATTAATTCTATCAATATATTTCCCGTATTTCATGCACATGGTACCATTGATGCAATTCCTTTTTTCTTCGCAAAATTTACAATCTTGGTGCATACGCATTATATTAAAATGGGGGCGGTTGTGGCACGGGAAGAAAACCCTTTCAACCGTTATTCCCCCTAAAGATTATATATTATTAAATCTTATAACTCGGATAATGTCCCGGCAGTTCTTCGCACCAAGTTTATTCTTGATGTTGTGGAGTTGCACTTTCACTGTCGATGGTGACTTCTTCAATATCCTGGCTATCTCGTCGAAGGTCTCGCCTCTGAGATAGAACTTTACTACTTCTTTTTCAGATTTAGACAATCGGATTAAACTCTGGGGTTTACAGATGATATTCTCATGAGGACAGAAACCTCCGCGAAGTGGACATCTCACTTCTTCGAAATTGAGGATATCTTCCTCTATGTCCGGAGTGAGGAGGTCATGCTCTCCAAAGTTGCAACGGATGAAGCGTTCAATCATCAGGAACTCTGCTTTTTCTCTTTCTGTTGGAGTATTAACTTTAGCATGATAAAGCAGAACCAATCGCGACCATGCGCCAGGAAATCGCTCTTTTATCATTCCGGCGATAGGTGTGCATACGTTTCTGTGAAAGCGTGTCAGGCGTTTTTCTTCTCCATTGATAGAGAAGAAAACCTTTCCGTCCGGTGAAACTCGAAATTCTACATTCTCCATTCTCCTTCCTCTATAGCTTTAACTATATTCTCCGTTTCATCTTTACGGAGGTTACTGATGTTGTTCTTTCTGAGTTTCCCTGACATTGTATTAGTCTTATAGTCGTATCTCTTATTGAGATATAAAAGGAATTTCGCTTTCTCTTTTTTAGATAGAGAATTGTAATAATCCCGTGGGTTTAGCTGTTGCAATGTGTCCATAATAATTTGGTTCAATTAATTTTTAATGTTAAATTTGTGTGCAAATATAATATTAAATGTCGGTATTTCTAAATATAAATGGAATTTTCCAACAATTGTAGTAATAATTAACGTTAAGCATGAAGTATATAGCATTTAGTCTGGAACGACTTCGGACAATATTGAGAGAGCGAGGCCTAAAAGATAGGGATCTTGTAAAACTTCTTTATACTAAGGATTCTCATCAAACTTTTGATCAGATTTTTACTAAAACTTTCGGGGTTCAAAAGCTCATTGCAATATGCAATGTTTTGGATATTTCAATGGATATGCTATTTGATATTGATAATAGTCTTACGCCTTTTCCAAATATCAATGGGAATAATAACAATGTAAATAGTACAGTTATTAATCAGGACTACGCATCTTTGAAATCTGAAAATGAGGCCCTTAAAATGTTAATAAAAGAAAAAGATGAAAGAATACAAGATCTTCGAAAGAACCTTGATTATGTAATTTCTCTGTCCAAACTTGGACAAAACTTGGACAAATAATTATTAATATTCCCTTACGCAAAGTGTTTTCAGTGCTTTATAACTGATACGATGAGGTAAAAGCATGAGAAATAGTTCCTGCCTCCGCAACAAAGCAAAGTCGTAAGTTCCTGTTTCATCAGTGCTTACGACTTTTTTATTTATAATATCATCAAAAATTGGTTTCCAAATGACTATGTTCTGCCTGCTACAGTTTTGTGATTACACGAGGAAACTCGCTCCATAGATTAATAGAACGTAGCGAAGAAATTTGCCGAGTGTAACGCTGATGAGCGAGAGGGGAATGTTGGCGCGCGTGAGTCCGAGTACTATTGTGATGGCAGAACCCAATATCGGCAGGAAAGAGAAGAAGCCCATGAGTGCTCCGTGCCCGCCCATGAAACGCTCGGCACGGTCGAGACTCTCTTTCTTCACGTGCAGATACTTCTCTATCCACTCCATTTTTCCGAGCCTGCCAACACAGTAATTGAAGATTCCTCCGAGTACATTGCCCATTGTACCGTAAATTATCAGTTGCCAACCATTGAGTCCGGCCGCATTCAGGGCTACCATGACAACCTCGCTGCTGAACGGGAAGAAACTGCCGGCAAGGAATGCCGCAACGAACATTCCCCAATAGCCATAGCCTATAAGAATGTCAATAAGGGCATCCATGTGTTATATATAGTTACTGTTATTGCAAGACTGATTAATGTGATGGTTACGATATTCGTGATTTTCGTGTGCGTGAGCGATATGTAATGCGCTATCAGCGGCGATGTGTTTACTGTGATTATGCCCAAAAGCATATCGTAATGCTGCGGTTGCAGAGCTAAGAAAATGAACGAAATGACATCGGTGATTATGAAAATCTCGTATAGTTTTCTTGTCCTTATCTTGTCGTTGGTACTCGTATTTATGAAATGTACGCTGCCGATTATTGCCGAAATGAGCAACAATGATATGGTTGCAATTTGCTGTGTGTCAAGAATTGTGTAGTCGGCCACCTTGCCAAACTCGGCAAGCGACTCAAAATGGAGAATGAAATTGTTGAAATCGTTTGTTATGGCATAGTACGCGGCGAGAAACCAGTAGGGTGTTATGATGCCAAAGAGGGATGCTAAGAATGTCTTCGCACTCATTGACAGCAGGCTTGAGGCCATGATGATCCAGAGAAAGGGCAGATAGAAAAGCACGTGGACTGACATCACGCTTGCCAAACCGAGACATAGAAAGGCGTAGAAAGTCCATCCTGTGGCCCTATTGTCCTGATAACATTTGAATAAAGCAAGGTAGAAGCCTACGAGGCATAGTACGATGACAGCCTCGTTGAGTGACCGATATTCGAATGAAGCCATCGTCATAAACACGAGAAAGGCACACGACACCATACGGCTGTATATTCGGATAAGCGCATTAGTGTTGTTCAGCTCCACCATCAGATATGTAGCGAGAACGACACAACCGAATACCGGCCAGACGGTATTGTCGTGGAGACCGGTAAAAATCCATAATGCTCCGCAAAGAACCGATACTAAGGGGAGTGCGTTTCTGCTTTCTGCTATCTTGTTTTGAAAACGTTTTATCATTTCTTTTTAGTTGACAAGTGACTGGGTAGACAAGTTGACAAGTGACTGAGTAAACGAGTTGACAAGTTGCTACTCTTGTTTTATAAAGTATTAACTTGTCAATCCGTCAACTCATAAACTTATAATCAATCAACTCGTCAACTTGTTTACTTGTTAACTCGTTCACTTGTTAACTGAATTATAAGTCTTTTCCGATATCGGAACGGAAGTATTTATCTGTAAATTCTATTTTCTGAGCCTCTGCAAACGACTTAGCGAGAGCCTCGTCCTTGTCTTTTCCGTATGACGAAACGGCGATTACGCGTCCTCCGGCTGTCACGATCTCACCGTCTTTCTGCGCTGTTCCACTGTGGAAGACGATAGAACCTTCTACCTTGTCAATGCCTTTTATCGGATAACCCTTCTTGTATTCCTGTGGATAACCGCCGCTAACGAGCATCACGCACACTGCCGCACGCTCGTCGAACTCTATCATGCGCTTGTCAAGGTCGCCATTAGCCACACCCTCAAAGAGGTCTACAATGTCGCTCTTCAGACGCAACATTACGCTCTCCGTCTCAGGGTCGCCCATACGGCAGTTGTATTCTATCACCATAGGCTCGCCCTTCACGTTGATAAGACCGAAGAAAATGAATCCTTTGTAGTCGATGCCTTCTTCAGCGAGACCGTCTACAGTCGGCTTGATTATGCGGTCCTCAACCTTCTGCATCCACTCCTTCGTAGCAAACGGAACGGGGGTTACGCTGCCCATACCACCTGTGTTGAGGCCTGTATCACCCTCGCCAATGCGCTTGTAGTCCTTTGCTTCGGGCAGAATCTTGTAGTTTTTGCCGTCTGTGAGCACGAATACCGAGCACTCGATACCGCTCAGGAACTCTTCTATCACGACTTGTGCCGATGCGTTTCCGAACATTCCGCCGAGCATTTCCTTCAGTTCGGTTTTAGCCTCGTCGAGTGTCGGGAGAATTAGTACACCTTTTCCTGCGCACAGGCCGTCGGCCTTCAGTACGTATGGAGCCTCCAATGTCTCCAAGAACTTCAGTCCTTCTTCAACAGTTGTGCCGTCGAATGTCTGGTATTTTGCCGTCGGGATGTTATGACGCTGCATGAATCCTTTTGCAAAGTCCTTGCTTCCCTCGAGCACTGCACCCGCTTTTGATGGGCCAATGACCGGTATTGCTGCAGTGCGTACATCGTTTTTGAAGTCATCATATATACCTTTTACGAGCGGATCTTCGGGCCCTACGACCACCATATTCACGTTTTTCTCAACACAGAAAGCCTTCAACGCTTCGAAATCGTCGGCCTTTATGGCTACGTTCTCGCCCGCGTTTGCCGTTCCGGCGTTACCCGGAGCGATGTAAAGTTTATCACATTTGCTGCTCTGAGCAATCTTCCATGCAAGGGCGTGTTCCCTTCCTCCGCTTCCTAATAGTAATATATTCATATTTTCTAAGTGTTTCTTAATTTGCCGCAAAGTTACTTTTTATTCACGACTTGGGCAAAAGAAAGGTGCTGAATGTTTGGTCGTTAGGCGTTTTTTTCTTATTTTTGTCAAGTAATATATTGAAATGCACCATTTATGAAAAGATTCTTTATTGTTGTTACGGCCTTTGTTGTGACTCTAACTGTGTGCGCGCAACAGGCTAAAGATGAAATTATGCAGAATCAATGTCTTTCTGCAAGTAATTATCTGGCATATCCCGGACCGGCTCAAAAGGCTCTCACTCCGGCTCCAAAAGGCTATAAACCCTTTTATATCAGCCACTACGGCCGTCATGGCTCTCGCTATCTCATTGGCGATGACGAGTATGATAAGCCGTTAACTATACTTAAAACAGCCAACCGTGAAGGCAAACTGACACCCTTAGGGCAGGATGTCTTGCGCCGTGTTAAGGTGATGTGGAATGAATCATACAAGCGTCTTGGAGAGCTTTCTCCGCTCGGAGCGCAGCAACACAAGGACATTGCGCGTCGTATGTATGAACGTTTTCCTGAAGTGTTCAAGGGCAATGCCGATATTGACGCGAAGAGTACGATTGTCATCCGTTGCATATTGTCGATGGAAAACGAGCTGCAACAGTTGCTGGTTCTCAATCCGAAGTTGAATATCACGCATGACGCGAGCGAGCATGATATGTATTATATGAATTTCGATGATAAGCTATTGACGAAACGGAAGAAGCCGGCGGGTGTCTGGGCGCAGTATCAGAGCTACAGGAAGCAGCATCTTGACTACACCCGTCTTATGGAATCTCTGTTCAATGATAAAAATTATGTGTATCGGAACATCGATGCCGACGACTTCGGATGCAGGCTTTTCAAACTCGCAAGCAATCTCCAGAGCATAGAGGCACGCAAGGATATGACTCTGTATGACATCTTCACGAAGGATGAATTATATGCGAACTGGCAGATGGAGAACGTGCGTTGGTATATAGAATATGGTGCTTGTCCGCTCAACGGAGGACAGCAGCCGTTCTCGCAGCGCAAACTTTTGCGCAACATCATCACTCAGGCAGACAGTTGCATCGCAACGGGCAAGAACTGCGCAACGCTCCGTTTCGGTCATGAGACGATGGTCTTGCCGCTCACTTGTCTGCTCGGACTCAACGGTTATGATATGCAGATAAGCGATTTCGACAAGATTGAGGAGCAGGGATGGATTAATTACAGAATCTTCCCTATGGGAGCCAACATCCAATTTGTGTTCTATCGCCGTAATGCCGACGACAAGGATGTACTCGTAAAGGTGTTGCTTAATGAGAATGAAGCAACTCTTCCGATTGCGTCTGACATGAAACCGTATTATCGTTGGAGTGATTTCAAGGAGTATTACATGAACAAAATCAAGTCTTACAGACTTAGAAGAAATGACTGATATGTATAATGTATAGAAAAATATATAGATACAGGGCGGCAGAATTGTTTCTTCCGCTCTTTTTTGTTGTTTCTTTCGTTCTATTTTATAGTATTTTTCCTTCTTTTTTATAGTTCCTTTCGTCCTTTTTGTGCCTGTCTCTCCAGTCTTGATACTGATTTGATAGCGTTTCCTTTAAAATAAACAATGATTGATGACAGTCTCTGTTTCGCGTATGCAAAATGTAGCACACGCGAAACAGGCTAATAGAGGTCGTCATAGGTAATCGTTAAAGATGGAATCCTATATTGTCATTTTACTTTTACCTTTATGCTTTTACCGTCGCCCACTACGATATAATAATCAGGAGCAAGATTCGCTTCAGCGTAAACTCCTTCATATACAAGAATTCCATTCAGGTTGAATATCTTGACGTAAGATGATTTGTCAGTCAAAATATCATTAATTCCTGTTGTTTCCGTGACAATAACAGCACATTCGGCGGACACACCAGACTCATCAGACGCCGAAACTGTAATAACCGCAGTTCCATTTCCAATCAATGAAATCAAACCAGAATCATTTACAGTAGCGACATTTTCATTAGACGAACTCCATACAATCTCCTTATTAGTGGCATCCTCAGGGAGAACAGTAACAGTAATTTGAATTTGTTCTCCTTCTTTGCCATTGACATTTGAAGGATTCAGCGAAATTGATGACACTGATATTGGCAGATCTTTTAATTTTGAGAATAGTCCCCAAACGGCATGGGACCAATAAGTTATACGAGACTCTGCTGGGACTAATAATGTCGCAGAGTAATCAGTAAATGCCGTGTTAACAATTTGTGGAGGTGTGGTATTATAACATCTGATAGTTTCTGGAGAAACTCCTTTAAATGCTGCATCATCGATTTTATTTACAGAAGATGGAAGCCATATTTGCGTAAAGTTACCATTGTTAAATGCATATTTTTTTATTTGTGAGACATCTTCTGGGATATTAAGAATTGAAATTATATCGTCATTTAGAGACAACGTTTTCGCATAAGTTAAAGGATTTGATGCTTCGGATATGAAATCAATGTTACACCAAGAAGCAAGATTAGAAATATCAACTTTTTCTAGATTATTACATCCTGAAAATGCGTCTTTTGAAACAGATGATACATTCTCTTTGAATGTGATAGTTTTCAAAGGTTCATATCCGTAAAACGCATTTTGTCCAATGTTAGTAACTGTTGTTGGAATTACTAAATCGGTAATAACTTCTCCTATATAGTTCAATTGTTTTGATATATAAGCTGGATTTGATAATGGCGTGGCAAAGTCACTTTGGCACCATCCTGCCAAATCGACAATTCTTACTTCATTTAATTTTTGGCATCCATCGAAGATATCTGTCCCGAATTTCCTTATTCCTGATAGCAGAGTGATAGTTTTAAGATTTGAGCACTTGGCAAATGCACGTTCATTAATCTGAGTCACAGATGCAGGAATTGTTATTGACTCAAGAGAAGTACAGCCTTCGAAAGCGTTATTGGCAATAATTTCCACACCTTCTTCTATTGTTATATATTTAAGTTTTGCACAGCCATAAAAAGCATTTGCTCCAATTTCCTTAACGCTTCCAGGAATAGTTATAGACGTTAGTTCTTTACATCCGTTAAAAGAATTTTCCTCAATTTTTTCTATATTATTATGAAGAATGATATGCTGAAGATGCCTATTAGCGTAAAAAGAATACTTTCCAATTGATTTGCATTCATCTGGTATTTGGAATTCTGTGTCAGTTTTACCGGCTGGATAGCACAAAACTTGCCATTTATGGGAGCTGCTGGGAAAACCTCTATAATAAAGATCGTAATAAATAATACCATCCAAAATCTTAAAAAAACCTGTTGGCGGAATTAATTTAGTGCATACTTAATTCTGCCAATGGGCTTGTCGT
>ENA-OPEC01002063-OPEC01002063.1-human-gut-metagenome-genome-assembly--contig:-NODE-2063-length-11845-cov-3.256404_pt1 | contig 11845 bp, 9 predicted proteins | sample MGYA00241622_ERZ501507 | MGnify/ENA primary metagenome ERZ501507 (study PRJEB25962, sample SAMEA2042582) | human gut metagenome | biome: human gut; feature: human-associated habitat; material: faeces... | reverse complement strand
CCCGCGTCTGCCAGCCCGAAGGAAACAAGGTCTTTGTTGTCAAAGCTGTTTCCCGTCCACTTCTTATAGCGCTCCCGCAGCTTGGAAAAGGCGTAGTCCTCCACCCTGTAAAGCGTCATCTGAGAGTCGTAGGAGGTGTTTCTGCCGCGCAGAACAAGGCGTTTCAGCTCGGTAGCGGATGCCCTGACGCTCTCATTTCCGATGCGTACAAACGCCTCTAGGGTGCCGTCGCCGGAGTAATAGTAGGGCGTTTCCTCGCCTTTGAACACATCGAGAATCAGCAGCACTTTGCCGTCCTCGGTCTTGTGAAAGCGCAGCCGAAACTCCGGGATAGGCTCCATGCGCGTCTTGATGATCTCGCTGATTTTCTCGGCGTCGCTGTCGGGTTCGGTTAGCCCAACGATCTGCCCGTCATCCGCCATGCCGAAAATAAGCGCGCCGCCCAGTGTGTTCGCAAAAGCGCTCATGCTCTTGCACCAGCTTTTGCGCGAACTATCGGTGCTTTAATTATACAACTTGGCAGGGTCGGTTTGCAATCGTAAGTTGTACTCTCCGGTGTTAAGTTGTACGAATCGCAGCAAGACCACGGTGGGAAAAATCCAACTTTTTGCGGTTTTTCTGATAGGATACGATAGTATCTTAGTATTTAATTTATTTAGTATTTATTTGTGCAGGATTTACCCGTACAGGGAAATCCCGTTCAGGTAAATGCCTTTGTGGTGAAATAAAAAATCCCCGGAAAGCGGGGAATTTAGGGCGCTATTTGGCTGGACGGGCACCGCGCCGACGCAGTGCAAACGTGCCCAAACAGAGGCATTTCTCGCGGCGACAGAGGCGGTGTGAGGAGATGGCGTGGAGTAGTGCTTGTGTACAACTTCTTGCTAGAGGGTAAAACTTATATACGGATTCGTAGGGCTTTTCACTGGCAAGAACCCAGTGATGCTCGTATTCATGTTTCTCAATGAGACTAAAGCTGCGCATTTATTTGAGAGTTGCGAGTCAGAATCCGTCTCACAGATTTGCCCCCAAAACTGCCCCCAAAAAGGTTTGGGACGGGTCAGCACCATGCAGCACTCTTTTGTACACATGGGACAAAACCCGTTCTGAGCCTTGGTACACAATACCACCAAACCCAACAAAACATCACTGTAACGCACGATTTTTAGATCTCTCATAACCCGGAGGTCGCAGGTTCAAGTCCTGTCTCCGCAACCAACAAAAGCTCGTTGAAACGACAAGTTTCAACGAGCTTTTTTCTACATTATGGCAAAAGTGGTAACAAGCTGGTAACTTTGACCCCAAAATGACCCCAAAACGGCAAAGTGACTGCGCCCGGACGATTGAGATTTTCAACCGCCCGGGCGCTTTTTGTGGATAAATTTTGCGGAGTTGGCAGGTAAATATAGGAGCGGTCAGCGTAGTCAGCTCGCCTTGACGAGTACCAACACGCTGTTGTTTGGTACGACGATCTGTTCCTGTTTGGTAGGAATGGGCGGGTTTTTGTACTGGCGCAGGGCTTTTTGGATTTGTTGCTTGACTTCCAGAAGGGTGCTTGTTGTGTTTATTGCTTTCTATATGGATGGGGTGTTTCCTTTTGCAGCATTCGCCATAGCGTTGTGCGGCTGATGCCCAAGCGCTCGGCAGCACGTTTCTGGTTGCCGTTTTCGGCTTGCAAGGCCTGTTGCACGGCGATTTGCTCGATTTCTTCCAGCGTTAGGTCAACGGGCAGAGCGTGGGTTTGGGGAACGGCACCGGGGTAGAAGGTACATTCCCGTTTCAACTGGTCGCGCACGGTCTCCACGGAGATATAAGGCGTCGTCGTGTGCAGCACCAACTCGTCCAGCACGCGGCAGAACTGGTCGTAGTTGCCAGGCCAGCTGTACTCCGTCATACATAAGTTCGCCTCCGGCTCAAAACCGATGACTGCACGGGCGTTGCGCATATTCAGGGTACTGATATACAACCCCGACAAGCGCGGAATATCTTGCAGATGACTGCGCAGCGGCGGCATTTGCAGCATCAGGCAGTTCAGCATATCTACCAGTCGGGCATAGTGGGGGTGCATCGTTCCGGAACTGGAGCTACTGGCGACAAAGAAGAGCCGGTTGCGCTCCTGCGTATGCAGCGCCATTATGGTGGAGAACAACTCGCTGAACTGCTCATCAGTCAGCGCCTCCACGTGGCTCATCATAAGGGTGCAGCCGTCACCCATCAGAGGGGAACGGTCGCTCGCCATCAGATATTTCCAGCCGGGGTGCATGAGCATGGCACAGTCAATCTTGATGAGCGGCGCGTTAGAAAGCGGCCCTTTGGCGTAGAGCATCTGCACCATCTGGGGCTTGGCTGTGCCCGGTTCACCGTAAACGACAAGTGGGCGATTGCTTTGCAAATATTGCTCCAGTGTCAGGTTGGCGGTGGAGAAAGACTGGGTAATGCCATAGAAACTGTCAAAGAAAGTATCTACTGCCTGTTGGCGATCCGAGTAGGCGATGCCGTATTTTTCCAGCGGGATGGACAGCCGACTCTTTTCGATTGTGACGACATGGCGCAGAGCCCCTTCCATTTGGATAGGGGTGCTCTGCAAAGCATAACGGATGCCATTCTCTTCAAGGCAGCTGCGGTGGGGCTCGGCGGTGCGCTGCATAATAGCTGAATGTGCCTTTGCCAGCACACTGTCGGGGAGCTCGGGGGAGAGCGAGACGAACAGATCCTGTCCGGCCTCGTCGCTGACAAGGGTGTCATAGGGCATGGCACGGATGACGTCCTGAAAAAACTGCGCCAGTTCCAGCGCTTTACGGCGGGCCAGCCCCTCCTGTACTGCGGTGTTCAACGCATCCTCCACACTCTCAATACCGGAGGTGATGAGCAGGGCAGGAATGCCGTATTCCTGTGCCAATGAGTTAGTGACAACGTCGCACAGCACCATCTGGCAACCAGAATTTTCCAGCCCCTGCAAAATAGTGCGGGCTTCTTTCTGGTCGTGGATGGTATAAATATCCACATTATAGAGCAGTACCTCGCACAGAAACGTGGCGTTGCGGGTGATGGCCGGGAAGCCGATGACGGCGTATTTACAGTTGTGATTCTCTGCCAGCTTGATAGAACGCAGGATGTCGTAGACAGACAATGGGATGTCCACGACCTTTAAGTCTGTACAGCGGCGGATAGCCTCCGCTGTGCCGCCGCGGGAGAGGATGACGTCATACTCCTCCTGCGCAGTTTTGGCGGCGGCAATCTCTGCGCCGGCAGTCAGATTGCCGACATGTACGTCGATTTGCAAACCGTCGCAGGATTCTGCAGCCTGCTGCATCAGGCTGGCAATACCCTCGTAAGGGGCGATGCCCAGAATTTTGATGGGGCGCATGGTAGAGGTCCCCCTTTTTATTAACTGTTTGAAATTGTAACTTTATCATAAGTGATTCGTGTTGCAAAGTCAATCATAAAAATAAAATGGTTTCAAAAAGAAACACAAAATAGCAGAAAACGAAACAAAAACAGTTGACGAAACGGGACGGTAATGGTAAGATTTAGACAAATCCGAGAGACACAAGCAGAAACGATGCGGCTAAATGTACAAATGATGCAAAACGAGATGTAACAAAATGGAACACGCAGGAGGAAAAGATGGCACGGCTGACAGTTATCGCGGACGATTTGACCGGCGCACTGGATACAGGTGTAAAGTTTGCCAACCGCTGTGTTTCCGTTCGGGTGGCGGCTGTGAACGCTGCTGCCGTGCCTGAGGAAATCTTCCATGCAGATGTTGCAGTTATTGATGCGGAGGTTCGCCATAAGACATCGCAGCAGGCCTACAATATCTGCTTGGGACTTGTGCAGCAGGCGCTGCGCTGCGGAACAGACACCGTTTACATCAAAACGGACTCTGGTCTGCGAGGCAACATCGGCGCCATGTTTCAGGCGGCGCTGGATGCCGGCGGTTGCATACTATGCACCGGCGCTGCCGCAGATGAATCGCCTCACACGCGGCGGCATCCAGTACATTGACGGCGTACCTATCAACAAGAGCGTGTTCGGGCAGGATCCGTTTGAGCCGGTTCACTCCCCTTACGTGAAAGACCTTTTTCGGAACTGTCGGGCAGCGATCATCAGCTGCAGGCCCCGCGCTCTGCCGCCTCCGCCGCAGCACGGTCAGCAAATCGTCATCTGTGATGCCGAGAAGGATACGGACTTCCGGTGTATTGCCATGGAACTGCAGCGCACAAATGGCCTGAAAATTTTGGGCGGCTGCGCAGGGTTTGCAGCAGTGCTGCCGTCTTTTCTGGGGCTGGAGGGTGGGCCAATCAGCCTGCCCCGCATCAACGCGCCGCTCTTGGTACTTTGCGGTAGCTTGAATCCAATTACAAAGAGGCAGCTGGAATACGGTGCCGCCCACGGCGGTGTGCGTATCTCCCTGCAGAGCGAGCAGCTTGCCGCCGGCTACTTTGAAAGCCGCGCAGGACAGGATTTCTTGACACAAATCGAGCAGCGGATGCAGGGCGGCTGCGATATGCTGATCGACACCGATGGCACCGAGACCGCCGAGGATGCTGATACAGCCGAACAACTGCGCGGGCAGATCGCAGAACAGCTGGGGCTGCTGATGGCGCTGCTGCTGGAACGCCCCGCCGCAGATAACTATCTGCCGATGATCATCGGCGGCGATACGCTGATGGGCTTTATGCAGCAGTTGCCGGAGGCAGAGATCTCACCCTTGGGAGAGGCTGCACCGGGCGCGGTGCTCTTCATGGCGCTGATGGCCGGTCATGTTTCCCGCATTATCGTCTCCAAGTCCGGCGGATTTGGAGACGAGGACCTGCTCAGCAGGATACGTCAGAATTTGCAGAAAGGAACGGAAGATGATGAAGCAGTATCAACTTGCCATGCCGCAGCAGGTATTTAGCGGTGAGACTGGCATGCAGGCGTTGGAATCGCTGGCGGCCCGACATAAAAAAGCAGCCGTCTTTACGGATGCAGGCATCCGGGCATCCGGTGTTCTGGAACGCCCGCTGGCCGAACTGGACAAAGCGGCAGTACCTTATGTGGTGTATGACACCCTACCCGCCGAACCCACCTGCGATCAGGCCCAGCAGGTCATCGATACCTTCCGTGAGAGCGGTGCAGACTTGATTGTCGCCGTCGGCGGCGGCAGCGTGATGGACATTGCTAAGCTGGCCTCCATCACGGCGGACGGCAGTTGCACGGTACGCGATCAGTTGAAAGATCCGCGCATCGGCAAAAAGACTGTCAAGACCATTATGATTCCCACCACGGCGGGCACCGGCTCTGAGGCAACGCCCAACAGCATCGTGGCGGTGCCCGAAGAACAGTTGAAAGTCGGCATCGTCAATCCCGAAATGATCGCGGATGCGGTCATTCTGGACGGCGAGATGATCCGTCGCCTGCCACGCAAAATCGCAGCTTCCACCGGCATCGACGCACTGTGCCACGCGATTGAGTGTTATACTTCTGCTAAGGCCAACCCTTTCAGTGATTTGTTCGCGATGCAAGCGTTGCGGCTCATCTTCGCCAATTTGGAAAAAGCCTGCGACGACGCCGACGCACTGGATGCAAAAGAAAAAATGATGCAGGCCGCTTTCTATGCAGGCGTCGCCATCACCTGTTCTGGGACCACGGCTGTGCATGCGCTGTCCTACCCTCTGGGCGGGCGATACCACATCCCGCACGGTGTGGCAAATGCCATTATGCTGATGCCGGTCATGCAGTTCAATAAATCCTGCTGCATTGAGCGCTTTGCGGAAGTTTATGAAGCCGTTGGCGGAACAGGTGCAAGGAACAGCGCAGAGAAAGCGGATTGGGTCATTGCAAAGATGGATGCCATGGTGCAGCATCTGGACATTCCCACATCGCTGAAACCCTACGGCGTGACCGAAGCTGACCTGCCCGCGCTGGTAAAGGCCGGCATGGATGTACAGCGGTTGCTGGTGAACAACCCACGCACTGTCACAGCGGCAGACGCTGAGGCACTCTACCGCGCGATTCTGTAAAGGGAGAGTACTATGAAAGAAATAAAAGGCGTTATCGTTCCAATTTTAACACCAATGCGTGAGGACGGAACAATTAACAGTGAAGAACTTGTTAATCAGATCGAAAGGCTGATTGATGCCGGAATTCACGGTATTTTTGTTCTGGGCACCAACGGCGAGGGTTACATCCTCGATGAGGACGAGAAGACCGAGGTCATCCGCGTAGCAGTTAATACTGTGAATGGCCGTGTACCGGTTTACGCCGGAACCGGCTGTGTCAGTACCCGCGATACGGTCCGCATGTCCCGGAAGGCCAAGGAACTGGGGGCGGATGTGCTCTCCATCATTACGCCAAGCTTTGCTGCAGCCTCCCAAGAAGAACTCATCCGGCATTATGAGACGGTTGCGAATACGGTGGATATGCCGATACTACTGTACAATATTCCCGCACGCACGGGCAATGCGCTGACCCCTGCTACGGTACAGAAGCTGTCACAGGTACCCAACATCATCGGTGTAAAGGACTCCAGCGGCAACTTCGACAATATTTTGCAATACATAGAGAAAACGCGTGGCGGGGAGAAGCCATTCACTGTGCTGTCCGGCAACGATTCTCTGATTTTGTGGACATTGTTGGCGGGAGGCAAGGGAGCTATCGCTGCCTGCGCCAATGTGTTCCCGCATACGATGGTAAGCATCTACGAAAAATTCGCTGCCGGGGATATCGAGGGTGCGCGCAAAGCGCAGGACAGCATCCGGCCTTTCCGTGATACCTTCAAATTCGGAAACCCCAATACTATCGTCAAGTTGGCGGTCAAGGAGTTAGGATATCCTGTGGGTACATGCCGGGCACCCTTCAACAGCTTATCTCCCGCAGGGTTTGAGGCACTGCGTGCCACCTTAAAAGCCTGCCGCGACAACGGTTTGTATTAAAGGGGACGGATATGCGCAAGATTTTAGGTATTACAATGGGTGACCCTGCGGGCGTCGGGCCGGAGATCACGGTAAAGGCGCTGCAGGACCCTAAAGTGTATGAAAGCTGCAAGCCCCTGGTCGTGGGAGACGCGGCTATCTTAGAAAGAGCCTGCAGGTTTGTGGGTGCAAAATGCACCATTCATCCCGTGGCCGACCCCAGCGAGGGACTGTACGAGCATGGCATCATTGATATCCTCGATTTGGGGCTGCTCAAACCGGAAGATTTCGCTATCGGCCAGGTCAGCGCGGCCGCCGGGGACGCGGCTTTCCGGTATGTGCGCAAGGTCATTGAACTTGCCATGGACGGCAAGGTGGATGCCACCGTCACGAACCCGCTGAACAAAGAGGCCATGAACTTGGCCGGGCATCACTTCTCGGGCCACACAGAAATCTACGCCCACTACACAGGCACCGAACACTACACGATGATGCTTGCCCACAATGACCTGCGGGTCGTGCATGTTTCCACCCATGTTTCCCTGCGGGAAGCCTGCGACCGGGTCAAGAAGGATCGGGTGCTGGAAGTCATCAGCATAGCAGACAAAGCCTGCCGGGACATGGGCATCGCAAAACCCCGCATCGGTGTGGCGGGCCTCAATCCCCACTGCGGCGAGGGCGGACTCTTCGGACGGGAAGAGATCGACGAGATCACCCCGGCCATCGAAGCGGCCCGTACCGCAGGTATCAACGCGCAGGGCCCCATTCCGCCGGACACAATCTTCTCGAAAGCATTGGGCGGCTGGTATGATATTGTCGTGGCAATGTACCATGACCAAGGCCACATCCCGCTCAAGGTCGTCGGCTTTGTCTATGACAGGGAAAAGCAGGCGTGGAGTGCTGTGGAAGGTGTAAACATTACGCTGGGATTGCCTATTATACGTACCAGCGTGGATCATGGCACTGCTTTCGACCAAGCCGGTACAGGCAAGGCCAATGAATTGAGCTTGAAGAACGCAATCGAATATGCTGTTCGTTTTGCAGCTAACCGCTGAAAGCGAATGGATATTATAAAGAGAAAACCATTTATAAGGAGGAAAACACAAATGAAACTCGCAAATCGAATCGGCGCTGCCGTACTGGCCACTGCTATGGTCGGCACGCTTCTCACTGGCTGCGGTGGAGGCTCCGCCTCTACGACTGTCTCCACAGGTGACGGTACTGCCGCTGCCTCCTCGACGGAATCTTCCGGCGATGGGGACAACACCTACACCATGTTTATGCGTTCTACCTACGTGGACTGGATCAAGGAACTGAAGTGGTATGATGTCGCTTAGGAACGTACCGGTATCCATGTCGACTACATCTCTGGTCCCGAAGAATTCAATGATGTCTATTCTGAAATCGACCAGCGTGTTATCAGCGGCGATTTGCCCGATGCTGTTATGACAAAACTGGCCCAAACCAACGTCTACGGCCCGCAGGGCGTGTTCGCAGATTTGGCACCCTACATTGAGAAGTATGCCCCCAACCTGCAGAAGTACATTGATGACAATCCCGATTACAAGGCGCTTGTCACCGATAAGGACGGCCATATCTACGGTCTGTGCAAAGAGACCCCCATCTTTGCAGATTTGATCGGCTATCGCGTTGACCAGTTCAAGGCGGCAGGCATTGACCCTGACTCCATCGTCACCATCGATGACTTTACCAAGGCACTGGAAACTTTGAAAGCCTACTACGGAAAAGACAACCCCAACTACTACCCGTTGACCGGTCGTGACACCGCCATCCGCTTTGCTTCGTGGTTCGGCGCAGCCAGCAATATCTCTTCTACCGAGTCCAACGGCATCTATATCAACGGCCACTACAAGGATGGCTCTATCGACATTATGAACGATGGTGCCTACAAGATGGTCGAGACCATGAAGAAGTGGTACGACGAGGGCCTGATCCAGCCCGAATGGGTCGCAGGTACTTTCGGTGAAGCCGACTGGGAGGCTGCCATGCTCAACGGCAACGGCAGTGTTTTCTACGATTACTACAACCGAGCCGAATGGTTTATGGAGAACGGTGGCCCCGACAACGACCCCAACTACCAGATGGGTGTTCTGAACTTCATCAAGGACGATAACGGAAACCCCCAGAAGATGACCGTCAGCATGAAGTACAATGACGAGTGCGTTACTGCCGTCAATGCAAACTGCAGTGAAGATAAAATCAAGACGATTCTGACCTTTATCGATTATTTCTACTCTGAGGAAGGCGAGATCCTCGCCAACTACGGTGTTGAGGGCGAAAGCTTTAAGGATACCAACGGCGATAAGGAATTTATCGTAGATTATCAGACTGAAGAGGCTACTCCTGCCGGTGAGAAGCGCTGGAGTTTCCTGAGTGACCGCTTTACCGTCTGCAAGCCCGTTGACAACGAAGCCTTCTTCAAGTGGAATGCGCCTCTGATCGCTGAGGCGACCGGCCGCCTGTTTACCGATGAAAACCTGGGCACCTCTTATGTTCTGAGATTCACCGATGACCAGAGCAAGGAAATCACCAACCTGCTTGCCTCTGTGTACGATGCACAGATGTCTGGCATTACGCAGTTCATCGACGGCACCCGTGAGCTGACTCCTGACAACTGGGCAGCCTTCCAGCAGGAAATGAATGATATGGGTCTGTCTCGCATCGAGGAAATCCAGCTGGCAGCTTACCAAGCAATGTACGGCGCCTGATGCCTTGACAAAGGTAATACCCTGAACAATCAGCCCTGCCCGACACGGCAAACTGCCATGCGGGCGGGGTTGCCGGGGTAAAGTGAAAGGAGAATCACCATGCCGAAGCGCAAAGCACAAACGGCGGTACCTGCCGTGCCGAAAGCATCTCTCGGTACGCGGATAAAAAAAGATATTATCAAAAATTATCAGCTGTATCTTCTGATGATACCGGGTTTCCTGCTGCTGATTCTGTTCAAGATCGGACCGGTCGGTGCAATGGTGATTGCGTTTGAGGATTTCTCCGCAGCCAAAGGCGTTTTCGGCAGCACGTGGGTGGGGCTTGAAAACTTCAAGCGCATTTTGCAGGATCCATATATCTGGAAAATCACCAAAAATACAATCGTTCTGGCGTTCCTGTCCGTGGTGGTTGTATTCCCCATCCCGATTATATTTTCGCTTTTCCTAAACGAAGTTCGTACCAAGTGGGTGCGCAATACGGTACAGTCTTTGAGTTTCCTGCCGTATTTCATCTCGGCAGCCGTTATGGTCAGTATCATGTATACGCTGCTCTCCCCTACATCGGGTCTGATCAATATCCTGATCACCAAGCTGGGCGGTACTTCCACAAACTTTATGGCAAAACCGGAATGGTTCCGGCCATTGTACGTGATACTGGAGATTTGGCAGACGTTCGGTTACTCGGCCATTATCTATATTGCTGCCATGATGAACATTGACCCTACTTTGTATGAGGCGGCAGAGATTGACGGCGCATCCCGCTGGACCAAAATGTGGCGCATCACACTGCCCTGTATTTCTACTTCTGTTATCACGATGCTTATCATCAGTGTCGGCAATATCTTCTCCGTCAACTTGGATCGTATCCTGCTGATGTATAACACAGGCACTTATGTCACGGCTGATGTGATCCAGACGTATGTTTATCGCATTGCATTCCAGTCTACAGGTTTCCCGGATTACAGCTACGGCACTGCGGTCAATGTATTGAAATCCATTATTGCCTTTGTGCTGGTTTCCATCGTCAACAAGATTGCTGATAAAGTCAGTGACGCACGTCTGTTCTGAGAAAGGAGCGTATAGGCTATTATGAGTAAGCAGCCCAAGTCCCATCTCAAACGGCTGACGACGTTTGATTATATCAACAGTGCAATCCTGCTGCTGGTGGCAGTGTGTTGTGTGTATCCGTTCCTGTATGTGTTCTTTGTGGCTACCACGGATGGCACCTATCTGGCGCGCGGCGAAATGACTTTCTTACCGATGGGCTTCAACTTGAAAGCTTTCGGCTATATTCTGACAAACCCGCGCTTCAATGTGTTCGCCGGTATGCGAAACTCTTTTTTATATACTGCGCTGGGGACACTGCTGGCGGTAGCCTGCACCTACGTTACGGCGTACGTGCTCAGCCGGCCACGTTTTAAACATCGTTACTGGCTGATGTCCCTGTTCATCATTACATGGGTATTTGATGCCGGTATCATTCCGCAGTATATCATTTACAACCAGTTCGGCTTTGTCAATAATCCTTGGGTTATGATTGTGCCCGGCGCAATCAGCACACAGTTCCTTATTATCACCAAGACTTTTTTGGAAGGCATCCCCAACGAACTGGAAGAGGCTGCTGTTGTAGATGGTGCGACTGATATCAAAATTCTGACACGCATTTTTCTACCGCTTTCCCCCACTGTGCTGGCAACGACAGGCTTATTCTACGCGGTCTCTATCTGGAACCAGTACCTTGTTCCGCAGATATATTTGAAAGACGATGGCCTTAAGACCATCCAGCAGGTGCTGAAAAATGTCGTCATCACTGACGGTGGTTCCGGTACAACATTCAAAAATGTAGTGCTGGATGGTGTTACGCTGAACCAGCAGAACCTGAAAGCTGCAGCAATCTTCATTGCCATGCTGCCCATCATCTGCGTGTATCCGTTCGTTCAGAAATACTTCAAAAAAGGCATTCTCATCGGCTCCGTGAAAGGCTGAGAAAGGATTGAAAAATGGCTCGTAACATTATTGATCTGCCAACGTTGGGCGATGACGGTAGACTTTACCGTGATACCGCTCTCGATTTGGTGGAATCCCTTATCCCCAACCCATGGAAAAGCTGCCACGCACCTGATTTGCTGGAATTGGAAAACGGCGATCTGCTCTGCTGCTGGTTTGCCGGTTCCCGTGAGGGAAACGCCGACATCAGCATTGCGGTGGCCCGCTTGCCTG
>ENA-OPEC01002042-OPEC01002042.1-human-gut-metagenome-genome-assembly--contig:-NODE-2042-length-11953-cov-2.745672_pt1 | contig 11953 bp, 6 predicted proteins | sample MGYA00241622_ERZ501507 | MGnify/ENA primary metagenome ERZ501507 (study PRJEB25962, sample SAMEA2042582) | human gut metagenome | biome: human gut; feature: human-associated habitat; material: faeces... | reverse complement strand
CATGGAGTGGATTTACTGCAGCTCCACGCCCACCCCCTGAAACCGGCGGACGCCGCAGTAAATCCACTCCATGAGCAGCAGCCCGGTAAAAACCGCCAGCGCCACGGCACTGCCCGATCCGGCGTAGGGCAGCATCAGGGCGAAGGGTGCCGCTCCGAGAATCGACCCCCAGATGACGTATTTCCGTCCGATGCGGTCGCCCAGCGGCCCGCCGATGACCGTGCCTGCGGCCGATGCCGCGAGGAATGCGAAGAGGCTGTATTGCGCGTCCTGCACCGAGAAGGCGAATTTGTCCATAAGGAAGAAGGTGAAATAGTTGGTCATACAGGCGATGTAGAAATATTTCGAGAAGACCAGCACCGTCAGGATCAGCAGCGCCCGGCGGATCCGCCGCGGCGAAAGGCCGCTCACGGCATCCGAAGCTCCGGGAAAGAGCGGCCCCGAGACCGTCCGCAGCCGGTCGCGGTACCACGCGCCGACCCGCAGCAGGATGACGATGGCCGACGCCGAGGCGCCATCCGATCGAGTGCTGGCCGAAGGGGATCACCACCAGGGCGGCCAGCAGCGGGCCCAGCGCATTGCCGGCATTCCCGCCTACCTGGAAGATCGACTGCGCCAACCCCTTGCGGCCGCCCGAAGCCAGTTGGGCCACACGCGACGACTCGGGATGGAAGACCGACGATCCCCATCCGATCAGGCTGACCGACAGGAGGATCCACACAAACCCCGGAGCCACGGCGAGCAACAGCAGCCCCACCAGCGTGAAGCACATGCCCACGGCGAGCGAATAGGGCTGCGGATGGCGGTCGGCATGCAGCCCGACAAAGGGCTGCAGGACGGACGAAGTCATCTGGAAGACCAGCGTGATGAGTCCGATCTGAGCGAACGAAAAGCCGAACTTCTCCTTGAGCAGCGGATAGACGGCCGGGATGACCGACTGCATCATGTCGTTGAGCAGGTGCGCCGCGCAAGCCATCAGCAGGATCGGATAGACCGTCCGCTGCGCCGCCTCGCGCAACGGAGCATCCTGCACCGCCCGGCCGCCGGCAAAGATCGGATTTCGGAGTTTCATACGCATTCGTTCGGGGATCGTTCCGCAAAGGTAACACCCCGGAGCGAATGCGCCAAGCCGCCCGGCCCGAATTTTCACCCGACATGCGGCCGCCCGGCGGGGCAGCCGTTCCGACGTACCGATCCATCGCGTTTATCGCGCCGGCGGGCCGCACGCCCCGCCGGGCGGAGCGATGCTCCGGATTTGGAAGATTTTTTGTACCTTTCGATCGGATTCCGCCGTCCGCGGCAGAACCCGTACGGCGCCGCCCGGTGGGCAGACCGCACGGAGAGGCGGACCCGGACCGCATCCGCATGCTGAAAAAGATCCTCAAATACACGCGCCGGGCCCTGCTTGCCGTGCTTCTTCTGCTGTTGCTCCTCCCCGCACTGTGCTACATCCCGGGCATTCAGGAGCTCATCCGCCGGGAGGCCGAGCGACAGGCCGCCCGCACCCTGGGCATGGAGCTCTCGATCGGCCGCATCCGCCTGGCCTTTCCGCTCCGCCTCACCGTCACCGAAACCCGGCTCGTGGAGCGGGGCGACACGCTGCTCTCGTGCGGACGCCTGGCCCTCGACGTCAGTCCGGGACCGCTGCTGCGCCGCCGGATTGACATCCGCCGTCTCCAGCTCGACGACACACGCATCGACTACGGCGACTCGCTCGCAGGCACGAGCCTCCGGGCGGCAATCGGCTCGTTCTCGCTCGACGGGATGATCGACCTCCGCACGAGGGCGATCTCCGTCGGATCGGCGCGTCTGGCCGGGGGCGATGCCGCGCTCACGATGCGCCCCGCCCCGAAACGGGAGGAGCCCCCTACGGATACGGCCGCAGCGCCGTGGCGGATCGACATCGGCAGCCTCCGCCTCGCCGACGCCGCCTTCCGCCTGCGGAACGAGCCGGGTCCCTTGCTGCTCGACATACGCCTCGACGACGGCAGGGCCGAGGCTGCCCGCATCGACCTCGGAAACTTAGCCGTTTCGGTCCGCTCGGTTCGTCTCGACAGAGGATCCTACGCCTGCCTCATGCCTGCGGCCGGACACGACGCACAACACGAAACGGGCCCTGCGGCCGAAGGTCCGTCGCCGGAGGCCCGCCGCACGGCCGGAGCCGCCCCGGAGGCCGCCGACGCTCCGGCTGCCGGACCGTGGGAGATCCGCATCGACCGGATCGAACTGCACGACAACCGCGCACAATATGCCATTGCGGACCACCGCCCCACAGCGGGATTCGACCCTGCGGCCATCGCCGTTACGGGTTTCGACACCGAAATCGACTCGCTCCGTTCGTACGGGGCGCAGCTGGCCGTACGGATCCGCAGCATGCGTTTCGCCGAACGGTCGGGATTCACCGTCGAGAAGCTGTGCGGATCGCTCGCCCTCTCCCCCGACGGCGCGGAGCTCACCGGCCTGAAGATCGCCACCACGCAGTCGAGCCTCCGGGCCGATGTGAAAGCCGGGGCGGGCATCCTCGCCCTGGCCCCGGACGCCCCGCTGACGGCCGACCTGACGGCCGATGTCGGGATGCGTGACGCCGCACGGTTTGTTCCCGGCCTCGACCGCGCCGTGCTGCGCGACAAGCGGATCGGCGCATCGCTGCAACTCGCCGGGACCCTTGCCGACATCCGCCGCCTGCATCTGGGCGTCACCTCGCCCGGGCACCTCGACCTGCAGGCCGACGGAGCCGCCAAACAGCTGCTCGACCCGGGCCGCGCGGAGCTCGCGGTGCGGCTCGACGGTACGCTCCGGCAGATGGACTTCCTCCGTGCGCTGCTTCCCGACACGGCACTGCAGCGCCGGATCGCCATCCCCGGGCGCATCACGCTCCGGGGCGACGGCCGCTGGCAACAGGGGCGGATCACCGCCTCGACGGCACTCGGGGTAGGCACGGGACGGCTCTCCCTCTCGGGAACGTTCGACGCCGCACGCAAGGAGTACGAGGCCGTGCTGCGCTGCGACAGTTTCCCGCTCGGCCGCTTCCTGCCGGCCGACTCGCTCGGCCGACTCGACCTGAACATCGAGGCCGGCGGCCGGGGATTCGACCCGCTGGACGAAACGATGCGAGCCACCCTTCGGAGCGACCTCGCCCGGGCGGAGTACCGCGGGCGCGACCTCGGAGGCATCTCGCTCGAGGCCCGGCTGGAGGAGTGCCGTCTCGCAGGGCTTCTCGCCTCGCACAACAAAGCACTCCGGCTTGCATGGCGGCTCGACGGAGCGCTCTCCCAAGCCGGACAGCGGCTCCGCATCGCGGGCAACGTCGCGTCGTTCGACCTCGCGGCGCTCGGGCTGACACCCGACTCGATCGGTGGCAGGTTCCGCCTCGACGCCTCGGCCGCACGCTCCGAAGCCGACGGGCTATCGGCCCGTATCTCGTTCGACAACATCCGCCTCCACGGCCCGGCCGGCGAGAGCGACATCCGCCCCACGCAGCTGACCTTCGCGACGGGGCCGGCGGGTACCCGCAGCGGCATCCGCTCGGGCGACCCCTCGCCGCTCGACTCGCTGACCGCAGCCCTCGCCCGCAGCGCCGACACGCTGCGCCGCGGTCTCCGCACCGAGGGGATCGACATGCGGTCGCTGCAGCCCCTGCTGCCCAGGTTCCGCCTGCTCGCCGCAGCCGGCCGGGAGAACATACTGAACAACTTCCTCCGCACGAAAGGCGCATCGTTCGAGGCGCTGGAGATTCGGGGCGGCAACCGCGACTCGCTCCCCACAGCACTCCGGATGCGGATCGAGGGGCTGACGGCCGGAGGCGTCCGCCTCGACACGCTCTCGGCCGGGCTCGCCGGCAACGGACATGCCCTGGACTACGAGCTGCGCATCGCCAACACCCCGCCGCGGAGCGACTCGCTGGCACACACCTCCCTCTCGGGCAGGATCGAAGGGCGGGAACTCCGGGCCTTCCTGCGCCGGCAGGCCCCCAACGAACAGCCGACCCGCCTGGGGTTCGCCGTCGTCTGGAGCGACAGCCTGATCGAGGGGCGCATCCTTCCCGACCTCGGGACATGGCACGTCAATGCGGACAACCGCATCGCCTATGGCTGCGGACGCCGGGTCACGGCCGACCTGGAGCTCACACGCGGCGACCAGCGGCTCGCCCTGCACACCGTGCCGGCCCCGGGATTCACCGACGGCGTGCGGCTCGACATCGCGGGAATCGACATCGCCCGCACGCTGCAGCTGCTTCCCGAAGCTCCGCCCGTGGGCGGCACGCTCGCAACCCGCATAGAGCTCGGACTGTCGTCCGACAGCCTCTCGGTACAGGGCTCGGTGACGGCTGCCGGGATAACCTACGACGGAGCCCGCTTCGGCAATGTCGGGATCGGCGCCTCCTATGCCCAGGGAAGCATCCGGCAGGCCGACGCCCTCCTGACACTCGACGCCGACACGCTCCTGACGGCCCGCGCCCGCTACGGGGGGGGGGAGCCGCTCGAGGCCGAATGCACGATCCCGGGACTGCCGCTGCAGCGCCTCGACCCCCTCCTGCCGGCCGACCTGCTCCGCCTTGCGGGCACGCTCCACGGCCGCATCCGGATGTACGGAGAGCCCGAAGCCCCGCGCTTCGACGGCGGCATCTCCTTCGCGCAGGCACAGTTCCGCGTTCCGATGGTCGGCACCACCTTCCGTCTGGCCGGCGACACGGTCCGCCTCGACGGACGGCGCGTCACCTTCGACCGCTTCACCCTCCTGGCACCCAACGACCGGCCGTTCACGATCGACGGGACGGTGGACCTCACGGACCTCGCCCGCACGACCGCCGACCTGCAGCTGCGCGCCTCCGACTTCCAGTTCCTCGACGTGGCCCGCAAACAGCGCACGGCAGTCTACGGCACCGGATACCTCGACCTGAACGCCTCGGTGCGCGGCCCGCTCGACGCACTCACCGTGCGCGGCAGGCTTGCGCTGCTCCGCGGCACGGAGCTCACCTACGTGATGCAGGACTCCCCGACCGAAATCCGCAACGAGTCGCAGGATGTCGTGACGTTCGTCTCGTTCCGGGACGAAACGCAGGAGCCCGCTCCCGAAACCGAGGCCGCACCCGTGCGGATCGGGGGCATGGACCTGCAGCTGGAGATCGACATCAACGACGAGGTGAAGGCCGGTGTGGACCTCTCCCCGGACGGCAACAACCGCATCGACCTCCGCGGCGGCGGCGACCTCACCTTCTCGATGAACCCGCTGGGCGACATGGCCCTTTCGGGACGCTACCTGCTCACGGGAGGAAGCGTGCGCTACAACCCGCCCGTCATCGCACAGAAGGTCTTCGCCATCCGCCCGGGCAGCTATGTCGAATGGACGGGCAACCCCGCCGACCCGCACTTCGACATCACGGCCACGGAGACCGTGCGGGCCAGCGTATCGACCGACGGCGGAGAGTCGCGGCCGGTGAATTTCGACATCTCGGTACAGGTCCGCAACTCGCTCGAGGACCTGGCGGTTTCGTTCGGGCTCTCGGCGCCCGAGGACCTCACGATGCAGAACCAGCTGCAGTCGCTCACCGACGAGCAACGCGCCCAACAGGCCATGAACCTGCTGATCTACAACACCTACACCGGCCCCGGCACCACAGCCAAGGCCAATGCGGAGAACCCGCTCAACGCCTTCGTACAGAAGGAGCTGAACCAGTGGGCGCAAAACTCGCTCAAGGGCGTGGACCTGAGTTTCGGCATCGACTCCTACGACGAGACCGACCCGAACGGCGCCCGCACCGACTATTCGTACCGCCTTTCGAAGAACCTCTTCGGCAACCGGTTCCGGGTGATCATCGGCGGCAAGTTCAGCACCGACACCGACCCGACCGAGAACCTCAAGGAGAACATGATCGACGACATCTCGCTGGAGTACGTCCTCACCCGGCGCGGGAACATGTTCCTCCGCCTGTTCCGCCACACGGGCTACGAGAGTATCCTCGAAGGCGAGATCACCGAGACCGGCGTGGGCTTCATCATCCGCAAGAAGATGGCCCGCCTGCTCGACCTCTTCCGGTCGGCCGACCGTACCGGGAAAAAACGCAACCGCCATGAATCCGACACGCACTGACATACGCCGCACGCTCGTGCTCTGCGCACTCCTCCTCTGCGCGGCCTGCTCCACGACCCGGCGGCTCGGCGAAGGCGAGGTACTCTACACCGGGGTCCGGAAGATCCGCATCGAGCCCGACTCGGGGGTCACGCTCACCGATGCCGCAGCCTCGGCAGCCCGGCAGCCCCTCTCGGTCGCCCCGAACAACCCGCTCTACAGCCCCTTCGTGCGCACCCCGCTGCCCATCGGGCTGTGGGCCTACAACTACCTCTACACACCCAGGGAGCGGGGCTTCAAATACTGGTTCTACAAGCGGCTGGCCAAGGAGCCCGTGCTCATCTCGAAGGTCCGCCCCGACCTGCGCACCCAGGTCGCCGAACAGGCGCTCGCCAACCACGGCTACTTCGGCTCCGAAGTCTCGAACGAGCTCCGTTACCGCAAGCGGGGGCTCAAGGCCAAAGTGGACTACACGCTGCGCATCGCCCCTCCCTACCGCTACGGCACGATCGAATACCCGCCCGCTACGGGGAGCCTCGCCCCGCTGATCGACAGCCTGCGGGCCACCTCCCCGCTCCGCACCGGAGCACAGTACAACCTCGACTCGCTCACCGGGGAGCGCAACCGCATCGCCGGCATCCTCCGCAACCGGGGCTACTACTATTTCCGGCCGCAATACCTCGAGTTCCTGGCCGACACGACCGTGGGCGGACGCCGGGCCGACATCCGCCTGCAGCTGAAGTCTTCCACCCCGCCCGAGGTGCTGCGCCCCTACCGCACGGGGAGCGTGACGGTACGGCTGACAAACGTCTCGCCGGGCCCGACGGACACGCTCCGCCTGCAGCGCGCCACGGTCATCACGCAGCGCCCGATGAAGATCCGCCCGCGCCTGCTCGCACGCGCCCTGTCGCTCGAACCCGGGCAGCCCTTCACGGTCGATGCGCAGAACCGCACCCTCACGGAGCTGAACAAGCTCGGCGTGTTCCGCTCGGTGACGCTCAACGTGCCGCCGGCCGATTCGCTCGCGGGCAGCGACTCGCTCGACATAGAGATCGACGCCCGCCTCGACCTGCCGATCGCCGCCGATCTCGAGACCGACGTCGTCTCCAAGTCGAACAGCTTCCTCGGGCCCGGCATCGCCTTCAAGGTGAGCCACAACAACCTCTTCCGCGGCGGCGAGGTGCTGGCCCTGAAACTCAACGGGTCCTACGAATGGCAGACGGGAAACAAGCAGTCGGGCGGACGCGACTCGCGGCTCAACTCCTACGAACTGGGACTCAACGCCACGCTCGACCTGCCGCGACTCCTATGGCCGGGAGCGGCAAGGCGACATGCACGGGCCACGCATACGGAGGGGCGCACCTCGTTCCAGCTGGGGCTCGACCTGATGAACCGCCCCGACTACTTCCGGATGATCTCCTTCGGCGGATCGGCCGGCTACACCTTCCGCACCTCGGCCTACAGCCACCACGCGCTGACGCTGCTGAAGCTGACCTACAACAAGCTGCTCCACACGACGGAATCCTTCGACCAAACGCTGGACGCCAACCCGACGATCGCCATGAGTTTCCGCGACCAGTTCATCCCCTCGCTCGGCTACACCTACACCTTCGACCGGCTCTACGGGCAGACGGGCAACCGCCGGCTCTTCTGGCAGAACAGCCTCACGTCGGCCGGCAACCTGCTCTCGGGAATTCTCGCCCTGTGCGGCGAACACCACCCGCAGGAGCTCTTCGGCAACCGCTACTCGCAATTTCTCAAGGAGGTGAGCGACCTGCGCTTCTACCACCGGCTCGGGCAGGGCAACACGTGGCTGGCCACCCGGCTCCTCATCGGCGTGGGCTATGCTTACGGCAACTCCGAGGTGATGCCCTACAGCGAACAGTTCTACATCGGCGGAGCCAACAGCATCCGGGCCTTCACCGTGCGCTCGATCGGACCGGGCAGCTACCGTCCCCCGACCGACGACCGCAACGGATACCTCGACCAGACGGGCGATTTCAAGCTCGAGGCCAACGTCGAGCTGCGCTTCGGCATCCTGGGGAGGCTCAACGGCGCCCTGTTCCTCGACGCCGGAAATGTCTGGCTGCTCCGGGCAGACCCGGAACGACCCGGGGCCGAACTCAAGTGGAAGGGATTTTTCAACGAGATTGCTCTGGGAACCGGATTCGGCCTCCGCTACGACATCAGCTACCTGGTCCTCCGCGCCGACCTGGGCATCGGGCTCCACACCCCCTACCCGAACCCCGACCGCAGGGGATACTACAACCTTTCAAGTTTCAAGGATGGACTCGGCTTCCACCTGGCCATCGGCTACCCCTTCTGACCCGGGCCGGGAGCGAAACGGACGAAGGGCTAACGCCACCGCTTGGCGCGGAAGATGAAGTAGGCCGCCACGCCGACCACAAGCATCACGCCCCACGCCGCGGCATAGCCGTAGCGCCAGTGCAGTTCGGGCATCCGCTCGAAGTTCATGCCCCACACCCCGACGAGGAAGGTCAGCGGGATGAAGATCGTCGAGACGATCGTCAGCCGCTTCATGATGTCGTTCATGCGCAGGTCGTTGTTCGAGATGTAGAGGTCCATGAGCGACGAGAGGGTCTCACGGCACCCCTCGACCAGCTGCACGGCGTTCTGCAGGTGGTCGCTGACGTCGTTGAAGAAGGGGCGGCTCGCCTTGCGGACAAGCCCCGAATCGGAGCGCAACAGCCGCTGGAACTGTTCGCGCAGCGGCATGACCGTACGCTTGAGCTCCATGTAGCGGCGGCGCTGCATCTGGAGCTGGATGCCGATGTCGCGTTCATTGCGGGCGGCCAGCAGCTCCGACTCGAGATCGTCGAGTTCGTCGCCGATGGACATGGCCAGCGAAACGTAGTTCGAGATCACGCCGTTCATCAGCACCAGGAAGAGGTAGTCGGCCGTACGCATGCGGATGCGCAGCACGTTGTCGCGCAGCGCCCGGGCCACATCGTCGAAGAAGCCCGAATCGCCCTCGACAAAACTCAGCACGAAATGCTCGCCCTGCATGAGCCGCACCTGCACGGCACTGTCCGACTGGAAAATCCGGCCGACCATGAAATTGAACCCGTCGTGCTCCTCGACCTTGCTCGGGTGGTCGGCGTTCAGGATGTCCTGGATGGTCAGGAAATCGGCCCCGAAGTGGGTGCAGACCGCCTCGATACAGGCGGCATCCTTGAGTCCGTGGATGCGCAGCCAGATCTTCTCGTCTGCCCCGACCGCAACGGCCTCGGGCGTAAAGGCATCGAGCAGCGTCTCCTCGAACGTTCCCGCCGAATAGCGGATCAGGTGGATGTGCGTCTTGGTCCTACTGTCACCGTTGTAGGCCAACTGTTCGGTAAGCAGGTTATTTTTCATGGCATGTTGTCCGACATTCGGCCGGACATCTGCAAAAATAGTGAAATCCCGCCCGAAAAGATGCGGCGGAAGAGGCTTTTTGCCCGAAATTTGCCTGTCCTGGATCAAAACGACACACACGATGAAACGCCTGTTCCGCTACCTGGGCCCCGTCCTGCTCTGCTTCGCCGTCGGCTTCTCGGCCAGCCTCTTCCAGGCGCGCGCCATCGCCGAATGGTACCCTGCACTGGTCAAGCCCCCGCTGACGCCCCCCGCCATCGCTTTTCCCATCGCTTGGAGCATCATCTATCTCTGCATAGGTATCGCGCTCGGCGTGGCGCTCGACCGGCAGCGCCGCGAGCTGATCCTCCCGTGGGCCGTCCAGCTGGCGCTCAACTTCCTGTGGAGCATTCTCTTCTTCACGCTGCGCTGTCCGCCGGCAGGACTTGTCGGACTGCTGCTGCTCGACGCCACGGTGATTCTTTTCACCTGTCTGGCCGCCCGCTCCTGCCGTCCTGCAGCCTGGCTCTTCGCCCCCTACCTCGCCTGGCTGGCCGTGGCCACCTACCTGAATCTGGCGATCTGGCTGCTCAACGCCTAACAAAAGAGGCGGACCCGGACATCTTCCGACGTCCGGGTCCGGCATTCACACCCCGTAGATGTATTCGACCGGGGATTTCTTGAAGCGCAGGATCCGCGTATCCTTCGTCCCCGCCCCGTTCTTCTGGAGGTAAAGCGCATTCATCGCTCCGGAGAAGTACCACCCCGCCCCTTCGGGCGAGCAGACCGCAAAGAGGATGTTGTTGTAATGGCCCGAATGCTTGATTCCGTCGGCGTTCCACTGCGCACCGGGCCCGTACCACACGACCGGTTCGCAGTCGGGGAAATCCGGGCTCCACATCCGCGCATACAACACGTCGGCCATCTGCACGCTGCCCACCGCAACATCGTTGCGCCGCCGCTGCTCGCGCCGCACGAGCGAATGGCCCTCCCAGGGAGAGCGCAGCGTATGCGACCCGGACCACATCATCCAGACATAATCCGTCGCATCGAACATGCGGTTGAACTCCTCCATTGTCGGAAGTTCGTAGCCGTCGGGAGAGAGGGCATCGGCCGGAAGTTTGTTGATATGGACGGAGGAGGAGGCGGAGAAGCCCTCCATCACCAGTTTTCCCCCGTCATCGACCACCTGCATGCCGATGCCGCTGTCTCCTTGATAGGCCCAGCCCCACAGGTCGCGGAACTCTTCGGGCGAGCAGTCGCGCAGGTAGTCGAAGAGACTCTGCCCCGCTTCGACGGCCGGATCGGCCGACGAGAGGATCTGATCCTCGAACTGCCGCGAATTACCCCGCGCATTGTACTTGCACCACCACACTCCGTAAAACCACGTGACGGGCAGTCCGTAGTTGCGGCGCGAAATGCGGTACTCCTCACGGACCGAAGCATCCGTCCGGTCGGTAACGACCAGCGTCGCCGCCTGCAGGCGGCCGTCGGCCCGGGGATCGTTCGGGCGCCAGCCGCCCAACACGCGCACCACCTGCGGGTCGTCGTCGGCCGGCAGGAGCTTCACCCACGGGTCCTCATCCTCGCCGAACTCCACCTGAAGGCATCTTCCCTCGGGCAGCGTGAAGCGGCCCAGTTCGTTGTCCACATAGCGGCCGAAGTCGAAGGCATAGCTTTCGGCATCGAACGAGATGGCGCCCTCGAGCCGGACCGGATTGGGCTCAAGATGCAGCACGATCCGGTCCTCGGGATAGGACTCCGAGAGGCCCTTGCGGCGGAACTGCAGCACCACCTCGTCGGCCTCCATCCCCGGAGCGTAGAGCGACTTGCGGATCCTGAAGCGGTTGAGACCCGCCAACCCCTGCGCCGCATCGGCCTCACGCTCGACCGTCAGCGGATAGCCCGCCACGGGAAGCAGCTCGAGTTCGTCGCCGCAGTCAAGCGCCAGCAACAGATCGGTCCGCCCGCAGGGCAGCGTCACCCGGTCGCCCGCTTCGGAGACCGAGACCCCTGCCGGCAGTTCCGAGGCCGCGGCATCCACGCGGATCCGCCCGTCGAAGTCGGGGTGCAGCCCGACCTCGCCGCCCTCCTCCCAGGGTTCGACCGTCAGCCGGACCTCCTGGTCGGCCACACCCTTGAGCAGCGTCACCACGTAAATCCGGTTGCGGAGGATCCGCCCGGGGAGTTCCGCCTCGATTTCGCACCGTTTGCCATTGACAACCGCCTCGGCCCGCAGGATCGCCCCTTCACCGCTCTGTTCATAGATCCGGGCCACATCGGGCGTATCCTCCGTGCAGGGAGTGTCGAGCAGGAACGACACCTCGCCCCGCTGGGTCGGCGCAAACGCCTCGTCACCGAAAAGCGGCGTGTGCAGAGCCGCACCGTCGAGCGTAAGCCGCTCGACAGAGGCCGTTCCCACCACACGGATGTGCAGGTCGAGACGCGCCGTACCGCGCGTCAGCACCACTTCGGGCGCCGCAGCACCGGTCAGGTCGCCATGTCCCGAGAAGAAGCGGAGCGGAAGTCC
>ENA-OPEC01002041-OPEC01002041.1-human-gut-metagenome-genome-assembly--contig:-NODE-2041-length-11970-cov-2.968107_pt1 | contig 11970 bp, 10 predicted proteins | sample MGYA00241622_ERZ501507 | MGnify/ENA primary metagenome ERZ501507 (study PRJEB25962, sample SAMEA2042582) | human gut metagenome | biome: human gut; feature: human-associated habitat; material: faeces... | reverse complement strand
TTCCGATCTATTAACATTCCGGTTATTCTGATTTTATCAGAGATTGCATTTAAAGCGGTCCAAGATTATGAAGCATAGTTAAAGAAAAGAATTAACCCTGTTTTTAAAAGCGCAGACATCGGGCTTAGTCAAAAAACAGATTTCTGGAGATAGGTTTAACAAAAGCTAAAAGAATAATAAGATAATTACAATTAATACCGCCGATATAGGATATAATAAATCCTTCAAGCGAGTTCTCTTTTACCTGGATACATAAGTGATTTCTGAATCTTCTTAAGCAAAGAAATGTGATGGAAAGGACCTGCAGGACACATTGCAGGCAAACCGGAAAAGGTGCGTTGGTATGGCGGCAGAAAGAAAGACCAAGAGTTCCACATTATGAACTCTTGGTCTTTCTTTTTTCGGGACTTATTCTTTTTTTACAGCCCATTTTGCTTATATTTAAATTAAGTAAATAGTTATTTAAATATATTTTTCTTTAGATAATCAACAGATCTTTCTACTGAGCTATGAGGATCATCCCAATATATTGAATCGTTTATTTCTAAATCGATAATACCTGTATAGTTATGCTTTTCAAGAATTTTGATGTATTCTTTTAGTGGATAATTACCATCCCCTAGAATATAATGTCCGGAAGGATCGCCATCTGCAAAATGGATAAACTGTATAGTATCTTCACCAAGAACCTTGTAATAATCTTCAAGATTCTCATGCGCTACTTCCATAGCGACCAAATCGACACAAGTCTTTAATGCTGGACTATTGACTTCTTCCAACATAGCTTTCATTTGTGGCAAGTTGACCAACAAATTACTCTCGTATGGTTGAAGTTGTTCAAGTAAGATTGTAACTCCACGTTTATGCGCCATTTCACATACTTTACTAATTGTTTCAACTGCACGCTTCCAACTATCTTCTCGAGGAATATCGAGAGGACCACAACCAGAATTCATAAATAACCTAGTTGTTCCTAAAGTAAGTGCATCATCAATAGCCATATCAAAGTAATCAATTGTTCGATCGCGAATAGGTTGTTCAGGAGCACTCAAGCTGTAGGGATATGCTAAAGTTTCTGGCGTATACATTACAAATTTAAGTCCTAAATCTTCAGCTTTTTTTCTGATCTCACGAAGTTTTCGTTCGGCGGCAGATGAAGTGAGATAATCTAATCTGCAATAATGTGGCGATGCTCCCCATAAGTCGAGATTTTTAACTCCACAACGATGCATGGAATTAAGATAATAATCGAGTGTATAATGAAAATATTGTACACCCATAACAGCTACTTGATCCATTGTGATATTTGACATAATAACACCTCCATAATTTTTTTGATATACAAGTAGTTAAAATAAGATACACTATAATAATAGAATATCATAACTTGTATAAATGTCAATGGTTATATTTCATTATTTAGTACATATTAAAATAAAAATTTGTTTAGAGAATATAAAACTAAAAACAAAGGATGTACGTAACGATAATGTATACTTCTTTTTATGTTAGAGTGATAACATTGGGTCTTGTTGTGTTGAACAAATATCTTTTTTGTTTAATATTGTTTTGGAACGACGATGCATGATGAAAGTAAAAATACACAGAATGAAAATAGACGTTCCAAGTGAAAGTAGTAGGTTTCCATTTGTAATACCAATAATTAAATATCCGATTAAACTACATCCAGCGACTGTTAGAGCGTAAATCATCTGTGTTGAAACATGGGTAAGATGGTTTACACCAGCACCCGCACTAGAGAGAATAGTTGTATCAGATATTGGAGAACAATGATCTCCAAAAACACTTCCAGCTAACGTTGCAGCAAGAGAAGAGAGTAGCAATTCAGGACAAATTGATTGAGCAACAGGGATTATAATAGGAATTAAAATACCAAAAGTTCCCCATGAAGTTCCGGTGGCAAAACTTAAGAATGCAGCAAGTATAAATACAAGTGCAGGAAGCAAAGCACCTGGAAGTCCGGTAGTTTCTATAAAAGTTTTTACAAAAACAGGTGTACTAAGTAAATCGCGACATACACCACCGATTGTCCATGCTAGCATAAGTATACAACCGGAAGTAATCATTTGTTGCATGCCTTTTGTAAAGTTATCCATGAATTCTTTAAATGTCATGATTTTTCTCGGTATATACATAAAAAATGCAGTAATAATTCCAGCAAAACTTCCCCAAACAAGGGCTTGAGCTGCAACACAGTTTCCTAGAGCAGCGGTGATAGTGTGAAGTGAAGGATCATTGCTCCAGTAGCCACCATTGTAAAGCATGCCAAGGATTGCAGTTACAATGAGTACAAGAATTGGAACAATCATATCAGCGACACGTCCAGATTTTGGCTGTGCCAATGAATCTTTTTGTTCATCAAGTCCGCCGAGGAAACCTCTTTCAGCTAATACCTCCTGTTTTGCCATAGGACCAAAATCCAAGGAAAAGACACAGAGGAGAAAAACCATAAGAAGGCTAAGAATGGCGTAAAAATTGTATGGAATAGCCGTAATAAAGGCTTTAAATTCAGAGTCAAAAGCACCTGTATTTTTAAGATAACTACCGACAGCAGCTGCCCAACTTGATATAGGTGCGATGATACAGACGGGTGCAGCTGTTGCATCAATAATGTAAGCAAGTTTTGCACGGCTGACATGATGTCTGTCAGTTATAGGTTTCATAACTGTTCCTACTGTCAAGCAATTGAAATAATCGTCTAAAAAAATCAAACAACCAAGCAAACTAGTAAGTAATAGAGAGGAACGTTTTGTACGAATGATTTTTGATGCCCATTTTCCATAAGCTTGAGCTCCTCCAGAAGCATTGATTAGATAAACTAATCCGCCCAACAAAAAACAGAAAATGATAATATTCATATCAGCTTTTTGTATCATAACGTCAAATACAGTAGAAACGGGACCAACAATCGGATTCATACCAGAAGCGATAGAGTAAATAATGGTTCCAGATAAAACACCTGCTATAAGTGAAAATAGAACCTCTTTTGTGATTAATGCAAGAATAATAGCAATCATAGGCGGAAGAATAGACAACCACCCAACATATACGGCATCCATAATAAAAATCTCCTTATCTGTTTGTTTTTAATAGTAAAAAATAGAATTAAAAGAATTGCCACGATTAGGTAAGGAGAAAAATTTCATTACCTAACATGGAGAATTCCGTTTTAGGAATTCGCACAGAATTTTCCGTGAAGTAGTTAACACGTGTTCTCATAAGATAGACCTCCTTATATTATAAAGTAGTAGTGTTTATAGACCCTCTCCAAGGTCTGTAGCTACGCAAATAAGTGGAATAACATAATTTGTATTAAAAAAATAAAATATGTATATGTACTAGATGAGTGAATTATACCGCGAACTGGAATTGTATGCAATAAAAATAAAAAAAATATGATAAGATTGTGTAAAATAACTAAAAACCGTACATTTATAAATTATAGATATTTTTTTATAAGATAATTAAAATAGAATATTGACAATATTCATACAAGTGATATAATTTATACATATTGAATGTATCAAAAAATACAAAGTTGTTTAGGAGGCGAAGGAGATGTTATGGACTGAAAAGATGTTTGGAGTTAAGAAACCAATTATTGCAATGCTCCACATTGATCCACTACCAGGAGATCCATTATACAAGTCGGAAAATGATATGGATAAGGTGGTAGAACATGCACGTGAAGACTTACATGCACTACAAGATGGTGGTGTAGATGGGATTATTTTTAGCAATGAATTTAGTTTGCCCTACCAGCGAAATATGGATATGGTGACTCCTGCGGCAATGGCATATGTAATTGGGAATTTACGATCTGAGATTAAGGTACCATATGGAGTAGACGCAATTAGTGATGGGCGAGCATGTTTAGAACTTGCAGCTGCGGTAAAAGCGCAATTTGTTCGCGGAACATTTTGTGGTGTGTATGTGGGTGATGGTGGACTTTATAATAATGATTTTAGTAGTTTACTAAGAAGAAAAGCCGCACTCCCTTTAGAAGATTTGAAAATGTTATATTTTATTAACCCAGAATCGGATCGGAATTTAGATACTCGTCCATTAGCAGAGATTGCTAAGAGTACAATTACGAAAGCAGCACCAGATGGATTGTGTATTTCAGCAAATGCAGCTGGTCAAGATGTAGATGATACATTAATTGCAAGCGTAAAGGAGGCTAATCCTGAAATAGTTGTGCTGTGTAATACAGGATGTCGTGTGGATACTATTGAAAGAAAATTAACAACGGCAGATGCGGCTGTTGTAGGAACCACATTTAAGTATGGAGGTATCTTTGAAAATCGAGTTGATGTGAACCGTGTAAAGGAATTTATGCAGGTTGTTTACAAGTATCGAGAAACATTGTAACAAGATAAAGGAAAAGAAAATGAGACGAAAACTGCTAGCAATGGATATAGACGGAACTGCTGTACGTGACGACTCTAGTTTAGGGGAAAAAAGCAAAGAAGCAATTAAACTAGCACAGCAAGAGGGACATAAAATTGTATTTGTAAGTGGCAGAAGAGATAGTGATATGGGGTCATTAAAGGATGAACAATGGCTTGTGGATTATCAGATTCTTAACACTGGGGGAAAGATACTACGATGTAAGGATAGAAAAGTGCTTCATAATGATTTGATTCCTCCACATGTGTGTAAAAGGCTAATTACACATTGTCTTGAGCAGAATATACAGCTTCAAATTTATAATGGTATGACGTGGCAAGTTACAAAGATGACAGATGAAACCCTAGAGTATGCAAAGAATGTCGGTGTAATTCCTGAAATAATTAATTCGCTTGAAGAAACAGATTGGAAGTATGGCTTGGAAGGATTTATGGCAACACAGGATATGACCGATGTGGCCGCTTATATTGATGAGTGTATTCCGGAGGTATACTACGTAAGTTCGGAGCCGAACTGCATTGATGTTATGGCTAAGGGTGTGTCAAAATGGAATGGAATACAGTTACTTGCAGATATGCTTGAAATTTGTAAAGAAGATATTATAACTGTTGGAAATTACTATAATGATTTGGACATGTTGCAGCATGCAGCGGTAGGAATAGCTGTAGCAAATGCAGTGGATGATGTGAAAAAAGAAGCAGATTTTGTAACAGAGAAGAACAACAATCAAGATGCCGTAGCAGAGATTATTACAAAAATGTTAAATCATGACTATGATGTAGTTGTAGAAAAATGCAATGAATGAAAGAATTAAAAAAGTAAAAAAGGAGGACAATGAAAATGAGAGTTGCAGAAATAGGAGACAATTGTATTGATGTTTATGAACGTATTGGGAAAAAATATCCAACAGGGAATGTTGTTGATACAGGTGTGAATCTTCAAAAACTTGGAATCCCTGTTTCGATTATCAGTACAACAGGTAATGATGAAAATGGAAAATGGATGTTAGAGACATTAAAAAAAGAAGGGGTAGACATTAGTCATTTAAAAATTGGCGATGGTGCCACAGCAGTAACTTATATGGATATGGATGGAAAAGACCGTGTGCATGGCGATTATGTAGAAGGTGTATTGGAGAATATTGTTTTTGATGAAGAAGATATTGAATTTGCGGCAGAGCATGATCTCGTTCATACAGCACTTTGGGGAAAAGCTGAGAATACCTTACCGAAGATTGCAGCAAAAGGAATTCCAATTGCTTTTGATTATGCAGATAGACTGGATCATCCGTTAGTAGAAGAAACCTTACCATATGTTACTTATGGATTTTATTCTTATCATGAAGGAAGGGATGCTAAGATTGAAGAGTTTTTAAAAGATAAAGTGAGTCGTGGAATGAAAATTGCTGTTGTCACATTCGGTGAAGATGGTAGTCTTGCATGGGATGGTGAAAGATTCTATGTAGGTGGTATTGAAAAGGCAGAAGTAGTCAATACAGTTGGAGCTGGAGATAGTTTCATTGCAGGATTTCTTTATGGAATATTGAATGGTAAAAGTATAGATGAATGTTTAAAAAAAGGTGCAGAAGTAGCGGCTTCGGTAGTTCAGGTATTTGAACCATGGGTAGAGTAGAGCATGGGAAAAAGAAATTAGATATTGATAAAATACAGAAAGGAAGAGAAATATGTTTATAGATATGCATGTTCATCCAGCTTTTTATGAACCAATCAATCAAGATTCAGAGTTGGAAGAACTAAGACATAATACATTAGATATTCATAAAAATGGAACGGCGCCATTGGAACATATTTTTAATCAAATGAAATGTGCAGGCTTGGATTATTTATGCTTACTTCCAGAAGATTATCGTACACAGCAAGGTGGAAAAGTGCTGGTAAGCAATGAGGAAATTAGTCAACTTGTTAACATGGCACCAGATAAGTTTATTGGATTTGCGGGGGTTGATCCGTTTGCAGAAGATGCGGCTGAAGAATTGGAGAAAGCATTTGCAGAATTAAAATTAAGTGGTTTGAAATTACATCCAGGTAAAGGGCATTTTTATCCAACGGATGAAAGAATGATGCCACTGTATGATATTTGTGAAAAATATGAAAAACCAATTATTTTCCATAGTGGAATGTCATGGGAACCGGATACATTAACAAAATATTGTCGCCCAGAAATGTTTGAGGAACTGGCAGCAGCAAGACCAAAATTAAAAATTTGTCTTGCACATTTTGGATGGCCATGGTGTAGAGAGACAGCTATGTTGATGTTGAAGTATACTAATGTATATACAGATACTGGCGCATTGTATTTTGATAATGCTAAGGAGTTTTATACACAGATGTTGACAAGAGATGTTCCGATGACATGGATTGATCGGAGTTTGAGACATCAGGTAATGTTTGGAAGCAATAATCCGAGATTTGAGCAAATCAGAATGGCACATGCAATTAAAGAGCTGGGATTTCGTGAAAGTACTTTGGATTTAATTTGTGGGGAAAACGCAATTGAGTTCTTAGGTGGAATTCCTAATAGAAAGGCGTAAAGAAGATGTATGTTGAATCAATTACATTATTAACAAAAGAATATAATGAATATACAGTAATTACTCCGAAAGTTTTGGATATTGTAAAAAGAAGTGGAGTTACGGTTCTTACAAAGCATACAACAACAGGTGTAACTGTGAACGAAGCATTAGAATGTCTGGAAAGTGATATTGAGAATTTCCTGGGACGATTAATACCAGAAGATTATCCGTATAGCCATGCAAGAATGCTTCGAGATTATGGTAGTACAGCAGGAAATCCAACAGGACACTTGAAAGCAATGCTTACTGGAAATCATTGCCATTTTCCAGTGATAGACGGTCAAGAAATATATTTCTGTGAATTTGATGGGCCGGCACATCGTACAATTAACGTGATTATCCAAGAAGAAAAATAAAATATATACCGCTCATATTCTATTGACTGAAGTCAGAGATTTGGGCGGTTTTTTTATGCAAATGAAGATATTGTTCTTCAGTGTTTATACGATTGTGATAATTGACATAAATATGCCTCAATGATATAATTTGAAATAGATAAGTGGCAAAAAAAACAAACAAAAATAGTGGTAAAATAAAACATCATATATAATTCGAAAGCTAATACAAGTGAAATGGAGGCGACAATCATGCCTGATTTGAAAGAAAAAAATAGGATAATCTTGAAGAATTCAAAGATGCATGAATTGTGGGATTTAGGAGCACCGACAATACTGGAACAGGCTCTGCAAACCATTGTAGCTTATGTAGACACTGCAATGGTTGGTCAGATTGGTGCGATTGCAAGTGCTGCTGTCGGTCTGACAACCACTGTAAATTGGTTGCTAAATGGAATTTTGTTTGCTGTTAGCATGGGAATGCTTTCGTTTATTGCCCAATATACTGGACAGGGAGATTTGGAAGCTGCTCATCATACTTCAGCACAGGCAATTTGGATTATTTTTGTTCTTGGCGTGATTGAAACAGTGATTGCTTTAGCAATTAGTCCGGTGTTGCCAATGTGGATGGGCGCTAGTCAGGAAATATGGAGAGATGCAAGTGAGTATTTTTTTATAGTAAACTGTCCGTTGATATTGAGAGGAAGCCTGATTATATTTGGAAATGTATTAAGGGCAAACAAGGATTCGAAAACACCTCTTTATATAAATATTGGTGTGAATTTTTTGAATATTATATTAAATCAGCTTTTAATTAGCTCTCATACTACGATTTCAGTATTTGGAATGTTGCTCAGTATTCCGGGAGCTGGATTGGGAGTAAGAGGTGCCGCTATAGCGACTGCAATTAGTCAAGGGATAGGTGGAGTTACTATTTTTTGGGTTGCAATGCAAAATCCATTGGTGACACTAAAAGGAATGAAGGTGAAACCGGAAGGAAAACTGTTAAAAAATTGTTTTAATGTTTCCTTGCCTTTAATTGGAGAGAGAATTGTTGTGGGATGTGGTGATGTTGTATTTTCAGCATTAGTAGCGGGACTTGGAACACTAAGTGTAGCAGCTCATTCGATTGCACTTACAATTGAACAGGCTTTTTATGTGCCAGGATATGGTATTCAAACTGCAGTCAGTACACTTGCTGGAAATGCTGTGGGAAAAAAAGACGAATTAGAATTAGAATCGGTTGTACGTTCAGGACTTATTGTGGCTGTTTCTATTATGACAGCAATGGCCATAGGTCTTTTTTGCGGAGCAGAAGTGATTATACGTTTCTTTACGAAGGATGAGCAGGTTATTGTGCTTGGAGTGTCATTACTGAGAATTGTAGCGATTAGTGAGCCTATGTATGCAGCGTTAATTATATATGAGGGTATATTTCATGGTATTGGAGATACAAAAATGCCATTTATATTTGCAATATTAACAATGTGGGGGATAAGGATAGGCCTGACATGGATTTATATTGGTATGTTTGGGCGTGATTTAAAAATGGTGTGGTTTTTCATGATTATGGATAATATTAGTCGATGTATATTGCTTTGGAGCTTGTACCGGAGAAGAAAAAGAAGCTTGCTATTATTTGATGAATATTAAAAACACATAATCGTTTGAGTTTGGTATATATTTTGGTTGGAAAACGAAGAAAAAGATGATAGAATTAGCTTACATTTGAAAGTGGTCTGTAAACAATGGTAAGGAGAATAAGAATATGGAATATCGTATACCGCCGGGAACTGAGGCTGTGGAAAAATTGGAAGATTTTATTGTAGTAAATCGATTGGCTCCGAATACAAGAATTCCATCAGAGAGAGATTTGTGTGAAATGTGGGGAGTAAGCAGAACGACACTGAGACAGGCGGTAGATACACTTGTTGGTCGTGGGGTGTTATATAGAGTTAACGGAGCGGGAGTTTATGTATCTGTAGGAAAGAAGAATCGAAACATGGTTGGAGTAGATTCAATGGTAGGAGAACTTCGACAGCAGGGATCTATTTTGGCAAAAAAGATTATTTCTGTAAGAAAAGTTGAAGCAACTAAACAGATTTCTAAGAAACTTCATGTTCTGCTCGGACAAGAGGTTTATGAGTATATTCTTCTTAGAAAAATAGATGATGTTCCATGTTTTTTGGAAACAACATATCTTGATTGTGAACGATATCCAGATTTTGAAAAGTATTATACTGATAAAACTAGCATGGGTCGAATTTTGAAAAATGTATATCATAGAAAGCAGATTTCGGGCGAGGAGCATATTAGTGTTACATATGCCAGTGAACAAGAAGCAGCGTTGTTGGAGATAATACCGGATTCTCCTTTGTTTTTTACATCTGGAGTTGTGAAAGATGAAGAAGGAGTGATAATTATGTATTATAAACAATTAATTAGAGGAGATAAATTCAAGCTTGTTAGCAGAATAGAGAGTGAATAATGAGAAAAGCAGGGCAGATTTATGGATAATAAATTGAACTATACCGAAGAAAATGAAGAGCGTGAAGACGGAAAATTAAGTTATCGTACACCAATTTATCTTCAATTGAGAGAAATTATTAGAAATCGAATAGAAGAGGGAGAGTACCTTCCAGGAACAGCAATTCCGTCTGAAAATAAATTAGCAGAAACTTATGGTATTAATAGGTTGACTGTTCGCAACGCAGTAGATGCATTAGTTAATGAAGGAATTTTGAGACGTGTTCAGGGAAAAGGTGTTTTTGTTGTTGGTGATAAATACGAAGAAAACCTGGATGAACATGGTGGGTTTGTTAATGTAATGTCTTCAGGAACAAAAAGAGTTTCGATAAAGGAGCAGGCAAAAATATATAGACCAGCAGGAAATAAGTATGCAAATTATTTTAATATTGAGCCAGATGATTTAATCTTTTGTGTACGACATCAAATAACTTTGGATAGTGAGCCATTGGCAATTGAAGATATATATGTACCAAAAGATGTTTTGCCGAAGTTAGAAGTAGTGAACTCATCAGTTTTTACAATAAAAGATATTTTTGCATTTTATGGAATAGAAATTTCCAGTATGCAGCAAACAATGGAGATTATAGATGGAACGAGTAAGATAAAAAAATTATTAGATATTCCAAATGGAGTAGCATTAATTATGTTGAGTTGTGATTACTGGGACAATAATGGTAGAGCGATTGCGTATAGCCGCTCTTTTATCAGAAGTGACAGGACTTCATTTACAATTCAGCTTCATGAATAAAATAATAGATTTAAAAAGTACAGCAGAAGAGTTATTAAAAACTCATACAGCTGTACTTTTTGTTTGATGAAAGAATTATCACATAGTCTTTATAAAGTCTAATCTACAAAGATTAGTCTGACAAACAATGCATTAAGTTTACAGTAGCAGGATAAAGAGAATCATAAATATTCTGATATTTTTTATATGCTTCATGGTTTTCTTTATTAGGATGATAGGTTTTTCCAGGTTTAATGAAATCTGTAAGTTTGTTGAAAGATTCAAAGCCTGAATATTTGATTCCCGATGCAGCCATTAGAGCATCGCCAAAACTCGCACCTACAGTAATGGCAGGGGTACTGATTTCTTTACCAGTAACATCTGCAACAATTTGCATCCATAAGTCATTTTTAACACCACCACCTACGGCAAAAATCTGGTCTATAGGAACATCGTGCTCAAGCATGATCTTTAATTGCTGATTTACTGAGTATGCAACAGATTCCAAAGCACTTCGGTACATATGCTGACGCGTGTGAGCAAGCGTTAATCCAAATAGAATTCCCCTTGCAAGAGGATCATTTATTGGAGTTCTTTCACCAGCAAAATAAGGGAGTGTAATAAGGCCATCGCTTCCAACAGGAATTTTATCCAAATCTTGCATCATGGTGATATAAGCATCAGGACCACCATTTTGCTCTAGTTCGAGTGCATCTGGGAAAATTGTATTTCTATACCATTTAGTAAGAGAGCCTGCAGCATTAGTGCCGGCAGATATATCACAAAGTCCTGGTACAATAAATTCTTCACGCCATAAGCGTTCATCATCAACCAATTCTTTTGTCCCGAGAATCATATAAATGGAAGAACCGAATTGAATCATCATTTTACCAGGGGCAACAACGCCAGTGCTGATTGCTTCTGCGCCGGAGTCATCTGTTCCTACAATGACTGTACCAACTGCAAGACCCGTTTCCTTTGAAGCGGTTTCAGTTACATAACCTGCGATATCATTTGCTTCCTTTACTTCTGCTAGCTGATCAGGGCGGCAAATTGGTAGGCAAGTTTCAGGATTTGGTGTTCCATCATTAAAATAAAGTGGATTAAAACTTGCAAGTCCTAAAAAACGATCGACTACATAATTACCAGTAAGTTTTGCTGCTATAAAACTAGAGCCTGTTAGAAACTTGTGGGTTTTTGCATATATATCTGGCTCTTTATTTTTTATCCAAAGAATCTTAGGCATTACATCACTGGAGCATAATGGACGTCCGTACCACTGTCGGATCTGTTCTTCCCCATACATTTCTGTGAGTTGTTCTATCTCATCGGTTGCACGTGCATCAATACCATAT
>ENA-OPEC01002040-OPEC01002040.1-human-gut-metagenome-genome-assembly--contig:-NODE-2040-length-11974-cov-6.443074_pt1 | contig 11974 bp, 6 predicted proteins | sample MGYA00241622_ERZ501507 | MGnify/ENA primary metagenome ERZ501507 (study PRJEB25962, sample SAMEA2042582) | human gut metagenome | biome: human gut; feature: human-associated habitat; material: faeces... | reverse complement strand
CGGCGGCGGCCGTTGTCGATAAGGGCGTCAACTGCTTCCTGCAGCATACGTTTTTCGTTGCGTACGATAATATCCGGCGCGTTAAGTTCAAGCAAACGTTTCAAGCGGTTGTTGCGGTTAATAACGCGGCGGTACAAATCGTTAAGGTCGCTCGTTGCAAAGCGTCCGCCGTCCAGCTGAACCATCGGGCGCAGTTCAGGCGGAATTACCGGTACAACGTCCAGAATCATCCATTCCGGGCGGTTGCCGGATTTCAAGAAGGCTTCGCATACTTCAAGGCGGCGTACAGCACGGATTTTGCGCTGGCCGCTTACTTCTTTCAGTTCTGCGCGCAGTTCTGCGGTAAGTTTGGGCAGGTCAATTTCCTGTAGTAAGGTTTTAATTGCCTGAGCGCCCATGCCTACTTTAAATGCGCTGCCGTATTTATCACGGTTTTCAATATATTCGCTTTCGGTCAGCAGCTGTTTTTTAGTCAGCGGAGTGCTGCCCGGGTCTAATACAATGTAGTTGGCAAAGTACAGTACTTTTTCCAGAGAACGCGGGGAAATATCAAGAATTAACCCCATGCGGCTCGGAATACCTTTGAAATACCAGATATGGGATACAGGTGCAGCCAGTTCAATATGGCCCATACGCTCACGGCGTACTTTGGCACGGGTTACTTCAACGCCGCACTTGTCGCAGATAATGCCTTTATAGCGGATTCTTTTATATTTGCCGCAATGGCATTCCCAGTCTTTGGTAGGCCCGAAAATTCTTTCGCAGAACAAACCGTCACGTTCCGGTTTTAAAGTTCTGTAATTGATGGTTTCCGGTTTTTTTACTTCGCCATAGGACCAAGCCCTGATTTGCTCCGGTGAAGCCAGGCCGATACGCATAGATTCAAAATTATTTACGTCTAACAAGAACCGATCGCTCCCTTCTATTCCATATCTTCACTGGCGGCGTCATCCGCATCTTTTGCTTCCATATTCATGTTGCCAATATCGGCAATCAAATCAAAATCGGGGTCTTCCGCTGCGCTGTCATCACTGTCGGTGGTGTAGTCATCCTGCACAATCTCCGTGTTAGGAGCTTCGGGAATTGCACCGTCGATGTCAAGGTCCAGCTTGCGGGCTGTTTCGTTAATATCGTCGTCGGTATCACGCAGGGAAATCTCTTCTTCGTCCTCGTTAAGCACTTTAATATCAAGGCCGATGGACTGAAGTTCTTTAATAAGTACCTTAAAGGATTCCGGAACACCAGGTTCAGGAACGTTTTCGCCTTTAACGATGGCTTCGTAGGTTTTAACACGGCCGACAACATCGTCGGATTTTACGGTTAAAATTTCCTGCAAAGTGTAAGCTGCGCCGTATGCTTCCAGCGCCCAAACTTCCATTTCGCCGAAACGCTGGCCGCCGAACTGCGCCTTGCCGCCGAGCGGCTGCTGCGTGACGAGGGAGTACGGGCCGGTGGAACGGGCGTGGATCTTATCATCAACCAGATGGTGGAGCTTGAGGTAGTACGGGTAGCCGACCGTGACGCGCTGGTCAAACGGTTCGCCCGTGCGGCCGTCATAGAGAACGGTCTTGCCGTCCTCGGCGACGCCGCCCTGCTTGAGCAGTTCGCGGATCTCCTTTTCGTTTGCGCCGTTGAAGATCGGGGTCGCGACCTTCCAGCCCAGCGCGTGGGCCGCGTAGCCCAGATGGACCTCCAGAACCTGACCGATGTTCATACGGGACGGAACGCCCAGCGGGTTCAGAACGATATCGAGCGGAGTGCCGTCGGGCAGGAAGGGCATATCCTCCTGCGGCAGAATGCGGGACACGACGCCCTTATTGCCGTGGCGGCCTGCCATCTTATCGCCGACGGAGATCTTTCTCTTCTGGGCGATGTAAACTCTTACCACCTCATTGACGCCGGGGGAAAGCTCGTCGCTGTTTTCTGGGGTGAACACCTTGATGTCCACCACGATGCCATACTCGCCGTGCGGCACCTTCAGCGAGGTATCGCGCACCTCTCTCGCCTTCTCGCCAAAGATGGCGCGCAGCAGGCGTTCCTCGGCGTTCAGCTCGGTCTCGCCCTTGGGGGTCACCTTACCGACAAGGATATCGCCGGAGTGTACCTCGGCGCCGACATGGATGATGCCTCGCTCATCCAGAGCGCCCAGCATATCATCGCCGACATTGGGGATCTCACGGGTGATCTCCTCCGGGCCCAGCTTGGTATCACGGGCTTCGGTCTCATATTCCTCGATGTGGATGGAGGTGAACAGGTCGTCCCGCACCAGCTTTTCGTTGATGAGAACGGCGTCCTCGTAGTTGTAGCCCTCCCAGGTCATAAAGCCGATGAGCATATTCCTGCCCAGCGAAACCTCGCCGTTGGCGGTGGCAGGGCCGTCGGCCAGCACATCGCCCTTCTTCACTTCCTCGCCCTTTACCACAATGGGCCGCTGGTTGATGCAGGTGCCCTGGTTGGAACGCAGCATCTTTACCAGCTCATATTCATGCTCCACGCCTTCCGCATCGGTCACAATGATGCGATCAGCATCGACATAGCTTACATGGCCGTCTTCCTTGGCAACCACTACTACGCCGCAGTCGTGGGCCGCCTTGTACTCCATACCGGTGCCGACATAGGGGGACTCGGTCTTGATGAGCGGGACGGCCTGACGCTGCATGTTGGCGCCCATCAGGGCACGGTTGGCATCGTCGTTCTCCAGGAAGGGGATCATAGCGGTGGCAACGGAAACCACCATCTTGGGGGAAACATCCATGTAGTCCACCTTGTCGCGGGGAACCTCCTGGACGCTGTCGCGGTACCGGACGGAAACCTTTTCGTTGACAAAATGGCCGTTTTCATCCAGCGGCTCATTGGCCTGCGCCACGATGTATTCATCTTCCACATCGGCGGTCATATACTGGACGGTATCCAGCACCTTGCCGGTGGCCTTGTCTACCGGGCGGTAGGGGGCCTCCACAAAGCCGTACTCATTGATGCGGGCAAAGGTGGCAAGGTACGAGATCAGACCAATGTTGGGACCTTCAGGGGTCTCGATGGGGCACATGCGGCCGTAGTGGCTGTAATGCACATCGCGGACCTCAAATCCGGCACGGTCACGACTGAGGCCGCCGGGGCCCAGGGCGGAAAGACGGCGCTTGTGGGTCAGCTCGGCCAGGGGGTTGGTCTGGTCCATGAACTGGCTCAAGGGGGAGGAACCAAAGAATTCCTTGACTGCTGCCATAACGGGACGGCTATTGATGATGGCCTGCAGGGTGATGGATTCAATATCCTGGGCCTGTGTGGTCATTCTCTCCCGGATGACGCGCTCCATGCGGGCAAAGCCGATGCGGAACTGGTTCTGCAGCAGCTCGCCCACGCTGCGGATGCGGCGGTTGCCCAGATGGTCGATATCATCGGTGGTGCCAATATTGTGGCCCAGACCGTTCAGGTAGTTGATGGAGGACAGGATGTCCTTCACGGTGACGGTGCGGCCGATCAGCTGGTCATGGTTGCGGCGGAGCATTTCCTTCTGCTCCTCCACATCGGAGGTGGTGTCGAGGATCTTGCGGATCTCGGCAAAGTTGGCACGCTCATTGACACCGGCCTCGGCCTCGACGTCGAAGCTGAAGAAGTTCTGGGCGTTGACGCAGCCATTGGAGATGACAATGAACGGACGGGGCTCCTCGCCCTTCTTCTCAACGAGGATGGTAACGCGGGTAACACCGGCGTTATCGATCTCCTCGGCCTTGGCCATGTTGATCTTCTCGCCCTTGGCGGCCAGCAGCTCGCCGGTCAGCGGAGCCACCACATTCTCAGCGGCCACATGGCCGGTGATGCGGCGGGCCAGAGACAGCTTCTTGTTCATCTTGTAGCGGCCGAAACGAGACAGGTCGTAACGGTGCGGGTCGAAGAACAGCATGTTGATCTGGCTGGTAGCGGACTCCACCGTGGGAGGCTCACCGGGGCGCAGCTTGCGGTAGACTTCCAGCAGGCCTTCCTCGGTGTTCTTGGTGGTATCCTTTTCCAGAGTAGCAAGGATGCGCTCATCCTCGCCGAAGTAGTTCAGGATGTCCTCGTTGGAAGACAGGCCCAGTGCGCGGCAGAGCACGGTGACGGGCAGCTTGCGGTTCTTATCGATACGGACATAGAACACGTTGGAAGCGTCGGTCTCGTACTCCAGCCAGGCGCCGCGGTTGGGGTTCATGGTGGCGCTGTACAGGTCGTTGCCCACCTTATCGTGATCATGGCCGTAGAATACGCCGGGAGAACGGACCAGCTGGCTGACGATGGCGCGCTCTGCACCGTTGATCACAAAGGTGCCGGCATCGGTCATCAGCGGGAAATCGCCCATGAAGATCTCCTGATCCTTCACCTCACCGGTCTCCTTGTTCAGCAGACGGGCGGTGACGCGCAGGGGAGCCGCATAGGTCACGTCGCGCTCTTTGCACTCCTTGATGCTGTACTTCGGCTCCTTGTCCAGGCGGAAGTCCACAAAGCTCAGTGCCAGATTGCCGGTGTAGTCCTCAATGGTGCCGATGTCGTGGAAGACCTCTTTCAGGCCCTCGTCCAGGAACCACTGATAAGAGTTCTTCTGGACCTCGATCAGGTTCGGCATACTGATGACTTCGTCGATGTGGGAGAAGCTCATGCGCTCGGTTTTGCCGAGCTTGACGGGCTTGACTTTCATCATAAAATCAACCACTCCTTACTTTTATACTCTACGGGATGTCGTATACACGGGTCAAATTTGAGCAGACACACATAATTCGACCCGCGTCGAAGGGAGCGTTTCGGCGTTTTTCACAAACTTTCCGGTTTGACCCTTCCAGCTGCCGCCTGCGCACCCCCCTTTTTGGCGCACTAGTCCATTATGTGATACTAATGTAGTATACACCCTAAAAGTCTTGCTGTCAAGCCATTTTTCAGATTTTCACCGAAATAAATTTATTTTTCCATTCATTTTCGCACGCCCGGAAGCGTGTAGCATATTGCTGTTTTAGGGCTTGATTTTTTTATTTTGCACGTTCCTGTTCATAATCGCCTTGTGCAATTTGTCTATCTTTGCTCTTGTGTTTTGGAGTATGACTTTTCTGCCGGCATCCACAGCCCGCAGGCCGGATATGCCGTTGTCCCCTACAGCCCCTTCTCGTGAAAAAGCAGCTCAGAAAAGCCCGCAGGCTTTTCTGAGCTGCAAATATAAAAAATAAATTTTCCGCTATTGATTGCCAGAGCGCACGCGGCGGCAATTAAAATCGTCATTCATCCAGATAATCCCGCAGGCGCTTTGCCCGGCTGGGGTGCCGCAGCTTGCGCAGAGCCTTTGCTTCGATCTGCCGCACCCGCTCCCGGGTCACGTTGAACTCCCGGCCCAGCTCTTCCAGCGTACGGGAACGCCCGTCCTCCAGCCCGAAGCGCAGGGCGATCACCCGCTCTTCCCGGGGCGTCAAGCTCTTGAGCACGTTCATCAGTTCCCGGCGCAGCAGCTGCCGCCCGGCTTCGTCCACCGGGACGCCTGCTTCCTCATCCTGGATAAAGTCCTCCAGATGGGCGTCTTCTTCCTCGCCCACCGGTGTTTCCAGACTGATGGGGTCCTGCGCCAGCTGCAGCAGCTCCCGGATGCGGTCCGGCTCCATCTCCAGCTGCACGGCGATCTCCTCTGCGGTGGGCTCTCTGCCGTTTTTGCGCAGCAGCTCACCCGCCGCCTTTTTCACCCGGTTGATGCTCTCCACCAGATGCACCGGGATGCGGATGGTCCTGCCCTGATCCGCGATGGCCCGGGTGATGGCCTGCCGGATCCACCAGGTGGCATATGTAGAGAATTTGTTTCCCTTTGTATAGTCGAACTTATCGACCGCACGGATCAGGCCCGTGTTGCCCTCCTGGATCAGGTCCAGAATGTGCAGACCTCTGCCGGAGTATTTTTTTGCGATCGACACAACAAGGCGCAGATTGGCCTCAGTCAAGCGGTCCTTGGCCTTTTTATCGCCCTCGGAGACGCGCTTGGCCAGCTCGATTTCCTCCTCGGCAGTCAGCAGCTTGACCTGACCGATCTCCTTGAGGTACATACGCACCGGGTCATCCAGATTGTATTCTGCAGCAAGCTCCAGCGGGTCTACAAGCTCTTCCTCGTCGTTGTCGGGAACCTCGTCCATGTCCATACCAAGATCGTCGGAGACGTCCAGCTCCAGCTCAGGGCTGACGATCTGGATGCCCATCGCATCAAACGTATCGTAAATATGCTCGATCTTCTCGACCGGCAGATCCAGCTTTTCCAGCTCGGCAGTCAGCTCGCTCGACTGAATGCTTCCTTCGCGCTTTGCCTTTGCGATCAGCGCGGAAACCGTTGCCATTGCGTCCTCAGTCGAGGGCTTCGGGTTCTTTGTGTTTGCCATTCTTTCGCTCATCCTCATTCATCTGGTAACATTGCCGCGCACTCGCGCAACTGTGTTATTATAACCCCAACTTTATCGTTTTGACAATGCCTGATTTGACTTTTTTTCTGTTTTTTCTTGTGTTTCAGAAAAAATCGCGAGTCCGGCGTCCTCAGATCTCCATAATGACCGGCAGGATCATCGGATTGCGCTTTGTTGTCTTGAACAGATACCCGGACAGGTCGTTTTTGATGTTGGCTTTCAGCACACTCCAATCGCTGCGGCCATTCTGGCTGCACCGGTCGATGGCGTGCGCGGCGATCACACGCAGCTCTTCCATCAGGTTCTCCGACTCCTTCACGTAGACGAAACCTCTTGTAATGATGTCCGGGCCGGTGATGACGCTGCCGTCCTCGCTGGAAATGTTGACGACCACGACGAGCATACCGTCCTGCGCCAGATGCTTCCGGTCGCGCAGAACGACGCTTCCAACGTCGCCGACGCCGGTGCCGTCGACCAGAATCCTGCCGGACGGAACGGTGCCGCCCCACTTGCAGGTGGCCTTTGTAAGCTCAAGCACCTTGCCGATATCGGAGATAAAAATATTCTTGGGATCCATGCCCATAGTCTGGGCCAGACGCGAATGTGCCTGCAGATGGCGCTGCTCGCCGTGGACGGGAATAAAGAATCTGGGCTTGAGCAATCCGTGGATGATCTTCAATTCCTCCTGGCAGGCGTGGCCGGAGACGTGCAGGCCCTCAAGCTTGTCATAGATGACCTCTGCACCCTTGCGGTAGAGCTCGTTGATGATCTTGCCGATGGATTTTTCGTTTCCGGGGATGGCGGACGCGGAGATAATTACACGGTCAGACGCTGTGATCTCAACCTGACGGTGGCCAGAGAACGCCATACGGTAGAGCGCGGACATATTTTCGCCCTGTGAGCCGGTCGAGACGATCACAAGCTTGTTGTTCGGGATCTGCTTGATCTGATTGATATCGACGAGCGTGCCCGCAGGGATCTTCAGATAGCCAAGCTCTGTGGATACCTTCAGGATATTCTCCATGCTGCGGCCCGTGACCGCAACCTTGCGGCCGAATTTCTTCGCGACCGTAATGAGGCTTTGCAGGCGGAAGGCGTTGGAGGCAAAGGTCGTGACAATGATGCGCTTATTGCAGCCGGTAAACTGCCGCTCAAAGCTGCCCGCGACCGTACGCTCGGACGGCGTATAGCCCTGCCGCTCCACGTTTGTCGAATCGCACAGCAGCGCCAGCACGCCCTCCTTGCCCAGAGCGCCGAAGCGCGCAAGATCGATCATGCCGTCCTCTGCTGTGGTGTCAATTTTGAAGTCGCCCGTCATGACGACGGTGCCGACCGGGGTTTTGATGGCAAAGGCGACCGCGTCGGCGATGGAATGGTTCACATGGATGAATTCCACCGTAAAGCAGCCGGCCTTGACCTTCTCCCCTGCCTCATGCGTAAACAGATGCACCGCATTCTGGAGCTGATGCTCCTCCAGCTTCAGCTGGACGATGCCGGCGGTCAGGCGTGTGGCGTGGATGGGGCATCTGAACTGCTCCATGGCGTAGGGAATGCCGCCGATATGGTCTTCGTGGCCATGCGTCAGGAACATACCGCGTATTCTGTCCTTGTTTTTGACAAGATAGGTCATATCGGCAATGACCAGATCAACGCCATACATCTCATCGTCCGGGAAGCCGAGACCGCAGTCAACGATGATGATATCCTTGCCGTATTCAAGCACGGTCATATTCTTGCCGATCTCATTCAGACCGCCAAGCGGGATGATTTTTAATTTTTCTGCCAAATGATTTCACTCTTTTCTTAAAAAAATAGATAGGTATGGATTAGGCTGCGCAGCGCCGTTCTGGCAAACGGATCACGCGCGGAACAAATGCAAAAAAGACGCAGGAGAACAGGCGCATACAGGGAAGTGTCCTGAGCCCCGTCTCGCCCCGGTCTGCTTCGCCGCTGCCTGCGCTCCATATGAATATGCAGTTGATCTATTTGCTGCGCCGTCCGAGGCGGCGCATAATCCCAAAAGAAAGCCTCCCGTGAGGCAATTCTAATTAAGTATATCACACTTTTTTCAAAAAGTATACCTTTTTTCTATCTTTTCTGGAAGTATTTCCGGAGACACGGCTTTTCGAGCCGCACGAAAAGCCGCGATTTCTGTTGATTTTACGGACATATCTGATATAATATATATAAATTTGTTCATTGCGAAATGGAGGCGACAGTATTTGAAAAAACCTGTCTGGCGTCTGCTCAACCCCAATACGATCTGGTATTTTGTGGCCATGCTGCTCTTCGCCGCCTCAGCTGCCGTGCTGCGGCAGTATTATCTGGCGGGCGGTGCGCTTCTTGCCACGGTGATCGTTTTTATTATCAGCCGTGCCCAGCTCTCCAGGCGCAAGCGTGAGCTTATGAGCTATGTGCAGAAGGCGACCGATTCTGCCGGTATTTCCGTTCATGCCGGGTCCGCGTTCCCAATGGCAGTCATCCGGCTGCCCGACAACGAGATCATCTGGGGAAACCCCAGCTTCTTTGCTATCACCGGCCTCTCCGACACGGCCAGCTATCAGAAGCTCGAAGCCGTGATCCCAGATTTCTCCAACAAGTGGCTGAGCGAAGGCCATTCCGAGATGTCCGGCGACCGGAACATCGGTGACCGGCGCTATCGCATCTACGGTAACTTCGTCCGCTCTGAGGACAGCACGACGACCGTGCAGCTTGCGACGATCTACTTCGCCGACATGACGGAGATGTTCAACATCCGCGATGAATTCATGCGGACGCGTCCGGTTGTGTCGATCGTTCTCATTGATAACTACGATGAGCTGACCACCAATCTTTCCGATTCCGCTATCTCCACGCTTGACGCGCAGCTCAATGACGTTGTGGCGAACTGGACGACGGGGCTGGAGGCGCTGTGCCGGAAAATCGAGCGCAACCGCTATCTGGTGATCTTTGAAAGCAAGGATCTGCCCCGGCTTCAGGAGAGCCGTTTTTCAACGCTTCTGGAGGATGTACGGCACATCACGTCAACCGGCGGGATGTCGGCGACCATCTCGCTCGGCATCGGCAAGGACGGCGGGAGCTTCGCGGAAAATTACCAGTTTGCCTCGCTTGCAATCGAAATGTCACTCTCCCGAGGCGGTGATCAGGCCGTTATCAAGGACCGGTTCAATTTTACCTTCTACGGCAGCAGAGTCAAGGAGACGGACCGCCGCACCCGCATCCGCTCCCGTCTGATCGCAAGCTCCCTGTCAGAGCTGATCAGCCAGTCCAGCACCGTATATATTATGGGGCACCGTATGGCGGATCTCGACGCGCTCGGCGCAGCCGTCGGTCTTCTCTGCCTGTGCCGTATCAAGGGCTGCCGGGCAAAAATCGTAATTGACCTTCAAAAGAACGCCTGCCAGAGCCTGATTGCGGAGCTCAGGGCCATTCCGGACTATGCCGATCTGTTTATTTCCGGGCAGGACGCGCTGGTCGAGGCGGACAACCGCAGTCTTCTCATCGTAGTCGACACGAACCGGCCCGGTCAGGTCGAGAGCAGGCCGCTGCTGGAAGCGATCTCCCGCGTCGTTCTGATCGATCACCATCGCAATGCTGCGGATTCTATCAGCCAGACTGTTGTCAAGCTGCATGAGCCGTCTGCTTCCTCTGCTTCCGAGCTGGTGACGGAGCTTCTGCAGTATGCGGTCAATCAGCGCGATCTGAAGCCGATCGAGGCGCAGGCGCTTCTGTCCGGTATCGTATTGGATACGAAAAATTTCTCCATCCGGACAAGCCCGCGCACGTTCGAATCGGCGGCATATCTGCGTAAGGCCGGCGCGGACCCGGTCGAGGTCAAAAAGCTGTTTCAGACAGATCTGGACGATACGCTTCTGCGCTATCGCGTTATCCAGGCGGCGCGGCTGTACCGGAATGAGATCGCCATTGCCTGCGTAGACGAAAAGCTCACCCGCGTGATCGCGTCTCAGGCCGCGGATGAATTGATCAACGTTTCCGGCATTACCACCTCCTTCGTTCTCTTCCCGGACGACGGACAGATCATCATCAGCGCACGCTCTATCGGCTCGTGCAATGTGCAGGCGGTTCTGGAAACGCTCGGCAACGGCGGCGGAAATGGCGCGACAGCCGGTGCACAGATCAAGGGGAAGCCCCTGCAGGAGGTTTTGAAGGAGCTTATCGCCGCAATCGACGCATTCTATTCCTGAATTCCCCACAATTTATCCCTCCGACCCGGTCGGAGGGATTTTTTCAGCTTCGCTTGCATATTTTCCCGCCGGGCGCAGAAACTACCTCCGTAACATCAAAAAGGAGGTTTTCCCTTTGAAACACCGTACCTGCCCGCTTCGCGCCGCGCTTGCCGCAGCGCTGGTTCTGGTCATGCTCTGCGTGCCTGCTCTGGCCGCTGAGATCGCCGTCGATTATACCTCGGAATACAGGTTTACCGCCGCAGACTTTTCTGATTCCGACGGATTGGAGGGCGTCTACATTTCCTCCGTCCCTCCCGCGTATCAGGCAGAGCTTTGCATTGGCAGCCGCGTGATCTGCCGGGGCGACATTCTGCCTGCGGCAGCACTGGAAAAGATGAAGCTGCGCCCGGTCTGCCTTGGAAACGCCGACTGTGAGCTGGTCTACTGCCCGATTGAAGACGGGACGCTCGGCGACGCCGTCACGGTATCCCTGCGCATTCTCTCCGGCACGAATACCGCGCCGGTCTGCGAGGACGGAACTCTGGAAACGTATAAGAACATTGCGAACACCGGCACGCTTTCAGCCACAGATCAGGAGGATCAGGAGCTGACGTATCAGCTTGTCAAGGAACCAAAGCGCGGCACGGTCGAGCTGCATACGGACGGCAGCTTCACCTATACGCCGGATAAAAACAAGGTCGGCAAGGATTCGTTCGTTTTTACTGCGACCGATCCGGCCGGGAACGTCTCGAATGAGGCCTGCGTCAAGATCCGCATTCTGAAGCCCGCGGATAAGGCAACGTATCAGGATATGTCCGGCGACCGGGATGCGTTCGCCGCCATGTGGCTCAAGGACAAGGGGCTTTACACCGGCAGAGTCATTGCCGGGAACCTCTGCTTTGAGCCGGACTGCCCTGTCAGCCGCAGCGAGTTTCTGATCGCCTGCATGAAGCTGGCCGGACTTGAGCAGTCGGACGGGACGATCTCGACCGGCTTCGCGGATGAACTGGAAACGCCCCTCTGGCAGCAGCCGTATCTGGCCGCGGCCTATCAGTCCGGCATGATCTCCGGGACGCCGACCGAGGAGGGGCTGGTTTTCCGCCCGGAGGAGGATCTGAGCCGCGCAGAGGCAGCCGTCATGCTCCAAAAGCTCCTGCGCCTGCCGGGCGATGCCGCTGTCTTTGCGCCGGATGAGGCTTCCGCCATTCCTGCCTGGGCGCAGAGTGCGGTCAGCGCGCTCTCAAACGCAGGCATCCCGCTTGCTGCCTCGGACTATGAGGCGCCGCTGACGCGGCGTGAGGCGGCAAATATGCTGCTTGCAGCCGCTCCCGCAGCCGAAGCTGCCGGGCTTTACTGGTCAGAATAACCGAATCGGGCCTGCCGCGTTTGCGG